>Ga0265293_10001501_pt1 | contig 50724 bp, 41 predicted proteins | sample Munlanlewell138R_FD_192505 | JGI IMG/M metagenome (GOLD analysis project Ga0265293, IMG submission 192505) | Leachate microbial communities from a municipal landfill in Southern Ontario, Canada - Leachate well 138R | ecosystem: Engineered > Solid waste > Landfill > Unclassified | place: Canada... | reverse complement strand
TCATCGGCGGTCAAACGATCCAAAAGATTTTTAACATAAGCGTCGAAATGGTGTTTCAGAGGAACGCGATTTATTTTGTCTACTTCAAATCCCGTTGCTTCTTCAGGGGAGGGGCTGTTCTTGGTTCCTGTAGGCAGCATGACAGCCCGCACAATCACCCACTCACCGGCAGGAACGTTCCAGTGCAGTTTTCCATCGCTGTCCATGTGCTCCGTGATGTTCAAGACCGCAGCGGCGTCAAGTTTGAGCTCGGGCAGTTCCGGTTCCGCTTGAGACACCCAAGTATAGAAATCGAAAGGCGGCAGGGGATCTTGAAACATTTTCTGAAGGGATTTCTCCGGATAGGATTCAAGACGTGCTGCAGGTGACAGAAAGATCTCACCTACCTTGCAGGGTCCGGAAAAAACCAGACGGAAATGTTTCGCGGTCACCTCGGGGAAGCCAACCGTTACCGGGGCAAGAGGGACCGGTCCAACATTCACGTTTAAATTGTGCCGGTCTACGGTAAATGTTTTGATGCTCCGGTATTCTTTGCCGTCATCGGATGCCAAGAGTTCCGCATCAACCTTGACGCTTTCGATAGGAACCAAGCTCAGACTTCGTGCTGTAAAATCAGCGTCTGAACTAAATTCAATTTTCCGTGCGGAACGACTTGTTTCTTCTGCGTAAATAGTCTCTCCCAAGGGCGCAGGAAAGGCAAGCACGGCAATATCCTGAAAAGGATCGTCGGGAACAGGCAACACTTCTTCCACGACTTGAGGTCCTTCCACCCGTATTTCCGGCAAACTTACATAACGCATGGCTTGTTCAGCTTGAACCCACGGACCGCCGGATTGACTCCATCCGGGCGAATTAAAAAAGCCGAGATCCATTCCCAAGCGCTTCGCTTCCCGTACTGCATGCACTATGAAATCCCACCATTCATCGGTCAGCGCCTTCGGTTCCGGTTTAGGATCCATGCCGCTCTGACCGCTAATGATGCCAATATACGCCTCGCCGATACCGAAGCGTTCCATGGCTTGAAGATCCTCTGTTATCCCTGTTTTCGTGATATGACCGTCCATCCAATACCAGTAACACCGGGGCTTGGTACTATCAGGCGGATTATGAAACAGGCTTTCTAAATCATCGGCATGGACAGAGGCAGCAACGAGAAGACTCCCAACAACTAACATCATCCGCAACGGAACCATCGTAGATCTCCTTATTATGCATTTATGGGTAAAGGTGGAGGTCATTGTAGCCCTCAACGCTAATATCAGGCAAGCCGCTGACGATCTCCAACACAACAACATGGTATTATATAGACTTCAGCTAAAACGAGTATCGTTATATACGCTATTACAAGGGAGCTAAAAATGAGTGTACCTTTCAATAACACACGGATAGAAGTAAGGAAGGGCGATCTTACGAAGGAATCCGTTGACGCTATTGTAAATGCTGCCAATAAGACGCTTCTCGGCGGCGGCGGTGTGGATGGAGCCATTCATCGCGCCGGCGGCCTAGCCATCCTTGAGGCGTGCCGCAAATTAAAAGGTTGTTCCACGGGAGATGCCAAAATTACCACCGGCGGTACGCTATCCGCCAAGTACGTAATTCATACTGTCGGCCCCATCTATGAAGATGGAAAGCATGATGAAGCACTTTTACTGGCATCCTGTTACCGGCGTTCTCTTGAGGTGGCTTTGGAATATAATGTCAAAAGTATCGCTTTCCCTGCCATTAGCTGCGGTGTATACGGGTACCCCCATAAAGATGCTGCTTTAATTGCCATGCATGCTGTGAGAGACTTTTTGGACAAGCATGAGGGCATCAATCTAATCCGCTTTATCTTGTTCAGCCAAGACCTGTACACCCTCTTCGATGATGCGCTCAAAGAGGTTTTTAAAGAATCTTTTTAGTAAAGAATAACATTCGCTTGAACCATTTCAGGGTTGAGGGGTACTATAACCTAATATTTCCCCGAGTATCAAAATCCCACATTTAAAATAAAAGGAGGCTTATGTTCTCTAATTCTGCTCTGCATCGCTATTTACACAATCAGAGTGTAGACAGTGTTGACCCCACATTCTTGGCGTATTTGGCTAATTTGTCGGTTGTTGCATCGGATAACCCTGAAGTGGCTGCGGCCATCGTACAGGAGCTTGAAGATCAACGCCGTTATTTAAAATTAATAGCCAGTGAAAATTATTGTTCACCTGCAACCCAATTGGCTATGGGAAATCTGCTGACCGACAAGTATGCGGAAGGTGTTCCTTTTCAACGCTTTTATGAAGGCTGCGACAATGTCGATTATATCGAAGATTTAGCGAGTAAAGAGGCGTGTACTCTCTTCGGCGCAGAACATGCCTACGTACAACCCCATAGCGGTGCCGATGCCAATATGGTTGCTTTTTGGGCTATCTTAACAGCCCGCGTAGAAGTGCCTTCTTTAGAAAAGTTGGGCATTACCAATCCTGCAGCCTTATCCAACGAAGACTGGAACAAGGTCAGGGATGCCATCAATAACCAACGCTTATTAGGCATGGATTATTATTCCGGTGGACACTTAACCCACGGTTACCGACGCAATTTGTCCGGGAAGATGTTTGAATCTTTCTCTTACACCGTAAACCGTGAAACGGGATGGTTGGATTATGACGAGATAGAGGCGATGGCACTGGAATTACGTCCCTTGATTCTCTTGGCAGGATACAGCGCCTATCCGCGCCGCATTAACTTCAAACGTATGCGCGAAATCGCAGATAAAGTGAATGCTGTCTTTATGGTTGATATGGCGCACTTTGCCGGCTTGGTTGCCGGAGGTGTTTTCCAAGGAGAAGAAAATCCCGTTCCCTATGCCCACATTGTTACGTCAACAACCCATAAGACGCTGCGCGGCCCACGGAGCGGTTTCATACTTTGTCAAAAGGAATTCGCTGAGTATGTGGACAAAGGATGTCCTCTTGTGCTCGGCGGTCCCTTGCCTCATGTACTGGCGGCCAAAGCAGTTGCTTTTAGAGAAGCCAACAGACCTGAATACAAACAGTATGCGCAACGTGTTGTTGAGAATAGCCGCGCCTTGGCGAAAGCATTGACCGACAGAAACTTTACCCTTGCAACAGGCGGCACGGATAATCACCTCTTACTCATTGACGTAGCGGCAAGTTGTGGATTGACCGGCGCACAAGCGGCTGCTGCCATTCGAGCCTGCGGCATCACCTTAAACTTTAATTCCCTTCCCTTCGACGCAAACGGACCGCTCATCACCAGTGGACTGAGACTGGGAACAGCGGCAATTACCACCTTGGGTATGACGCCGGCGGAAATGGAAGAGATCGCTGCCCTGATCCGCAAAATTTTGGATCACACGAAACCCGCCTTGTTAAAAACCGGAAACAACGCAGGAAAACCGAGTAAGCGGATGTTTGAGCTGGATCAACACATTCAACAAGAGGTATTGGATCAAGTCAAGCAATTACTGGATCGTTTCCCGGTCTATCCCATGCTTAATCTCGCTGTATTAAAAGAATATTTTCCGGCCCCTGAAAAAGAATAGTGGTATACTCTATGTAATGCGTTTGTAGGCATCGTTTAAAATCGGCAGTGAAGCCTTTATTTCTCGCACACATAACGTATACAAACTTGTGTGTTAGCAAGCAATCATAAGAAGGAATAGCCATGTCCAGTATTGTAATCGTAGGTGCTTCCAAGAACAGGAAAAAATTTGGGAACAAAGCAGTGCGTGCTTTTCTTCAAGGCGGCTGGACAGTCTATCCGGTGAATCCCACTGAAGCGGAAATTGAAGGCGTAAAAAGCTACAGTTCCATTGATGATGTGCCCGAACCGGTGGATCGTGTTACCTTGTATGTCGCGCCTGAAGTGGGCATCAAACTGTTGGAACAAATCGCCGCCAAAAAACCGACTGAGTTTTTTCTTAACCCGGGCTCTGAAAGTCCCGCGTTAATTGAGGCCGCGGAAAAGCTCGGCTTAGAACCCATATTGGCCTGCAGTGTTGTTAATATTGGTCTGCGGCCGGAAATGTTCTCAGACGAATAAAAGGCTTGTTTATTTTGTGATTGATAGGGCAGGCTAAGAATAGGGTGCTATCAATACCGGGAGTTGCTGCATTCTCTTGGAGGGAGTTGATCTAATGCATATTGACGCTGCTGCTTTGTCGCATATAGGGCGCAAAAAAGCAAAGAATGAAGATAGTTATGGAATGTTTGATAATAGCTTTCCCGGGATAAAGCTGTTTCATCAAGGAATGTTACTCACCGTTGCCGACGGTCTCGGAGGGCACACCGGGGGAGAAATTGCGTCAAAACTGGCCGTGTCAATCATGACGGATGTTTTAAAAGAAGGGCCCGTTGCGGAAAAAGATCGCGCCTCTGAAAGAGAAGACAGTTTTTTTCTTGACGCGATTTCAGCGGCCATGAAACGGGCCAACAACAGTATTTGGCAGACGAACAGGGAATTAATCAAAAGTAAGCGCCCCATGGGAACCACGCAATGTGCGGCGATTATACGACCGAACTATGTCTATTTAGGAAATGTGGGTGATTCGCGGGGATACTTGTTTCGGAACGGCTCCTTCATCGCACAAACAGAAGATCACAGCTGGGTAGATGAACAGGTAAAACAAGGATTGATGACGCTGGCGGCGGCAGAAGCGGATCGTCGTAAAAATTTGGTCACCCGCTGCATAGGTACCCATGAATCCATAGAAGTTGATACCTACCAATGGGGAATCAAAACGGGAGATCAGCTACTGCTCTGCACCGATGGGCTGACCAATATGGTTTCAGAAGATCTCATCGCCGACATTTTAAGCCGTCCCCTGACGTCAAAAGACAAAGTCAATTTATTGATTGACAAAGCCAATGAAAATGGGGGTAAAGATAACATTACCGCTATCTTGGCCTGGATTAATCCCGATCCCGGCGCGTTACGCCGAATGCGTATGAAAGCTTGGTTACGCAAGCGCCAGCAAAAAATAAAAATAGCGGTCTTGTTTATACTCAACGCCATACTGTTCTTTCTTCTGGGATACATCACCGGCTACCTTGTCAAAGGCTGAGCTTTGCGCCCGTGGCGTGCAGCCTTAAGTCAGTCGCTTGCAGCAACTGCCCTTCCCTTAAAAAAACTATCCGGTTATGTTGACAAAAACAAAAATAACCGTGTTTTTACAGCAATCCGGTAACCGCTTTTGAACCCACATCGCGTCAGCTATACCTTCAAATTCACAGACCTAATTTCGTTTTGGAAAAGTTGTTATTGCTAAGCATGCTTGGTATAATTTCAAAAGTCTGATACAAATTGTTTTTTTGCAATTCCCTGGAGTGGAGGACATATTGCGAGTACCCAGCTTATTAAGATGGGGAAGATTAAGACTGGTCAAAAGATATCTTGATCTAAACAACAAAAAATGGAGGAATGTTTCATGTTGTTTAAACATGCCGTGGCAAGTGTAGTGAGTCTCAAGCAAAACAATTTTTGGAAAAGCGTATTCAGTCTTTTAATATTTTGTTCCGTGTTTGGTTTTGTCTCGTATAGCGCCGTAGCCGAACTCACCCAAGTTTCCGTTGGCGGTGAGATACGTATTCGCGGGCGTTGGTACATGAATACCTGGGAAGATGAGAGACCGCTTCCCAATAGAATCAAAGCGAACTATCTGCCGTGGCGTCCCATAGGTCCATCGGGAACCATATCTCAATTTAAATGGGACAGCAGCGGCCGTAATTGGACCCGTTTAGAATCTTCCGTCAAGTTAAATGTAAAAGCTGATTTCACAAACAATGTCAGCGCTTTTATTGAACTCTATGACTGGTACGTTTTTGGAGAAAGTTTCCGCTCCAATTATCTGCTCGGCTCGGATAAACGGGCTGATGGACTTGATCAGGTTCAATTACATCAGGCGTATATAGAACTGCGCGAAATATTCGATACACCGGTCAGCTTACGTGTCGGCCGTCAAGAACTGCTTTTTGGTTCTGGATGGCTGTTGTCGAATATGTTAACGCCTTCCCAGTATCTGTTCCACGATGCCGTACGTCTCACCTACAACGATGCCAATTTTACGGTCGATGCGTTCATGGCGAAACAAAACGACAGTCTCCGTTTCTTTGATGAGCAAATTAACCTCTATGGTCTTTACGGCACCTATAAAGGTTTTGAGCCCCTCACCATGTCTGCCTACTGGCTCTATGTTCACGACAACACCGATATTGAATCAAGAGAACTGACATCGTGGGGCAATTGGGTGAATTCCAGATTGGGAAGACATTTTGGCTCTACCAACCTCCATACAGTAGGTACCCATCTTTTTGGAAAACATGCAGGATTTGATTATAACGTAGAAGTGGCATATCAATTCGGCGACGCCGATCATATCGGCGCTATGTTCGATAATGGCGGCTTCTTCAATGGAGATACAGGCGCGAAATATGACAATTGGGGCATGGAAGCCATCCTCGGCTACACCTTCACGGATGTAAGCTGGAAACCGAGATTATTCATACAGGGCGTTTATTTCCAAGGCGAAGATAACCGAAGCATCTCGTTTTGGGACTGGATGAATCCCTTCTACAAACCCCAAGCGAGCGTCTCTTTTAATCGGTTGTTCAGTGAAAAGAACTATGCGCCTACCATCAATGACAATAGCTTGCTGTCCAACTTCATTCAAGCGACAGCGGGTGTGGAAGTGCAGCCCACAGAAAAGGTACGCCTCCATCTGCATGTTGCCAAAAACTGGGCAGATGAAGCCTTTGATCCTCCCAAATCCATTAAGGTGGCAGGTCGTCGCGTTTACGTAGCGCCCGGATTGAGTTTCTGGACGGATAAAGGCAGCGATGATCTTGGCTGGGAAATTGCGGCGTGGGCGCGCTATGAATATTCTCAGGATTTGAGTTTCCTGCTCTACGGAAACGTGTTGTTTCCCGGAGATGGCTTAACACGCGGCAGTTTTCTACACTTCTTTGGCACTCAATTTAGTGGTGGAACCAGTGATGATACCGCCGGATATCTGTTTTGGATGGCGACCCTCAAATTCTAAATGCTTCGTTTAGACCCAAATAAAAGAGCGGCGCTTTAAGGGGCTGCAAAGCCTCATTCAGCGGTAAATATATTCGAAAATATCCTGAGATCGACGGAAGTGATGAAAGGTACTGCCCAGCAAAGTCCTTGATATATCTAGGCTTAGCCCAATAAAATGTGTTTTTTATAGGCGACTGGTGTTTGTACCTATAAAACGGGCATAATAGAACGGTTAGTTTTCCTATCACCGCGTTCAAGCAGTGATATACGAGTTGTTTATTCCATCTTTAATATCAAGAAAGGAGATTTTTATGGCAACCGGTTATCATGAGCCAACAGAAGAACTCTCTGTGAATGCACGCAATATGCATCGGGCACTGACCAGTTTAATCGAGGAGCTGGAGGCCGTTGATTGGTACAATCAGCGCGCAGACGTAACAGATGATGCAGCATTGAAGGCAATTTTGATTCACAACCGAGATGAAGAAATCGAACATGCCGCCATGACCTTGGAGTGGATCCGTCGTCAAATGCCGGAATTCGATGAAGAACTTAAAACCTATTTGTTTACCTCCGGCGAAATCACTGAATTGGAAGAAGATGCCATGGGTGGTAATGGCGAAGGTTCCTCTACGAAAAAGACCGGTCTTGGTATCGGATCGCTTAGGAAAGGACGTTAATCATGACTAATTCTTTAAAACGATTTTCCGCTCCCATTTCTGATTCTGTTTGGGATGAAATTGATGACAATGCGGCAGATATTCTCCGGTCTCGGCTGTCAGCCAGAACTGTGGTAGATTTTAACGGTCCCTTGGGCTGGGATGTCGATTCCATCGGCTTGGGCCGCACGAATATTGTTGATAATGGCGGTGCCGATAAACCGAGTTGGGGAACACGTCAATCCCTGCCTCTTGTTGAACTGCGTCAGCCCTTTATCTTAAGCCTAAGCGAACTTGAAAACTTAGAGCGCGGCGCGAAAGATGTCGACCTTGACGCCTTGGAAGCGGCCGCGAAAGCGATGGCAGCATTTGAAGAAAATATCGTGTACAAAGGTCTCGCCCAAGCCGGTATCGAAGGAATGCTCAGTGGCGCTGATACAGAAGCCATTGTTACCGAAGCCCAGCCTGCAGCCATGGTTGATGCTGTTGCAGCAGCCATTACGCAATTGAGAGAAAACAACATCGGCGGCCCCTATGCCTTGGTCGGTGGTTCAAAAGCTTTCGATATCTTGAGCCGTATTATCCAAGGTGGCGGCACCGTTTATCGCATAGTCGAACAGATGACGGGAAGCACTCCGGAGTGGAGTCCTGTGATTGACGGCGCGGCTGTTGTTTCCCTTCGCGGCGGTGATTATGAACTCACTGTCGGCCAAGATCTGTCGGTGGGCTACACCGGTCATGATAGCGATAACATTTCGCTTTACCTGGTAGAAACCTTGACGTTCCGCGTTCTTGAGCCTCGTGCAACCGTGGAAATAAAATTCAAATAATTGTTCTGAGCTATTAAGAGTCCATCCACTCTCTATCAACGAAAAGGATTTTTGATTTATGCGAGAATACGCCATTTTATTGGATGCAAAAAAAATGCCGGACGCTTGGTACAATGTGTTGCCGGATCTGCCTACACCGGCTGCGCCTGTATTGCATCCAGTAACGCAACAACCTGTTTCTCCGGATGACTTGGCTCCGATCTTCCCGTTGGGACTCATTGAACAAGAAATGAGTCCGCAGCGTCATATCTCTATTCCCGGCGAGGTGATGGATCGTTACCTCATGTATCGGCCCACACCTTTACGACGTGCCTATCGCCTTGAAGAAGCCTTGGATACGCCGGCAAAGATCTATTATAAGAATGAGAGTGTCACGCCGTCAGGAAGCCATAAAATCAATACCTCAATTCCCCAAGCCTATTACAATCTTGTTGAAGGCGTTCAATCCCTCAGCACCGAAACAGGCGCAGGACAATGGGGTACTGCCCTTTCCATTGCTTGTTCAATGTTTGACATGGAATGTAAAGTGTACATGGTTCGGGTCAGCTTCGAACAGAAACCTTATCGCAAAGGATTTATGGAATCTTTTGGCGCTACCGTTATTTCCAGCCCCAGCGATACTACCGAAATCGGAAAGAAAATACGCGCGCATAATCCCGATACAACGGGCAGTCTCGGCATGGCCATCTCTGAAGCGGTTGAAGTCGCTATTAAGAGCGGCGGCAAAGTCAAATATAGTCTGGGCAGTGTGTTAAACCATGTTTGCATGCACCAGACCATTATTGGCGAAGAAGCCATTTTGCAGATGGACAGTGTCGGCGACTACCCGGACGTCGTGATTGGCTGCTGCGGCGGCGGCTCTAACTTTGCCGGAATCGCCTTCCCCTTCATCAGAAACCGAATTCAAAAAGGATTGAATACGCGCTTTCTGGCGGTGGAACCTACGGCATGTCCGACCTTGACGCGTGGACCTTATGCCTACGATTACGGCGATACAGGACAGCTCACGCCGCTGATGAAGCAGTACACCTTGGGGCATAATTTTGTCCCGCCCGGCATTCACGCCGGTGGATTGCGTTATCACGGTGTGGCGCAGACTGTAGCGCATTTGAAGAAAGACGGCTTCGTGGAAGCCCGTGCCCTCTACCAAAATCCTTGTTTCAAAGCAAGCATGCTTTTTGCCAAGTGCGAAGGTATTCTCCCGGCTCCTGAATCGGGTCATGCTATTTTCGCAGCAGTGGATGAAGCAATGCGCTGCAAAGAATCCGGTGAAGCAAAGACAATCCTTTTCAATCTTAGCGGTCATGGCCATTTCGATATCGCTGCCTACGAATCATATTTGCGCGGTGAATTGGAAGACTACGACTTAGATGAAGAAATTCTTGAAAGGGGTCGACAGAGCATTCCCGATGTGAAAGAAGACTTTTAAGCCTGAATACCTAGCCTAAGTGATTTTATGCGGTCACGTTTGATGCATTGCATCGCGTGGCCGCATATTTTTTTAGTGCATCCCGCCAATGGGGCATGATATCCAAGCCGGCTTTTTCCGCTTTGTAGTTATCGAGAACTGTGTACGTTGCTTTTCGTACGCCGATCTGAAATTCTCTGCTTTGGACGGGCAACACGTCCATCTCTAAGTTGAGGATCTCTTTAACAGTCTGCGCAAATTCATACCATGTACAGGCACCCTTGCAGGTAGCATGATAGAGGCCCGGAGCCGCCTTTTCCGCTAATACCTTTATCTGGTGCGCCAACACGTCGACAGTGGTAGGCGTGGTCCACTCATCGTCAACGGCTCTAAGGGTCGCTCCCGTCGAAGCGCGATCAACCATGGTTTCAACAAAATTAAGCCGGCCTTTTCCCCGGCAAGGAGAATGGCCGTATAAGGCCGCCGTCCGAATAACAAGGTGGTTCGCCCAGTTGGTCATCACCAAATGTTCACCGGCAAGTTTGCTTGTCCCGTAAACATTCAAGGGTTGCGGAAGATCAGATTCACGATAAGGCAGATTTCGATTTTGGGAATCACCGCCAAAGACATAATCTGTGCTGATAGAGACCAATCGGGCATTGATTTGCCGGCAAGCTTGCGCGATTCCCATGGCTCCGGCAGCATTCACAGCAAAGGCTTTGTCCGGATGCGATTCACAGTGAACCAAGTCATGATAGGCCGCTGTATTGATGACCAAATCCGCTTTAAAATCTTGAAGACACTTAAGAACGGCGCTGTGATCGGTGATATCCAAAGGACAGTCGGTACTGTCAAGATCAGCTTGCAGTACATGATCCTCTTGAAATTCGGTGCATAAAGCTTTTCCGAGTTGCCCCAAGGCGCCGATAATCAAAACATTCATAGTATCTCCATCTTCTTTCAACGCTCCAATCAACTTCCCAAAACAGGCTTATATCAAATTCATTGTATCATAGCGCCCGCCCTCCGGTTTTAGAAAATAGGGAATAGGGTACACGCTTCAACACTAGCTCGAGGCAGACATCCGCTATTTTGTAGGCTGTAAGTCCGGTGTAAAGCGTGTGGGGGACACGCGGTAATCCTGGTCGTCAGGAAAAGAGACACAGTACCCTGTCTCCGGGTGACATTTCCCCCGTGGGAAATCGGTGCTGATAATTTGAGCACCACTGGCAAAGGCAGCATCGCGCCGGCTTGTGTCTCCCGCGCCTGCTTCTTTCAGTCCCGCATCTGCCCTCACACGAACGATCATTCCTTGGGCTATATATTTTTTGACGCGCTGAGAATAAGGATTATCCGGAACCGCAAAGGCGGCGTCCGATCTGTCGGGCGTTGAATTCACAAACATAAGCCTCCCTTCCAACGAAGGGTGCTCTTTCGTATAGGCTTCACGCAATTCAGTTCGGTTATGGAGGACAAAAAAGAATTTTCCGCGACAGTCAGACAACAGCGGCCATCCCTCGGACTGAACAGCGGCTGTTAGGGTTGCAGCGTTTCCGCGTACGTCATCAGGACTTAAGATTTTCGTTTTCGGCATCACTGCAAGTATTGTTTTTTCAAATAACGCTAATGTAGCGGCATCTGCCTTAAGCAGTTCTCTGCCGGACAGCAAAGATTCCGTGATTTTGAATTCAAGCAGAAAGCTAATTGGAATATGGTCAGGATGTTGAAGCGACCAATCGAGAACCAAGCGCAGACAATCCTCTATCTTTGGGCAGTGGCTTCCTTCGTCGAGTATCGGAATGTGATAGACAGCAAATTCATCTAAATAGGGATGAATGTCCAGTTCGAAACTACGTACTCCCTGATCTAGCTGTACATCCAAAGGATCGTGGCTATAACGCATTGAATTCGCCTCTTCTGTAAAGGAGGAGGCAATATCCAGCATCAATTCATCGGGTTCTACATGGTAGCTGTTGTGTGTACCAATGACTTGAATTTGGTTCAAGCGAAGGGGTGTTTCGTCTTGGGCAATTGCGCCGGAGCAACAAAGGGCACAGCAAACGAGAAGGAGCAGAATCCCAGCGCTAGTTTTGTTGCATAAGTTTTTCAATGGTCTTGGCAATTCTACTACGTTGTCTTTCAAGCAGTGCCGGGTCTTTGGTGTAATTACGTCTATCACGAACTATTCTCCGGGGTACTTCCGTTAATTCTATGTACGCCGCTTTTTCTGATTCGGACAAAGCCGCCTCATGATCATGGATCGCTTGTTTTAAGATTACAAAATATTCATAATCTTCGACACCGTCACGAAGCATCTCCCAACGGATGCTTTCAACAGGCCCCTCCAAAATGGGAGCCGTCGGACGGGCGTCGGCCGCTGATTCGGGGGGATATAAAAACCGGCCGTCACCATTGCCCCAAGGGCGCTTGTCTCCGGGCTTTGTATTGCCATCGCTCATCCACGACATAGGATCTTCATAGGGATTTTGTGGATGATCGGGGTAGGCTTTTGCGGTAGTCCATAAATTGCTCTGCCAGATCAGAATACCTTCAATATGGTATTTCCACGTCATCCAGAGCCACACCCTGAGATCTGTGCCGGGATGATCAATGAAGAGGCCGGGATAGGGCTGTTTAGGACCGGTACAGATATACCACCAAAAATGTTCCCCTTCTTTTCTGCGTTCCTCTGCTTTTTCGTGATTATAGAAGGATATCAATGGACACCATAGATTGGGACCGCCGATGAGTCCGGGTTCTACTTGCTCCGTCAGCATGAGTGCCATATCCGGCATGGCTGCTCGAAGTTGGTGAAAGCCTTTTAACACACGGGGATAATCGGCTTCCGTAGGCTCATCGTAAGGATAAACATAAGCTTTATCAAGCCATCCTCTCGCGCGCAGATGCTCTTGCACGCTTCGCCCATAGGCATTAAATGCATAAGTATAGGCGGGCGAATCTGCCGGAAATCCCTGGTATTGACTTGCATTGACACCCGGGACACTGACCCGGAAGGTATTGAAATAATAATGGTTAAAACATCGTTCCATTTCATGATCCCAATCTGCCCAATCTATACGAGGACAAAGCGCTTCTTCGTCAAAGATCTGTAATGCTTCCCGAGACAAATCGTTGTAAAAGTCGGGAACTCCCTTTTCCCATGAAAGGGCAGGGGAGATGTCCGGCGCAGGATCATAAGGGCTTATGCGATGATCACGAAAACTTTCCCAATATTTGTTTAATATGGCACGTTTATCTTCAGGTGTGACGAGACCTTGATATTGATACACTGAACCTGCGCTAAACCCAAAAGCCGTTTTGCAGCTCGCACGATCAGGAAGTTCGAAACCATAAACACGGAGAGAAAGGGGTACCGCCTGTTCGTAGCCGTCGGCTTTCAATACAATATGCCCCCTATAGGTACCGGCAGGTGTCCCCTTCGGAGCGTAAACACGAATCCATAAGGGTTGGTTCAGCTGCGCCTCCAAGCTTTGCTGCGAATCTATCGGGGGAAGAGGATCCGGCCACAAACCGACTGTACCCAAGGTATCCGAGACTCGTTGTATATGGAGATAACGCACCCATAAGACTTCCACGCATTCCGCCGCAATTTGATGTTGGTTTGAGCCGATGAGCACAGTTGGTTTGGCTGAGAAATGGCTGAGCTCCTTTTCCGGGCGCACAACCAATTGCGCGGCTTCACGCTCATTTTGTGCAAGCTCGATCCGGATCTCCTTGCTCTTACGTGTGGGAAGAGTACGATCCCGGCTAACCTTCCAGCCGGAGGAAGCCCACCATAAAGCGACGTCGGGATGATCGCTATTGAGCAATTCACCGTAATTTTCAGAATAAAGAATACACCCTTCGTTTACGTACTCGCTCCATAAAGTATGACAAAACAGTAGGAGCACGATACTAATACCCCAATGAGTTTTTGGAAGCATATTCTTTTCCTTTAGATCTTTCGTTACGTTCCTTTGACTCTCGTGGTTATGGCGTGGTTTCTGGGAATGTCCGTTATAGGATTGGATCCCCACTCAAAAAAGGGTTTTTGTGCGGGCTCTTTTGTAAAATTATGCACTGAGTAAAGCCAACCTGATACACTGTACACAACGAAAACACCGAAAGTTGGGGGCTCCCTTAGCCTTTTTCAACGATGAGGATCTCCATGCGCTCCAATCAACTCAACGTTTTTATGCTTCTTGGAACAGTATTCCTTTTTCAAAGCGCCTCTCATGCCGCGCCACTCGACAACACCAAAGTAGAGGGATACAAAGGAATTTGGTTCAGTCTGGGACAGCATAGCGAATACGGCGACAAATATTCCGGTGGACTGGGGACCTATACTGCCAAACATGTCCCTATTGCGTGCTATAGCGAAGAAGCCCAAAAAACATTTTTTGTATATGGCGGCGCCCGTGACGCGTTGGATACCCATTTGTTGATTATGGCGTCCTATTATGATCACAAGAAGGGCACTGTCCCGAAGCCGACAGTCGTTTGCGATAAAGAAGTGGTAAGTGATCCTCATGATAACGGCAGTATTCTACTGGATGGATCGGGTCATCTTTGGGTATTTGTCAGTGGCCGAGGTCGAAATCGTCCCGGATACACATACCGCAGCCTCAGCCCCTTCAGTATAGACCGCTTCGAAAGAATCAGGGAAAAGGAATTGACCTATCCCCAGCCTTGGTATATTCCGGACAAGGGTTTCTTTCATTGTTTTACCAAATATACAAAAGGCAGAGAATTGTATTGGGAAACGAGTGCTGACGGGTATGAATGGACAGAGGATAAGAAACTGGCGGGCTTTGGGGGGCATTACCAAATTTCATGTCTCCACGAAGAGCGCCTCGCCACCGCCTTCAATTATCATCCACACGCTTCGGTGGATAAGCGAACGAATTTATATTATGTCGAAAGCACTGATTTCGGAATGAGCTGGCACAATATTTCCGGACAAAGCTTAGAGGCACCTTTAGACGATAAACACAATGCAGCCCTGATCCATGATTTTGAGTCTGAAGGCCGATTGGTTTATCTCAAAGACATGGCTTTCGACAGTCAAGGATATCCGGTAATCCTGGTCGTTACCAGTGCCGACTATCAACCGGGACCCTCGGGCGATCCGCGTCTATGGACACTGATACGCTGGAACGGGACAAAATGGCAGCTTACGGAAGTCACTGTTTCCGACCATAATTACGATATGGGTTCTCTCTATATCAGTTCGGGAAAAGAATGGCGTATAATTGCTCCTACAGCACCGGGACCTCAACCATGGGGCACAGGCGGTGAAATGGTCTTATGGAAAAGTGAAGACAACGGAAACTCGTGGAACAAAGTTTCAGATATTACGCGAAACAGCGTTAGAAACCATGCCTATGCACGACGCCCGGTAAATGCCCATCCTGATTTCTTCGCCTTTTGGGCCGATGGTAATCCCGAAACCCTGTCTGAATCCCATTTGTATTTTACAGACAGCAAGGGCAGCCAAGTTTGGGAACTTCCCTATACGATGGACAAAGACTTTGCCACACCCAAGACCCTGTATTCCGAAAAATGAAAATGATTTCTTATGAAAAAAAATCCTTCTCTTCATGATAGCAATGCAATGACGCCCTTGCCGATGACGCGTAAAGAAATGAAAGCCCGCCGTTGGGATGCCATTGATATTTTATTGATTAGTGGCGATGCCTATGTGGATCACCCTTCTTTTGGCACTGCCTTATTAGCCCGTGTCCTTGAGAAAGAAGGCTTTCGTGTCGGCATCATTGCACAGCCCCGTTGGACAACTCCCGATGATTTCACAGTAATGGGACGACCTCGTCTTTTCGCCGGTATAACGGCAGGCGCTGTAGACTCTATGTTGGCGCATTATACTGCCTTTCGCAAACTCCGGCGTGATGATGCCTATACACCGGGCAATGTTCACGGGAAACGACCGAACCGCGCTTCTCTCGTTTATACAAGCATGATACGCAACGCCTTCCCGGGCTTACCTGTCGTATTGGGCGGTATTGAAGCGTCTATGCGCCGTGCAAGCCATTATGATTTTTGGACCGATAAGATACGCCGTTCGATCTTGCTGGACAGCAAAGCAGACTTGCTTGTTTGCGGCATGGGGGAACGGGCGATTGTGGATATAGCCCATCGCCTTAATGGCAGTGACCCTTATGAAAAAGAGCTGCTTTGGGGTATTCCCGGCACCGCCTTCGCGTGTTCTTCCCAAACCGATATGAGCCTTTATCCTTACTTTCCGGATCCCGAACATCTGGAAGAGCTGCCCAGCCATGAAGCCATTCTAGAAGATGCAGCAGCGCTGATGGGAGCCACCTTGACCATCGAAAAACACAGTCGCCAACAAGGACAGTGGCTCATCCAAAAAGCGGGAAATCAACAGGTTTTTTTCACAAGTCCTGCACTTCCGCTGACCACGCCGGAACTGGACGCCCTCTACAGCCTGCCCTTTACACGGCGACCCCATCCCCACTATAAAGCGCCTATTCCGGCAGCGGAAATGATTCAATTTAGCATAACGGCTCACCGCGGATGTGCAGCGGCTTGCACCTTTTGCGCCCTGACCCAACACCAAGGGCGGCAAATACAATCGCGAAGCACCCAATCTATCGTCGATGAGATGAACGAATTTTTAAAACATCCAGACTGGAAAGGGGTGATCAGCGATCTCGGCGGCCCTACTGCCAATATGTGGGGCGCCCGCTGCCTTTCCGAGCCATCCGAATGCAGGCGCGAAGATTGCCTGTTCCCCCGGCATTGTCCTCATTTCAAGATTGATGATGAATCCTTGGTTCAATTGCTGCATGAGGTTGCCGCTATACAGGGAGTAAAACATCTGCGTATTTCCAGCGGTATACGCTATGATTTGACCGATGAGCGCCACACTTTTTTACGTGAACTTATCCATGAATTTGTGGGCGGCCAACTGAAGGTAGCGCCCGAGCATCTTTGTGATCCCGTGCTCCGTCTCATGCGTAAACCTTCTATGAAAGTTTTTGAACAATTCCTACACTTTTTTGAAGAGGAATCACGAAAGGCAGGGAAGACACAGTTTCTTGTGCCTTACTTAATCAGTGCTTTTCCCGGCTGTACAGACGGAGATATGAAAATGCTCGCTGAGTGGTTGGAAAAGCGCAATTGGCGGCCCCGTCAAGTGCAGTGTTTTATTCCAACACCCGGTACCGTGGCGACAGCCATGTTCTACGCAAAGATCGACACCCACGGCAAGCGCATTTATGTGGCGACAAGTGATAAACAAAGAATGCGGCAGCATCACCGGCTTATTCCTGAGGAAACAGGGGATTCCGGAAATCGCAACCCACGATCTCGATGATTGTCGAAGACGACAGCTAAGACGAAGATATCCCGGTTCTACCTGATTTAGAAGAGCCTGCCTTCATCATCGTGGGAGGGAGGCGTCTTGTTGAGGTGTTTGAAAGCTTGGGAAGTGGCAACCCGTCCTTGGGGTGTGCGCTTCATGAAACCAATTTGGATGAGGTAGGGTTCATGTACTTCTTCAAGGGTCTGCCGTTCTTCTCCAACAGCAACAGCTAAGGAGGCAAGTCCCACGGGACCTCCTCCAAATTTCTCAATGAGTACGCTCAAGATTTGTCGGTCCATATCATCGAGACCCAAGCCATCAATGCGCAGCATTTGCAAGGCGGCATCAGAAGTTGCTCGGGTGATCACACCGTCTCCCTTTACTTGAGCATAATCTCTCACGCGGCGGAGCAGTCTATTAGCGATACGCGCAGTGCCTCTGGAGCGTGTGGCAATTTCCAGAGCCCCATCGGATTCTATGGGCACATTGAGTATACGCGCGGAGCGGGTAATAATACATTCCAACTCTTCGGGATTATACAGGTCGAAACGGCATGTATCCCCAAAACGGGCGCGCAAGGGCGGCGTAAGCAGTCCTGCCCGTGTTGTGGCGCCGATGAGCGTGAAAGGGCGCAATCCGATTTTCATAGATCGGGCTGTGGGCCCTTTTCCAAGCATAATATCGACTTCAAAGTCTTCCATGGCGGAATAAAGTGTTTCCTCAACAGCGTGATTCAATCGATGGATTTCATCAATGAAAAGAATGTCGTATTCTTCCAGACTCGTTAAAATGGCGGATAAATCTGCTTGCCTTTCTATGACCGGCCCTGCGCTTTGGCGGATGTCAACGCCCATTTCATTGGAAATGATACGTGCCAAGGTTGTTTTTCCCAGTCCGGGTGGGCCGCAGAGCAGCAAATGATCCAAGGGCTCCCCGCGTTTTTGCGCAGCCAAGATTGAGATGCGCAACTTTTCTTTGATGGGCTCCTGGCCGGGAAAGTCCTCCAAGCGTTGGGGCCGTATTTTATCATCATAAGAAGCGTCATCTTCAATAAGACCGGGGGTAATGAGATTATCGTTGACCATGATTGACTTTCGCCAGGGAGCGCAGTGCTTCACGGACAAGATCAGCATCCGCGGCCTGTTCTCCCAATGTTTTCCGCGCATGAGTCGCGGCATTTCTTGCCTCGGCGATGGAACAGCCCAAACTGATCAAAGCCTCATAAACATCATCCCCTTCGACGGGAGCATTGGCTTCCGGCTGCCCCAACAAAGCGCTGAGTTCCGTCGTTTTCCCCATCTTGCTGGTCATTTCCAAAATAATGCGTCCAGCCAGTTTTTTACCAACTCCCGGAACACGTGTCAAGACTTCGATATTTTGTTCTTGGACAGCCTGTATCAGCGCATCAACGCTCAGTGTGGACAATAACGCAAGTGCCACTTTAGGGCCAACGCCGCTGATGGTAATACAAGTGGTGAAGAGGCTCCTTTCTTTTTCTGTTGAAAATCCAAAAATCTGAAAACTATCTTCACGGATATGGCAATAGGTCAACAACGTAACTTCTTCCCCGACAGTTAATCGATTTTGGAGAAGATCCGGTACAAGCACATCGAAGCCTATACCTTTGACATCCAAAGCCACCTGATTGATTTTTTTTAATGCTATTTTCCCACGAAGGAAAGCAAACATAGACTAGAGTCCATTTCTTTTCTTTATCTGAAGCCTGAGCAGAATATTAGATGACAAAGCGATTGAAGAAACGGCGCAAGGCCTCCAATCTGGAATTTTCATTCCCGAAAGACATAATTCCTTGGCGTTTTCGGTTGACGCGCCGCTGCGCCACGGCATAATTAAGTACGCCGGCTACAGGGCTCCAATCGGGTTTGTTGATCGCTTCAGGGATTTCATCATACCCGATGGGCACACCGATACGCGTATCCAAGCCGCATTCTTGTTGTATGACCATATCTTGATTTTCAATGAGCGCTCCGCCGCCCGTGATAACTATTCCTCTCGCTAACATCTTCGTCAGTTTTTTCGCTTCCAAATATTTGTTGATTTCTTCCCCTAATTCTTTTGCCCGTAATGCGATAATAAATTCTAAATAAGCCCTATCTGCTGTTGCGGGTTCTCCGGTAGCAGTTTGATTTAATTTTATAATTACCTTATCTTCATCCTTGATTGCGTCAGGGTTATAATCCGGCACCGCATTATTTTTATCAAATTGATTTCGATTGATTCCATACTCGTGCACCAATTCAGCGGCCTCTTCAAAGGTAGTTTTTAAGCCCGCTGCCACATCCGAGATAATTAACCCGCTGCTAAAAGGCCGCGTGGTCACATCGACAATACTTCCGTTTAGAAAGGTGGTGATACCTGTACACGATTTCCCCATGTTAACCACCGCCGCGCCGATTTGCTTATCTTCACGTGTGAGACAGCCATAGGCGGCAGCGATGGGCATAAACACAAAATCTGCAATCTCAATCCCTTGTTTCTCCACACAAGAGCGCAGATTATTTTCAAGAAATACAGGCAATTGTATAAAGCGAATATTTCCCTGCAATGCCGATCCCTTCATATCGAGAGGATCGACAACAGGCATATTGTCAACTTTCCATTCCTCCGACATAATGCAGGATACAGGAAGTTTATCCGGCGCATTCAGCCCTATTGCAGCATTATCCCTGACCTTGGCAAGATGTTCAGGTTTGACAACACCATTTTCAATCGGCGCTTTTCCTTCGTAGCGCCGGGAGTGAAGTGTTTCGCCTTGGAGTCCGCAATAGATCTTAAAGATACGTGCATTCGCCATTTGTTTGGCGTCACGCAGGGCAGATTTAAAAGCCAGCTCAGCTGCTGCCGCATCTTGTATGGCTCCGAATTCAACATAGCCGTCGGAAGGCGCGCTGCCATAGCCCAATATTTTTGTTATGCCATTCGCAAAATGCCGACCTATCAGTACCCGGATTTCACGGCTCCCAAAGTCAACTGCAGCCACGACTTCACTTTTCGCTGCCATATAAATAAACCTCCATTACCGGTAAAGTCCGATAGTACAAAAGATCATTCCGTCGGAAAAAGTTCTTCTTCGCCAGAAACAGCGTCATTGGAATCTCCCAATGCGGAACCCAAGGTCTGCTCAATGGCGTTCAACGCTTCATAACGTTTTCCGGAGCTTTCCTTGGCAGCAAAAATGGAAAGTTCTATTTCCTGTTTTTGGGAAAGAACTTCCTTTTTCTCGTCTGCCAATCGTTCCAGCTCATCATGAATATCATCGGCGACCTGTCTCAGTGTCTCTATCTCTGTTTGCAGGCGGCTTTCACTGTTAAGCATTTCCTCCCGCTCCTTTTCTTTATTTAGTTTTCGGTTGACCTGTTCTGTACGGGAATGCTTTAACGCTTCTATCTGCGTATCCAGATCTTCCAATTCCATTTGGAACAAACGAAGCTTGTCATCCATGGACGCCACTTGTTCCCTGCAGGAATTACATTCACCTTCACGAGTCGCCAGCGTTTCTTCGGTTTGAAGCAAGTTCAGTTCTGTCGCCTGTATCTGGTCTTCAATGGATTGGATATCCTTCGCGTTGGTGATCAGATTATTTTCAACATCAGCTACCAGCGCCTCAGCCTGCTTATACTCCATAATGGCGATTTTTCGGGCAAGTTCCAAAGCCAAATGTTTAGCAGAATGAACGTCACCCCGTGCTAAGGCGTCGCGTGTGCCGGCAAGCAAATTCGTTGTATCATCGATGCTCGCTGATTCAACTAGAAGGGGCTCAACATCTTCTTCGCTGTCTTGGTAAAGCGGTTCTTCTGCTACTTCATCGGCGTCGTCACCTTCAACAGATTCCGAGTCTTCTAAAACAATCTGATCCGGTTGAATACGCTCAGCCTCACCGGCATCTGCACCTTCTTCTTCGTCTGGACTAAAAGCTTCCTCTAATTCTTCAGGTGCTTCCGATGAAAACGCGGCTTCATCATACTGTTGAATAGCGCTTTCTTCAGTCTCATCCGGAAGCACTTCTTCACTTGAATGTTCCTCTGAAAGCTCAGGGATTTGGAGGCTAGTCGTAGGCTCTTCTTCCATCGTATCAGAAAAAGAAGAAGTCTCTAGAAAATCGTCCGTTGCCGATTCTTCTCCAAAAGACACGTCATTGGCTTCTTCTGAAAAATCGCTACGTTCTTCTTCCGCGACCACGTCAATCTTGTCTGCTGCTTCTAAAACGCTATCGTCGCCATAGCTTATTTCTTGGTCTTCTTCTACCGCTGTTTCTTCTTCATCCGAAGTCTCCCCTTCCGATATGTCCGAAGGTGGCACTTGCTTTTCTATATCCGATTCAACGATATCCAATACTGTGACGGCTTCCCTTTCAAAAGATTCATCATCGCCACTATCAGCGCCGGATCCATCATCGAAAGGCGCTTTCAAGCCCTCTTCTTCTGAAAAGGCTGTTGCTAAGCTATCATCGTCGGTCGGGGATTCCGGATATTCTGTGTCTTCTGTAAACTCTTCCTCTGTATGGTCCAGAGGGAAGTCCCCTTCAAAAGTTTCCTCATCCAAGCTGTCCTTCGGCAAGACCTCTTGAACATCGCTTTCATCCGATTCAAGATCCGAAGTTTCTATCGAAGCGTCCTCTTCAACAAAAGTTTCAGCTTCTTTTTCATAAGGGTCGTTATGATTGTAAATGATTAGATCGGGACGCCCTTCATTTGGAGCCGCTGATTCTTCTTCAGCGGCAACATCTTCGTTTGCAGCTTCTTCTTGAGCAATCTCTTCCGGAGGCGCAGCAGCTTCACTTTCTTCGGAGAGGGAAATTTCTTCTTCCTCCATCTCTTCGTCGTCATCTTCCGCCAGCGGAATTCCAGCACGTTGCAGATCATCAAGCGCTTTTTTATAAAGTTCTTTCCACTTTAAAACAACACTGGATTTAACTTTATCGAGAATAAGATCGCCTACCATAAGGGATAGAATTTCATAGCTGCTATTTAAGAAAGGAATACTTTCGCTGCGTCGTCCGACTCGATCATAGCTATGCAAAATACGGGCTGTTTCGAGAATGGCATCTTTGACCGGATCCCACTGTCCCTTGATGGTAATCGTGAGCGCCTCACCGAGTTCCCGTATACAGCGTTCAGCCCAATCGCCGGACTCCGGATTATGTTGCGCCTGACTTAAAAATCGATTAAATCGTCCAAGACAGGACGCCAACGATTGGGAAGGATCACCTGAAACTTGAATAGGCTGGTCGTTCATTACCGGCATTTCCTTTTCTTCCATGTTGCGTTCCATCAATGGAGACTCCTCTTCTTTATTTGTGGAGACATCGGGAATTTTTATGGGGTTTTTTGATGATGAGCGGCCAAAAAAAGGCCAACCTCGCTTTTTATTTAATCGCACAGGGGCTTCCTCCGAAACTATACAAGAAGCATTATGCCTATAGGACAACATATTGTGTACTAACTTGGATTTTTATCCGTTTATACCACAATATAATGACACATCGCGAAAAAAAATGCAATGTTTTCCAAGCGCCCTTTGTATGGCGTGCGCGAAAGCTTCCGATGCGGTCAAATTAAGCTTAAAAATAGGAGGGGATCAACCGCCGCGCCCGGCAATAAATTCATCCCACAAGTCTTGACGGATGCAGGCATAAAGCAAAACACCGGGGCGTAAGGCCTGAAACTCCACAAAATATTCGTTTTTCAAATGCTTTTGCACGCTCTCATAGAGCTCCGGCGCTACCAAGATCATATCTGCATCGGCTTGCTCGGGAATCGCATGCCACCATCCGATCCGCGTATATCCTCGAAAATACCACGGCAGCGGCCAGTAATCACCGTCGGTACGGATAATATTGACGTGCAATTCTTTCCCCTTACCGGAGATAGCTGCTATATCGTGAACACGATCCACCAGTTTCTCCATGGCCCGAGAGGGATGGGCATAGACATAGGGGTTGCGTGTATCGGCGAAATAAACATAATTGCCAAAATAACATTGCCGACCAACCAACAGGACACCGGCAAGGGCAATCAGGATCACAATGCCGCGCAGAAGGGGATAACGCACAAGCCGAATGGTTTCAGCAATTCCCAAGCCGCCAAGTAATAAGATGCCGTGATAGAAAGGCAGCAAATTCCAAGGCGTTTTATAAGGGATCATACTAAAGACTGCAACCATGGATACGGTATAGAAGAGAAGAAAACGGCGGAAATAAAAGGGCGCCTTCTTTTCCTCAGTGTCGGCAGTATTTTTCGGACTCTTGACAAAAATCGCCGCCAACGCACCCAGTATGCTCGCTGCCAATATAGGGGCTTCCGTCCATCGCGGTCCCACTTGTCGGTACACATAAGATAAGAGCACGAAATAGTAATACCAGGGTTTATCATGGATGCCGGAACTGCCTTCTCCTTTAGCACGTACATAATAATCGAAGTAGGTCAAGATCGAGTCAAGGGGCCCTCGGGCATGGGTATAAAAGGACGAGAAGAAGCTAACAGATATAAAGGCGGCCATGATAAAAGCGGCTAGGATATGTAGGATTGTCGGTCGCTGCAGCACCATCTTTATCTTGGATAGATCAAATTTGTCACGCATCAAAACTGGCAGCAAAATTAAAGCGCCGCTAAGACAAGCAGAAAAGACGACGACGATGGAGGTTTCTTTTGTGGCATGTACCATCCCCAAGAAAAAACCGAAAAGAAGCGCCCATCCCAAGCGCGGTCGCCGACAATAGAGCCAAGCGGTGGTAAAGGCTCCTTGCACAAAACAAACGAGCAGCATTTCCTGTACATAGTACCGGCTGTAAAATACCATAGGTGTTGAAATTGCCATGAATAAGGCAGTCCAAATAAGGGCGCCATTACCGAGAGCAGTACGCAACGGCCAGAGCAACAGAATTAAAAGCAGCCCGAAAAACACAGGTACAGCTCGATAATAAACAATGGTCGAAGCTTCAAAAGTAGAAATACCGCCTCCATATAACAGGGGCAAGGTCAGGTAATAGAGCGTTGGACCATGGTGTTCAAAAGGGTCGTAGCGATAATACCCGTCTTCTAAGAGATGGCCCGTTTTAACCGCCTGATTGGCTTCATCGCCGTGGAGCGGTCGTAAGGATAAATCGGGGACACGGAAGGCGACGGCAATTACCAAGACAACAATGAAAGCAAGAGCAGTCAAAATTATCGACCACGAAGATTTTTTAGGGGACAGATTACCATCACTATTTTGTGTCGTATACGTCATAGCTCTCTTTTCTATGGTTAACGATGAGGGGTAGAATCGACTGAAAAATCATTGTACCATGCACTTCTGTAAAAGTCTAATTCAGACAAATGGCCCGTGAATTTTGCGATAAAACAAAAAAAATATGCGTGCGAAATCTCGGGTTTAATTATCGCGTACACTCATGGCATACTAGAGGGGTTCATTCGTGATTCTTCGATATCCCCTCAAAATAAAGGAGACCTTATCCATGAAACGCTATGCTGCTGAACCTAGGCGCGCTTTTGCCCGTTGTTTGCCCACAGTTTTAATAATCCTGTCCTTTTTCATGGCTATATCTATAGGTATAGCCTCAGCCCAAAATACGGGAGATTCAAAGGATAATAAAATGGTAACGGAACCCTATAAAACGTCTCTGATTACACGGTGGGGTAAAGATGTCACTGCCGATAATGCGTGGCGTGAATATCCTCGTCCGCAGCTGATGAGAGAGGCATGGCAAAATCTTAATGGTCTTTGGGACTACACCATTACCGCACAATCGGACACTGCTGTTCCGGAAAATTGGCAGGGACAGCTTTTGGTTCCCTTTTGCTTGGAATCACGCCTTGGCGGCGTACAGCAATTGCTACAGCCCGATCAGGCGCTCTGGTACCGACGCAGCATTGATCTGGAGATCATCGAAGGCGTGCGTACCCTCCTAAATTTTGAAGCGGTGGATTATCGTTGTGAAGTCCGGGTCAACGGGGAAGCCGTGGGCAGTCATCAAGGCGGTAATATGCCCTTCACCTTCGACATCACAGATGTCGTTAAAGTCGGCGAAAACGAAATCATCGTGCGGGTAGAAGACGAAACGGAAGCGTGGCAATTGCGGGGCAAGCAGGTACTCAAAAACAGAGGTATTTGGTACACACGGGTGTCTGGAATTTGGCAATCTGTTTGGCTTGAACAAGTACCTCTGAATTATATCGAAGATATTCACTTGACCACGGAAGCGGCAGCAGGAAGTATAGAAATTAAAGCCACTGTAAAGGGATCCGAAAATCTTGATAAATTGCGAGTCCTTGTCAAAGACGGCACAGATATCGTTAGAAAAGAAGAAGGACCGGCAAGCGGCCTTATCCTTAAGCTGCAATCTCCTAAATTGTGGACACCTGACAACCCCCATCTCTATGATCTTGAAATCGAATTATTGGATAATTCGGGCAATAGCGTTGATCGTGTCGGCTCCTACACCGGTATCCGTACGGTCGGAAAAGTACGCGATAAAGAGGGACATTTACGCTTTACACTGAATGGTGAAGAGATCTTCCACTGGGGCCCTTTGGATCAAGGCTGGTGGCCTGATGGACTGTTGACGCCGCCATCTGACGCGGCCATGCGTTATGATGTGGAATTTTTGAAAGCCGCCGGATTCAATATGATTCGCAAGCATATTAAGCAAGAACCGCGCAGATATTATTATCACTGTGACCAAATAGGCATGATGGTGTGGCAGGATCAACCCAGTGGCGGCGAGAATCCCCGTTGGGTATTTTTGAGCAAAGAACCGCAGGATGCGCAATGGCCCGATGACGCCCATGAGCAATATATGTACGAAATCAAAGCGATGATGGACACGCTAAAGAATCATCCCTCCATTGTGGTTTGGGTTCCCTTTAATGAAGCGTGGGGACAGCATCGTTCTATAGAGGTGGGAGAGTGGGTAATGGGTTATGATCCCGGCCGCTTAGTCAATATCGCCAGCGGCGGCAATTTCTTCCCTGTTGGGGATATTGCTGATGCCCATGCCTATCCCGAACCAAAATTTCCATTCGAAGCCGATCGTTACGACGCCTTTATAAAAGTCGTCGGTGAATTCGGCGGTCATGGGTACCCCGTATCAGATCATCTTTGGGATCCGCAGCAAAAGAATTGGGGCTATGGAAAAGAGTTGCCCAAATCGCTGGAGGAATATCAAGCCCGTTTTGAAAAGACACTGGCCCAATTAAATGACTTGCGTGGGCAAGGAATCGCCGCAGGTGTTTATACGCAAACGACGGATGTAGAAATCGAGATTAACGGGCTCCTTACCTATGATCGAGAAGTGGAGAAGATTCCCGCTGCCGAGCTTGGCGCACTACGCCGCAACGTGTTGCCGAAACTTACAGAAACCGAAAAATAACACAGGAAACCTATGCCTTCTGCGGCAATATTCTTTCGTCACGTGTAATGCGCATCGGAATATAAGGGAAGGCTCTGTGGAGTGGTTGCTTGCCGGATCATCCGTTCAAGGACCTCTTTCAGCTCTATAAGCCTGTCAGAATCCGGAGCGTAGTGTAAGCCCTCCTCAAGCTCTTTTAAGGCCGTCCTTAAAATACCTAAGGATGCTTGCATCACGATTCCGGCATCATAGGCTTCCAAGGCAGTTCGAAATAAAACAAGCGCTGTTTCGTAGTGAATTTCTACTTTAAAATTCTCGACAGTAATAGACAGCTCAATCTGCTCTGTTTCAAGTGCCACATTCAACAGACTTAGCGCCATATCGAATTCACCTTTTGCACGGGTGAGTTCAGGGCTGTCTTTATTGGCGAAACATTTACCTAGTAAAAAATGTGCAACAGGATGGACAGGATACCGCAACACAAAGTCACGCGCCAAGGGAAGGGCACTTTCATAATCCTTGGCATCGCAAAGCTGCCACATCTCTTCCAGCCCCATCCCTCGTTGGTGATAGCCTTGACAGGACAGGAAGCTCAGAGCGATACAAAAGAAGGCGACACCGCCCACAACCCTGAGGCCAGGAGATAGGGGATTCCCGGAGCCTTTTGGGCGATGATTCCAGGTCGCTATGTTGATCAAAGGAAGTGACACTTGTTTCCTACTATTCCGACTCCTTGCCACGCTAAGAAGGCATACGAAAAATAACGGTTACCAACGCGGTTTGAGTCGGAAAAATCCTGTCGCCGTGCCGGCACGGGCAAAGACAGAAATATCCAAAGGTTTTTCATGCTCAATGGCGGCGATAGCTTCTTTATAGTCTTCAAGACTTGAGACAGCCGTATTGCCTAAAGACATGATAATAATGCCGGGCTGCATTCTTGCTATTTGAGCAGCGCTGCCGGATATAACCCGTCGCACAATGACACCCTGCACATCTTCACCAAGATTGAATAGGGTTCGTAAATCCTGCGTGAGTTCGCGCACCACAATACCCAAGGTTTCATCGGTGTATTCATCGGCTTCTTGGGTGGATCGCGGTCGTCTTCCTAAAATAACCTCAATGGTAAGAGGCTCTTTATCGCGGAGTATTTCCACCGGTAGACGTGCTCCCGCTTCTTTCGCGCGAACCATTTTTGTAAAGGACAAAACGTCACGGTCTAAGACCGCCACAATAGGCTGCCCATCAAATACGCGTATAATATCGCCCACTTGCAGCCCTGCCGCTTCAGCGGGGGAGTCAGGAACCAATGTGCTCACGATCAAACCACCGGGTTTATCGATACCCCAGTATTCCGCGTACTCCTCTTTCAGCGGCTGTGTGAACACCCCCAGCCAAGCTTCCTCCGTTCCGGAATCATCTTCCAAACGCTCTCCGGGAGGATTATTGATATAGTGCATGAACAGTCCTGATTGAAAGATCATGGGATGCCCGCTGCGGGTATATAAATCGCCGCCCTCATTGGCGGACAACTCAAATCCGGTAACGCCGATCACTTCACCTTGTTTATTCATGACAGGACCGGTTACAGCGCCCAGTTTAAGAGGGATATCAATGCAATAGGTGGTTCTGGGTTGTTCTAAAACGGCGGCGATACGCGCCAGACTGAGCGACGGGTGAAAGTCCATATTTTCGCTCATGACGCCCAAAATAGCCACCTCTTCACCAAGTTTCATGGCTGCATTTTCAAGAAAGTGGAGATAAGGCAGATTCACGGGAGAATCACTTTTGATTCTCAGGAAAGAAAGATTCACATCCCGTGGCTTTTCCAACAAAGTCGCCTGATATTCGATTTCCTTTTCATCTTGAACCACAACGGCACGGAAATTGGAAGAGCTAATGTTTTCCCGTTGAATATAGCCATTGGTCATGAGTAAACCGTCGGCAGATACGAGTACTGCCAAGGCACTTCCCGGTTGTTGTTGTTCCTCACCGGTACGCGGGTCAAGGGCTGTTTGTGTGAATTTTAAAACACAGAGCGTGGGAGACCATTTTTTGAAAAAAGTTTCTACTTTCTCCGGAGAAAAATCATCTGCATAGCTCACTCCGACCAAAAGAAGGATCGTCAGGAGCCCAACACTGACAAAGGATTTAATCAACATATTCAAGGATCTCCTTGTCTATGACAGCATCGCCCAATGCGTCTGTATTCATAAGCGCGAAGCGGGTGACCGCGCCGCGTTTCACAAAAAGCATGACATATTTTTTATGGGCAGCTAAGTTTTTTCGATACAGTTCATCAAATTGCGTGAGCGACGAAATCGGCTCATCATCCATCTCTAATAAGATATCGCCCGCGACAATCCCGGAGACGGCAGCCAATCCGCCCGGCGTACATCCGGAAACGAGGATGCCTTGACGTTGGGGAAGTTGTGCACGACGCGCTAATTCCGGTGTCATCTCCATGGCAGTAAATCCCCACTCATGAAATTCCACTTGCGTGCCCTTAGAAGCCATTTTCTCTTCTGTCGTGGCTTCAATAGAGAGCGGCTCATTGCCGCGCAGGATCTGCAGCACCGCCTTTTCATTTACGGGCAAATCGGCAATTTGTTTGCGTACTGCAGGCAGCTCTTCTTCGTAATAAGCATTCACCTTCTTGTCATTTATGCTGACGAGAACATCTCCTGCTTTCACGCCGGATTCAGCCGCCGGGGATAGGGGAGAAACATCAGCGATAACAACCCCCTTCACAGTCTTATCATCTGTTTTCGCGTGCATTTCTTGGAAACTCAGCCCTAACGAGCTGCGTTGTACGCGGCCGTGGGCAATGATGGCATCCACAATCTCGCGGGCGCTATCGGCCGGAATCGCGAAGCCCACATTTTCTGCGCCCAGCATGGCTAAGGTGTTGATACCTATCACCTCCCCTTTAAGATTTACCAAAGGACCGCCGCTGTTTCCCTTGTTGATGGCGGCATCCGTCTGAATCCAATTATTGTAGGGAGCGGTGATACCGCCCAATTCGCCAAGGTATCTATCGGTTAGACTAATAATGCCCAGAGAAGCGCTCCGTGAGAGCCCGTGGGGGCTTCCCATTGCAAGTACGAAATCACCGGATTCAAGAGACGCGGAACTTCCGAAACGAGCGAAGGCTAAGGCTTGATCCGATTCCAACTTCAATACGGCAATATCCGTATCGGGGTCTGTTCCGATTACACGGGCTTCCAGTTCCGTATTGTCATCAAGCACGCAGATAACCTGACTGCTTTCTCCCGCGACATGCTCATTGGTGACCACGTAGCCATCTTTAGAAATAATAAATCCACTGCCAAGAGCCAACACTTCCTGACGCTTCCCTTGCACAAACACCTCTTTCACGGGGCGAATATGCACGAGGGAGGGAATGATCTTTCGTTTCGCGTCAAGTACTTGCTCCTGCATGTTGTTTGTCAAGGTGGTACATCCTGATAGAAACAACAGGAAAGAAAGGCCCATTGCTATCCCGGCATTTCTAAGTACAGACCTCATCTTCATGCAGCACTTCATATTCATAAATCGGTCTCCTCTTCGTCAACAAAAACTGACCGCTAAAATAATGCCCGAAAAAGCAACAATTAGCGGCTGTCTTTATCCAGATATTCAGCCAATAAATCGGGGCCGATCTCTCCGCGGCGGAACCGCTGTCCGCTGACAATACGCGCGCAGAGTTTCGCTGTAGTGGTAACATTATCCACAAAGAATTCATTCAATGCACGACTGAGTCTTTCAATTGCTTCTGTGCGCGTGTTGCCCCGGGCAATGACTTTAGCCAAGAGCGAGTCATAATGATGGGGCACTTCGTAGCCGGAAAACAAGTGAGTATCCACACGTATTCCCGGCCCTCCCGGAATGTGACAACGCTTTATCAGTCCTGAATTGGGTCGAAAATTAAGGTCAGGATCTTCTGCGTAGACCCGTGCTTCAATGACATGAAAGCTTGGCGCAGGGGCATCATATCCCAATATTTCTCCGGAAGCAAGACGGATTTGCTCACGTACCAAATCTAGACAAAAGGCTTCTTCCGTGACGGGATGTTCGACTTGAATACGGGCGTTCAATTCAATGAAATAAAAGTTTCCGGCTCGGTCCAATAAAAACTCAACGGTCCCTGCATTACTATAATCAACAGCCTTGGCGGCAGCAAGGGCAGCCTCTGTCATGGCTTCTCTCAAGGCAGGTGTGAGTGCCGTACTGGGTGTTTCTTCAATGAGCTTTTGGTGTCGCCGCTGAATGGTACATTCTCGTTCACCAAGACAAATTAAATTGCCATGTTGATCGCCCAAAATCTGGAACTCGATATGCCGACCCCCATCAATAAATTTCTCAATATAAATGCTGCCGTTGTCGAAAGCATTCGTTGCCTCTGTCGATGCAACGGAAAGGGCATGTTTCAAGGTACTTTCATTGTGAGCGATACGCATGCCTCGGCCGCCGCCGCCAGCGGCAGCCTTCACCAAGACGGGATAACCAATTTCTTTGGCAAGCGCACAGGCAGCATCGGCATCCTCAATAATACCGTTGCTTCCCGGCACGACAGGCACCCCTGCATCCACCATTTTTTTGCGTGATTGAACTTTGTCGGCGCTCATCGCCAAGGCCTCAACAGATGGGCCAATAAAGGCTAATCGTGACTCACGGCATATGGCTGCAAAGCGAGCGCTTTCCGCCAAAAAGCCGTAGCCGGGATGAATGGCTTCAACATCGGCAATTTCTGCGGCGGCGATAATGCTGGGAATTTTCAGATAACTGTCGGCAGGACCGGCGGGACCAATGCAAATCGATTCATCGGCCAGCTCGGTGTGCAGGGAATCGCGGTCTGCCGTTGAGTGAACAGTCACGGAAGTGATGCCCATTTCACGACAGGCTCGTATAATGCGAACGGCAATTTCGCCGCGATTGGCTATGAGAATACGTTTAAACACACTAGGCTTTCAGGCGAGGGGGCGAAGCGCGATCAAAGGCTGACCGTATTCGACGGGTTCCCCATTGCGCACGAGGATGCGTTCCACGATAGCGGGAACTTTGCTCACCACTTCATTCATAATTTTCATGGCTTCGACAATGCAGACCACTTGATTAATGTCTACCGTATCGCCAACCTGCACAAAAGGGGATGCTCCTGCACCCGGTGAGGCGTAATAGGTACCCACCATGGGGGAATCCACGGTAACCAAGCCCTCATCTCTCAGTGATTCTGTAATATCCGAGTCGTCTGCAGCAGGAACAGAAGCAGAAGCAAGGGTAGACCGCTTTCCCGAAACAGTGGTCCGACTTTCGATAGGAACCGGCTTGGCAAGCCGAATGCGTTTCCCCTGATCTTCTATTTCAATTTCAGAGAGTGCTGTCGCCTCAAAAAGACGGATTAATTCCTGAAGCTCTTCAAAATCCAACAAGACGCGGTCTCCTTGAAGCGCAGACAATGACGAAGGCATTACATGCGTTCGACATAATCGCCGGTACGAGTATCTACCTTGACCTGGTCACCTTCATTGAGGAAAAGGGGCACTTGAATGGTGGCGCCTGTTTCTAAGGTGGCAGGCTTTTTTGCGCCACTGCTGCGGTCGCCCTGAACACCCGGATCCGATTTCGTTATGGTCAAGACAACATGGGAGGGGACACCCACCGTAATCACCTGACCCTTGTAAAAGAAAAGGGACACGTCGGAGTTTTCTTTCATCCAAAGCGCTTTATCACCAACAACATCCGCATTGACGGCGAGCTGTTCATAACTTTCATGATCCATGAAATGGAACTGATCTCCGTCGTTATACAAATATTGCCACTGCCGCTCTTCAATGCGTGCTTCTTCAAATTTTTCTCCGGATCGAAAGGTTTTTTCCAAGACCCGTCCGGTCAAAACATTTTTAAATTTGGTGCGAACAAAGGCGCCGCCTTTACCGGGTTTGACATGTTGAAACTCAATGATTTCCATGAGATCATCATCCAGTTCCACAACCATTCCATTTCTAAAATCTGCTGTAGAAATCATAATTAAAGTATCCGTAATTCTTTTGGGGTTTCTGTTAAAATATCACATCCATCATCAGTGACAACCAACAAATCTTCAATGCGTACGCCGCCTTGTCCCGGAAGATAAATTCCCGGCTCCACAGTGACTACCATGGATGTTTCCAAGATGGCGTCAGATCGATTAAATAAGCGGGGACCTTCATGCACTTCCAGCCCCACACCATGACCGGTGCCGTGCCCGAAATGATCCCCATGACCAGCCGCGGTAATAAGATCACGAGCAACTTGATCTACTGCTAAGGCTGGAACACCGGCGCATACCGTCTCAACTGCGGCGGCCTGTGCTTGGCGTACATATTCGTAGATATCGCTGAACCACTTACCGGGTATCCTATCGAAAACGAAGGTCCTGGTCAAGTCGGAACAGTATCCATCCAGTACGCAACCACAATCAATGAGGACGATATCTCCTTTTTCCAAGGGCTTATCGGTCGGCACACCATGGGGCAGCGAACTGCGTTCTCCAAAAAGAACAATGCTTTCGAAGGAAGTTCGAAGGGCGCCCCGTTTACGAAATTCATATTCCAAGACCGCCGCAACTTCATATTCACAGATACCACACTTTAAATCTAAAAGGATCTGCTCAAGAGCATCTTCCGCCAAACGACTCGCTTCACGGATACAGGATATCTCATAGGCGTCTTTTATTTCACGAATGTTTTTGCACAACGACACTAGGGGTTCCATCTTGGCGGATAATTCATCCTCAATCATCATGTATTGTTGAACTGTAATAGCAGAAGGATCAAAAGCGACACACTTGAGATTACAAGCATTGATGAAGGAACCTAACTTTGTCGTGACAGAACCGGAAACAATTTCTACCTCCAAATTCGATTGTAAAGAATCGGCATATTCTTGGTAGCGGAAATCGCAAAAAAGAACCGCTCGGTCTAGGGTAATCAACACCACCGAAGTACTGCCGAAAAAGCCGGAAAGATACGCGTTGTCTGCAGGATCAACACTAAAAAAAGCGTCACATTCATACAGTTTCAAGTCTTCTCGTAATGTTGCGATTCGCTTGCTATAATCGGGTGCTTTCATCGATGATCCCTTATTCTTCCTGTAAATATTTAGTCATTTAACGGAGCCGCACAGGCTTACCGCCGGCGGCGGCTGATTTCCATGCAGCCTCGGTGAGTTCAATAACATTCAATCCACATTCCGGCGGCGTTTCCGCCGTCGCTTTACCTAAGATAGTATTTATAAAATTGTTGTCCGGATTATCCGTGTATTTGGGCAATTTAAAGTTGACCGATTCACCTGCAGCATTTTGCTGAACAAGACCAATCCCTTGTCTTAAATAAAAAGCGCCTTTGCTGCCGATAATCGTGTGATCTTCATGCCAAGCAGGAGCGTTGCCAATAATTGATAGACTTCCGAGCGCCCCATTTTCAAAGAGGAGTGACAACGAAGAATTTACATCCACTTCAATATCAAAATTTTCGCTCACAGCCGAAACCTGCCGAATCTTCATACCGGTCACCCACATAAGAATATCAATCAGATGACTTCCGGAATCATTTAATTGTCCGCCGCCGGAAGATTCTAGCTCCTGTCGCCACGTATTTCTGGTTATTCTCAACCATTCTTGGCTAAGCACTGCCTGAACAAATTCAACTGTGCCGATACTGCCTTTCTTGATCTGGTCACGCATATAGCGAAACATGGGGTCGAAATGACGTTGATAAGAGATCATCAGTACCCGATCTACATCTTTCGCCTGTTGAATTAGTTTTTGGGCATGTTGAATAGTACACACCATAGGCTTTTCGGTCAACACATGAAGTCCGCGTTTTAAGGAATCGCGAATCTGCGCGTAATGCACAGTATGGGGCGAAAGAATAAGTACGCCGTCCAAATCCTCTTTTTTTATCATATCGCGATAATCCCCGTATACAGGCAGGGACACGGAGGTGGGACAGCGCTCATAAAACCGTGATAAAGAAGCATCGCTGGGATCGGTAAGGGCGGTAACTTCCGCCTTGCCCGTTTTGCTCAGACGCTCATAATGACCCGGAGCGATTCCTCCCGCACCAATAAAACCAATCCGCAATACCTTTGACATAGCAGTCTCCTTATAGGGCACCTTTTACCGGTTATGTCGTACATCTCACGCTATTGTAGTGCTACAGAACATGAAAGTGGAAACTATTTCAAAGAAAATCTACACGAGTTCTCGGTACGTTTCCAGTGTACCCATTACCATACGCGAAACGGAAAACTTATCCTCCACCCATCCTTTTCCCGCTTCCGCCAAAGCAAGACTTTCATCTTTTTCGATCAAGGCTGCGATAATCGCTTCGGTCAGCGCATCCGTATCCCGTACGGGCACTAAACGCCCTGTTTGGCCGGGCACCACCATTTCCGCCGCTCCTCCAGCCTGTGCAGCAACAACCGGCGTACCGGTAGCGAGCGCTTCAAGAATCGAAGTACCCAAGCCCTCGGACCAACTTGAAGACACATAGAGATCAGCACTGCGGCAAATTCCCGGAGCCTCATCACAATGGCCGGGCAAAGAGACACTCTTCTCTAAGCCGAGCGTCTGTATCTGCGTCTCAAGCTCTTTACGTAAGGGGCCTTCTCCCGCTATTACCAATTGTGCAGTGGGAAAGCGCAGCTTCACACGGGCAAAAGCTTCTAAAAGACGGGCATGGTCTTTGTGTGAAACCAAAGCGCCTGCTGAAAAAAGGAAGGGTACATTCTCCGGTATGCCAAGACTGCTTCTTGAAACTGCAGGCATCATGGCCCGTTGCATATCTACCGAACTGTGAACTGTTTTCAGACGCTCTTCCGGCAAGCCATAGGCAAGCAATGTCTCATGCACCACTTCAGAAACACATAAAATACGATGGGCACGATGGTATTTCCAACGGCTCAACCTATGTTTTTTAGGCATAAAATTGACGCGCCGTGAAACCACAACACGCGCGGGCGCGCCGAAGACTGTTGCCAGTACAGCCAGGCCATGGGCATGACTTGAATGGGCGTGAAAAATATCGATACGATGGCGTTTGGCGAGGCGGGCGAGTTGGTAAGCGGTATAAAGATCCAGTTCACCACGGAGGGGGAGCGGAATACGAATCAAATTATCCATTTCCGGGTGCATTGCGATAAAGGGTTCGCCCTGCCGCCCTATGACGATGTTTTTCACCCCCTCTTTATCTAAGCCGCGCACCAGCCAAGAAGCTTGCCGCTCACCGCCGCGCAACCCTTTTTGCTCATTCACATGAGCCACAGTAATCATGATAGGTGTCCTTTGTTCTTGGACAAGTGCTCCTCCACAACGCGCCGGTAAACATCGGCTGTACGGCGCACAAATACTTCCTGAGAAAACTCGTTCAAGACACGTTGACGTGCACGTTCACCCATGGTTTTGCGCAATATCGGGTCCGATGCAAGCTTCTCTAAGGCGGCTGTCAAGGGAGATATGGAAGCGGTAGGAACGAGAATGCCTTCAACTTCATGATCAATGATTTCACCGAGACCGCCGTAATCTGCAGCAATAACAGGGATTCCCGCTGCCATTTGCTCTTTCATACTGAACGACGACGTATCACAATCGATGGAAGGCTGGGCGCCTATATCAAAAGCCTGAATACAAAAATCCATATCATTGCGAAACCCGGCGAATTGTACGCGCGATGCGATTCCAAGCCTTTCGGTTAAGTGACGCAATTCCTCTTCTAAAACTCCTTGCCCAAAAGCCAAAATATGGAGATTGGGCCGCGTGTCCTTCAATTCTGCAAGGGCTTGAAAAAGAAATGTATGCCCCTTTGCAGGGACCAATCGGCCCACAATGCCGCAGACTATATCATCGTCTTTGTATCCAAATTCAGCGCGGGCTTGATTGCGTATTTCCGGATTCGCCTGATACAGCTCCGCGTCAACACCATTATGTATTGCATGTAAACGGGTTGCATTAAAGGCGCGATGCTGGGCAAGATCTTGGCAGACCGTGTTGCATACAACAATTTGGAAATCGGTCAGATTTTTGTTCAAGATACGATTGGGCAAATGGGAAGATACGGTGTAGGTATTGTGGCGCGTACGCAGTAGGGGGGAAGGCGTTGAGGATCTCCAATTCGCCGCCGCCATAGTCCAATGATCTTCAGAACTATTGACATGGATAATATCCGGCCGTTCTTTTTCAATGAAACGTCGCGCTAAACGAATATCCTTAGCCCATGAACGCAACCGCAATCCGCCACGGAACTGGAAATCATCCAGAATCTCAACGACTCCCTTATTTTGTTCGACAAGGACGCTCCCTTTTCGACATCCGAGGGTGACACGATGCCCCAGCGCTTGCAAACCTGCCGCTAAGGTGGTGACATAACGTACCTGTCCGCCACCTTGCAAGTGGGGATCTGTCAATAGTATGTGATAGCCGGATGTACTCATAGGTAGATTTCAAAAATAAGTTAAGGTGCTGCGCAGTGTCACGGCGCCGATGATTAGGTATTGGCCGTGTCAGTTTGTGTTTCAGAAGATTCGGTTTTATCTTCATTTCCAGGGGGCGTATTCTCTTTAACATGGTTTTGCAGTAAGGTTTCTATCTGCAAATTTGCCTCGTCCATCCCATCCATGGCATGCATCAACTCATTTTCTATTTCAGAAAATTCTTCCGAATGGGTAATACTAATTTTGTCTTTCCGAGACATGGATATTATCTTTCTATTACAACGAAAGTATTGAAGGGGCGCATTTATCGAACCAGCAGTACCGGACAAGGCGCATGGTTGATCGTGTAGGAAGTCGTGCTCCCCAAAACCAATTCACGTAGTTTATTATGGCCGTATGCACCCATGATAATAAGAGCGGCATTACAACTTTTTGCAAATGAAACAATTTCTGCGCCGGGATCGCCCTGCCGACAGCTGTAATCCACATCAAGCTCCCTATTTTGCAAATAACTTTGCGCCGCCTCTAAAAGTTCACAATTTTCCGGCGTGTCTACTACGAGCACGCGGATTTTATTTTTATGCTGAGCCGCAAAAAGAGCACCGGCACGCAAGGCTTTTTTCGCCTGCGCCGATCCATCATAGGGAAGAACCACGTCCCCATCACACAATACATCATGACCCGTAATAAGAACAGGTACTGACGCACGGCGCACCACCGCTTCCACCGTGGAGCCTATCAATCCTTCCAAAAATTTGTTGTGTTCACCGGCACGGCCCATAACAATCAAATCTGCCAGTTCAGCATTTTCGCAAATCACCCGTGGAACAATGCCGGTCTGCTGGAGGGTTTTACACGCGACACCCAATTCTTCACACAAGCTTTCAGCATGAGACAAGGCATTTTTTCCCCGCTCATCCAACAACAAGGCTATATTCCCCTGATAATTGACATAGGGAGCGGCACCTAATGAGGCGGTCAAATCTCGGAGGAAAGGTCCTTCTAAAAGCTTGATGTCCGTTACATAGAGTACGACCAAAGAGGCATTTTGTGCTTTGGCAATGGTTACAGCACAACGAACGCCGATTTCAGCGGATTCGCTGCCATCCGTCGTAACGAGGATACGTTTAATCATGGCTGCACCTTTCACGATGTCCTATTGTTTTGGGAAATCAATAGCCCAACAACAGTTTTATAGTGTCTGCATCCTGTTCGGAACGGATCACTACAGTTCCAAAGAGCCTTTGGTAGAAGGTATGCCTTTTACGCGAGGATCCATTTGGAAGGCTTGGCGTAGAGAACGGCCAAAGGCCTTAAACAATCCTTCCAAACAGTGATGCAAATTCTTTCCATAACGTAATTCCAAGTGCAGCGTGAGGCGACCGTTAACCGCCACGGCCCTAAAGAACTCTTCGCCCAGTTCCATATCAAAACCGCCCGGACTGCCTTGCGGCAATTGACCGCGGAATTCGAGAAAGGGGCGACCGGAAAAATCAACGGTGGCTTCCGCTAAAGTCTCATCCATAGGGATAACAGCATGACCATAGCGCGTTAATCCCACCGGCTCTCCCACAGCTTGGATGAACGCTTGTCCGAGGCAGATGCCTACATCTTCGACAGTATGATGTAGATCGACATGAACATCACCCTCAGCGCGTACATATAAATCAAAAAGACCGTGTTTTGCTATATGCTCTAACATATGATCAAAAAAACCGGAGCCCGTTTGAATGTCTGACGTACCGGTACCGTCTAGGTCGATTTTTATTTCAATTTTCGTTTCGTTCGTGGATCGCGTAATGACCGCTTTTCGTTTTGAAGATAACGTCATAATAATTCGTTCTAGTCCTTTTATTTTCCTACCAATAGTCTGTCGGAAAGGAAGTGGGGGAGTTCCACTTCCAACACCCGTTTACTTGCCCGCTCCACATCATAACGTACCCGCACCAACTCAAAAGTCAATTGGCCGGCATCAAAGATGCCGAAGGAAGCGGCAGGATTTTGATCGCGCGGCTGACCAACGGAACCGGGATTAATGAAATAATACTTCTCAGGATCCAATTGAATTTCTTCTCGGTCGTGGAGAACTCTATTGCTTTTCTCAGAGAAAAACGCCGGCGTATGGGTATGACCTACGAAACATAGGGAGCAATTTTGCTCTTCCATAAAATATAAGTGGGGGAGAACATCTTCCCACGAAAAAAGATAGACATTATGGTTTTTAGGTGCACCGTGAACGGCAACAAAAGAACCATAATTTAAGGTATCGGGAAGGCTGCGAAGCCATTCCCGCGAGTCCTCATCCAGATGCTCGCGGGTCCACATGATCGCGCTTAACGCCAAGGGATTAAAGCCCCAAGGCTCTTCAAGTCCGCAGGCAACGGAATCATGGTTACCCAGAATCGTTTGTATCTTTTTCTCTTTTAATAATGAGATACAAGCATTAGGTTCTGCGTTGTATCCCACCACGTCTCCGAGGCATATAATTTCATCAATACGGAGGCTCTCAATTGCATCAAATACGGCTTCCAGAGCATCAATATTGGAATGTATGTCGGATAAAATTGCATATCGCACAATAATAAGCTCCTACATGTCAAGGTCAAACTCAATTATAACAGACATGCATGTTGTTTTTTTCGAATTACTTGGAATCAAAGAAAAATAACCCTGAAATAACAGATGACAAGATTATCAATTGAGTGACGAAAGAAATAATGACGTCTATAAATAAGGTTTATTGACCGCTGTGTTCTTCTTTTGATTCGCAATTTCGTAAGGGCTTGGAAATGACTTCCAACCCCAAAGGTCACACTATTTTGCACATATGAAACAGTCATAATCAAATGAATCCGGAAAATAGCGCTCTATAAATATACAACAAATATGTCTTAACCGTTACGCGGACGATTCGATAAATGTTTAAGATGATAGAGCAGCGCCTGTGCTTCACGAGGTGACAGGGCGTCCGGATCTATTGATTCCAATTCCTTTTCCACCTGACTAGGTTCGTTGTCCATGGACGGCGCGAAGAGGAACATTTGCTGCTCAGGAACTATAGATTCGCTCGTCGCTTGCCCCCCCGATTCTAAAGAAAGAAGAATTTCCCTGGCCCGTTTCAAAACACGCTGAGGCAAGCCGGCCAGCTTTGCCACTTGAATCCCATAACTGTGATCCGCGCCGCCGTCCACAACCCGATACAAGAAAACAATAGTATCCTGCCAGTCACGTACAGAGATGGTAATGTTCTTTGCATGTTCCAATTTCTCGCCCAACTCGGTAAGCTCATGATAATGGGTGGCAAAGAGCGTGCGCGCACGGATCGTATCGTGAATATGTTCCGCCACGGACCACGCGATACTGATGCCGTCATAAGTAGACGTGCCACGGCCAATTTCGTCGAGTACCAAGAGACTTTTTTCTGTGGCAGTATTGAGGATGGCCGCTGTTTCTATCATCTCCACCATAAAGGTACTTTCGCCGCGCACCAGATTATCCGACGCGCCGACACGTGTGAAAATTCGGTCGACTACGCCCATGACTGCTTCAGAAGCAGGTATATAAGTGCCGATTTGCGCCATCAAGCAAAGTAAAGCGACCTGACGCAGGTAGGTAGATTTGCCCGCCATATTAGGACCGGTCATAATCAGCACCCGAGCCCCGTCAACTTCCATGTGGGTGTCGTTAGGCACAAATTCACCGGGCCGCGTGACAGCTTCAACGACGGGATGGCGCCCCTCCTTGATATGGATCTCTCCGGAATCATTCATTACAGGGCGGCAATAATCGTTGGTAACAGCCACCTCCGCAAAAGTTGCTAATACGTCCAACACAGCCAATATATCGGCTGTTCGGCGGATACGCACAGCCTCTTTGGCGACTTCCGTACGAACAGCCACAAATAGATCCCGTTCTATACTTTCCATTTTCTCACGGGCAGTCAGTATTTCTTCTTCGCGCTTTTTGAGGGCAGGCGTGACAAAACGTTCCGCATTGGCCAACGTTTGCTTGCGCTCATAGTCCTCCGGCGCCGATTGGGACTGGGCACGGCTGATTTCGATGTAATACCCAAAAACACGGTTGTAGCCCACCTTTAATTTTTGAATTCCCGTCCGCTCTCGTTCTTCTTGTTGTAGGGCAGCTATCCAGTTTACGCCGCCGCGAACCAGTTCGCGCAAATGATCCAATTGCGCATCGTAGCCTTCGCGTATTAAATTCCCTTCGTTTAAGGTAGGGGGCGGTTCATCTACAATAGCTCGGGCAATGACGGCGGCAATATCTTCTAATTTGTCCAGATTTTCATAAAGCCCCTTTAACATTCCGCTATTCACTTTATCGAGTGCCGTTGCAATAGCGGGAATACGTTCTAGAGCGACTCCGAGGGCTTTAACATCGCGAGCATTACCGGTACTCGCAGTGATACGACCGAGAAGACGTTCAATGTCGGGCAGTCCCTTCATCTCTTCCCTTAAGGTCATGCGCAAGCTGATGTTTTCGTAAAACTCCGTTACGGCATCCAGTCTTTCGGTTATTTTCGATACCTGCGAGAGAGGATGTAAAATCCAGTTCCGGAGTTTGCGTTCCCCCATACCCGTGAGACTTTTATCTAAAACGCCCAATAAAGAACCTCGTTTCGATTGATCGCTCATGGTCGCTGTCAGCTCAAGATTACGCTGCGTATTGCTGTCCAAAGCGACATAAGCAGAAGGCTCAAAGTGGCGCGGCAGATCTAAATGGGGAACAGAATCCCGTTGTGTTTCATGAATATAACCCAAGACGGCGCCGGCACTCGTCAACGCTAATTCGCTTGTTTCCAAAGCCCCCAAGCCTTTTAACGTGCTTAACCGAAATGTGTTCATTACCAATGTGCGCGCATCGTCTGGATCAAAAGCAGTCGGGCTGCGGTGTGTAAAAACCATATTCGGAAAACGTTTTTTGAGGCTATTCATAAAATTGGAATCTGCCTCTTCCGAAACTAGGGTCTCCACCGGGGAAAGCCGTGCGATCTCATCAAATAAAAGACCGTTTTTTAAATCGGCTGCTAAGGTAAGAAATTCGCCCGTAGACATATCGACAAAGGCGGCACCGGCCGCAGCTTCATTCACATCGAGCGCAGCCAGGTAATTATTACGGCCATCTTCAAGCAGTTCGGGTTCCATTACGGTGCCGGGTGTAACCGTACGAACTACCTGCCGTTTAACCAAACCTTTTGCCTCCCGGGGATCCTCCATTTGTTCGCAAATCGTGACCGAACAGCCTAAGCGCACAAGGCGTGCAATATAGGTATCAACGGAACGGACCGGTACGCCGCACATGGGCACACGTTTTTCTTTATCGCTGCCATCCCGTGAGGTTAGCGTTAAATTTAACAGTTCAGTTGCTTTGATAGCGTCATCAAAGAACAGTTCATAGAAGTCACCCATTCGAAAAAATAGCAGTGAATCACCGCATTCTGCTTTCGCCTGTAAAACCTGACGAAGCATCGGTGTGGTGTTGTGGGGGGAAATATCCGAGATATGCAGCCAATTATCAGCCATAATGGGTATTATACTGGTTATATTGGGTACAGGTCATCTTTGGATAAAAGATACAGAATCTAAAGGATTTAGAAACAAAAAACTTGGGAGTGAAAGGGACACCTTTTCGACACTGTCCTCTGTAATCGGAAAGGGGAGACCAATAAAATGAAAAAGCCGTGATCTATCCCACTTTTCTAAAGATCCCCGGTTTGATACAATTTATAAAATCAATCTAAAATGTTTGTAAAAGAAAGAAAATTACCAAACAAGGAAACCACTTAAATATCGAACTCCTGCCCAAGTCTTTTTTCAGGAAAGGGGTTGCAATTCGAGTTTGAACCTGCATTTTGTCAAAGCTAGGTTTAGTGAAGATGATTGCAGTACAATAGGATTACTATTAACATACATGCCTGACAAGATAGTATAAGGAATGGAATGAAGTTAATAATTCAAATCCCATGTTATAACGAAGAAAAGACGCTCGGGATCACAATGGACTGCCTACCACGCAGTATCCAAGGAATCGATTGCATCGAATACCTTATTATCGACGATGGTTCTACCGATGAGACGGTCGATGTGGCCCGAAAACATGGGGCGCATCACATCATCAGCAATAGGCGAAACAGAGGGCTGGCACGGGCGTTTATGCTGGGTATCGATGCCTGTATCTTACGAGGCGCTGATGTCATCGTCAATACAGATGGTGACAACCAATATAACGCCGATGATATAGAAAAATTGGTAGAACCCATCCTTTCCGGTCAGGCGGAAATAGTTGTAGGGGCACGGCCCATTGACAGTATCGCCCATTGGTCCCTTATGAAAAAACTATTACAAAAAATTGGTTCTGCCGTTGTGCGTATGGCGAGCGGGACCACTATAGCAGACGCCCCGAGTGGATTCCGTGCCATAAGCCGTGAGGCGGCACTCCACATCAATGTCTTTGATAATTACACCTATACGCTGGAAACTATTATCCAAGCCGGGCGCAAGAATATCCCTATTATTTCCGTCCCTATTCGGACGAACAAAGATTTGCGGCCGTCCCGGCTCATGACCAGCATTTTCCATTATGTGTGGCGCTCTTTACTCACGACCACAAAAATATTCATGACCTATCGGCCCTTCCGTTTTTTCGCCATTCCCGGAGTCATCAGCGTATTACTGGGGTTCATACCGACAATACGTTTTTTCTATTATTACAGTATTGGACACGGCAGCGGTCATATTCAATCGCTGATTTACAGTACCCTTTTGATCGGTACGGGCGCCTTTTTTATTCTACTGGGCTTTATAGCCGAACTCATCGGTATTAATCGTCAGCTCTTAGAGGATATACGAGCGCGATTGCGTGCCTTGGAACTACGAAAAGCTTCTGCTGATAAAGACGAAAAATAATCAACGATGTAAACCGCCTTTGCTAAGAAGTAAAACGGACAACCTAGTCACTATATATATATGCTTTCCTTACTGGACAAACGCTGTGGAAGGTTACAGTTTAGCTACGCTGCCGCTTCCCGACCTCGTTTTAAAGGGAACATAAAGATTTATTTTTCTGTTTTCAACAATAGAATCATGAATTTTCACTATTTATATTAATTGGATTCAATCGCAAGTTCTTGATTTTTTTACGATTTTAAAAACAACAATCAAAGAACCGAAAAACTCCCATGAGAGAGTAAAGGATTCGACCCATGGCATCCATGTTATTTACGTTGTTGATCGCTTTTATCTTTTTGGGCACTGTATTTGCCTTGTGGATCCTCATGCAGTTATGGGCAGAAAAACGTTTGGGCCCAAGGAAACAAGGCTGTAAAGGGCCTGTAGAGAGCGGAAGCGGAGAATACCTTTGTTGTAAAGGAGACGGCAGCTTTTGCGAAACCTCTCCGCGCCATTTTCATGAAGCGGTCCCTCACAAAGAATAGGGCAACCGTTAGCGTATATCATTGAAACTATAATTTGGTTCCTGCGTTCGTTAGGTTTTCCGATTCGTCTATAGTCATGTAATATAAGGACTGTTAATGGCCACTTTTTCTATCAGCGCTATTTTGGTACTTGAAGACAAAGAAGAGGCTCTTCCCGTCCTGTTGACGTGCTTCGAGAAACAAACACTTCCCGCAGCACTCTTTGAAGTAGTTTTGGTATTTTACGGGAAGGGAGACGCTACAAATCACGATAGTGTACAACGCTATATTTCCGGGATGCCCATGCACATTCAAAGCCATTTTGTGTCGACCCAAAATGCAATCGTTGCAAAAAATATAGGGGCAACACAAGCAACAGGGGATATCCTCTTCTTTTTAGATCAAGATCTTTTGGCCAGTCCCAAACTCTTGGCTGCCCATCGGGATCTACACGAAAATACAGACCGGCCGGCGGTTATCATGGGTACGGTTGAAAGAAATCAAAACCTTTCCCGAGGCTCGTTGACTCGCTGGTTTATGCGTGAAGATCTGGCGCTTATGGATGCAGGCCGTGCTGATCATGCCTTTTATTGGTCCGGCAGACATTGCAGTTTTCGGCGCTCGTCACTGCTTGAAGCGGGTGGATTTAATGAGAGCTTTGTCTCGGATCGGGCAGCCGATATTCAGCTTGCCCAAGAATTTTTAAAACATAAACACAAAATGCTTGCCATGCAGGAACATGCCGCTTATATTTGGCACTTGGTCAACTTCGAAAAGGAACGGCGGCGCTATTGGCGTGAAGGCTACGATCTCGCCAAACTTTCGCAAGAAAGAAAGAACCCTGCCATTCTTTATCACTTTCGTTTAGCCCCCTCGTCATTTCGGTACCATATGAGCAATTTGTTCGCGCCTTTTTATATAAAATCATGTACGGTACCGAAGTTGGATACCCGTATTCATGGCCAGAGTCTACAGCATATATTTCATTTGGCGCGATGTAGTGGAGCACGAGCGGCTTTGGCAGGACATCCCCCGCATTATCAAGGTATGGAAGAAATAAATGTCCAATCGTCGGTGAAAAATCGCAAGTCTTTATCTGCAGTTTCTAAATTCCTCGATCCATAACGCGGATTAAAGAGCTGAGATGATACTCGGTGATGTAGGTCTCATCCATCCGGATAAAGGTTGCGAAGAAGTCAATTCAAAATGTCTACCAAGGCATCCAAGGCGCGCCCTTTGGTGGAATCGGGTTTTACATCCAGCAGCTTGTGAGGCATATTTCCTGCAAATAGATCCTCTTGGCCCATTTGCACGGTTTGACCTACGCCATATTCCAGAATTAATTTTGCAACGGTTTTAGTAAAAAATTGGTTCGCTATTCCCGTTGCTAAAGGCCCGCCTACTTGCAAGCGTACATCATCTAACTTCGTATCGGCCGCCCGAGATTCAGGCATGAGAAGAAGATCATATCCTTTATCGAGCAAAGGTTGGAATTCCATCGGCACTTTGCCCGACCTAAAATTTGCGCCCAGTGGAATGGTTCCCAATTTTGTTTTAGCGTCCGCTTTCAATCCTAAACGCTCAAAAGATACCAAAGTGGGGATGATGGGCTTGCTGTCCGTCCACTCGGGCGAAGCGCCATAATCAAATTTCAGGTCCTTAAAGGTCAATTCTTTTACAAAAATATCGATGCCGCGATTACGAAGCTCTTCGGAACCTTCCACCATGCGCATGGGCATTTTTTGCATCTCTTTTGGAATCTTTACAGTCAAGCCGCCCAAATTCGTCGCCGCGGCGAAAAGATCCAAAACATTCAATTGTTCAAACACTGCATTTACTGAAGGAGACCAAACCGTTTTATCGACTACGGGCGCTTCAGACACGGTATCTTCCGCCTGAATAACAACAGTAAAAATAAGGGGAATCACCCACAGTAAGCAATTAAAAAAAGGGCTTTTATTTTTCATGGTTCTCCTTTTAACAAGGGCAGTATATCCCTCTCATTCTTTACAGCTTAAACGCCTCTTTAAGTACATAGGTTAACCATCGTGTATAAGGGATTTTCGAAAAGATTACAGGTAACCCAGTGCTTCTAATTGTTGCTGTATTTGTGGATCCATTTCTACTTCAAGCCCCGGTTCCGGTGCATTTTCATAAATGGCTTGAATATATTTTTCCAGCAGATCTTTGAATTGCTGCAGTTCTTCTGCGTGTTCGGGAAGTGCCGACAAATCGTTCTGCTGTGCTGGATCATCCACCATGTTATAAAATTCAGTGGTCTTTATTTCTCGCGGATTATCTTCGTTTGCCTTCATGACAGCCGTGTGTAGGGAACGCAACCCTTGCAACACATTGCCTTCGAAATCATTGGAAGCATAACTGTATGCATTTGGATTTTCTTGCAATACGCCATTGCTATCATACAAGGATTGTCCACTCATGGCAGCGCCGGGTTCCAATCCTGCCAGGGTCAATAGCGTGGGGGGGACATCAATCAACCGGGTCAACGAAGTATTTTCCTCACCTGCGGACGTGCTGTCAGGAAGCTTAAGTATGAGGGGGACGTGGAGCAGCTCTTCATATAAGGTCTGTCCGTGCCACCACCCTTGATGATCATAAAATTCTTCGCCGTGATCCGATACGAAAGCTATGATTGTGTTATCGTAAAGATTCCGTTCCTTTAATCCTTCGAACAAATCGCCGAGATGATGATCCAGGAATTCGATCTCAGAAACGTAGGCATTGCGCATCAACTCCAAATACTGTTTCGGATCAGGATGCTCCATTCTGGCACGGGCATAGCCAATTCCCGGACGGTTATGATCCATGAACGGATCATGGGTTTCCATGTAATGAAGATACAGATAAAAAGGTCTGTCTTCAATTGATTCGCGATAATCTAACCAGCTAAAAACACTTTCGGTCACCCGATCAGCGGGCTGATAAAAGTCAGTGACACGCAGGTAACCGCGCCTTATTTTTCCTTCCAGAACCATAATCACCTTGCGCAATACACCGTAAAGAGAAAGGTTGGATGCAGAGGCCGGGGCTTTAAGAAATAGATCCGGTTTCAACTCCACATAATTACTGAATCCTCGGTTCATACCAAAGAGTGAGGTCGTATTGGGATTATTGGAAAAACCTTGGGTGTAATAACCACCCTGTTGAAAGAGTTCCGCAACCGTCTCCGCCGCAGGGGATAAGGAAGCCGTCTTGGAAGTGGCTCCATGGGCTTCGGGATAGAGACCTGTGAAGAGCGTAGCAAAGGAAGGTTTCGTCCAAGGGGCCTGAGAATAGGTGTGTTGAAAAACAACGGCATCCTTGGCAAAATCTTGTAGATGCGGCGTTTTTGCTTCTGCGTTCGGGTTAAAGATACTGAGGTAATCTGCACGCAGCGCATCCACAGCAAGAAGGATAACATTGGGGCCCGTCGATTTTGCTTCTACAGTAGACACCGGACTCGGCGTCTCTGTATAAAGCTGTTTGGATAGACCCCATGCGGCTGCGGTCAGGATCAGCCAAAGCGCTATTCCCGCGCCAAAATAAAATACAAATTTTTCCGATATAAAACGGCGGAAAGAAGCGGCTTTCAAAAAAGCGATTATAACCAACACCAAGGATAGGCCGCCCGCCAGACAAGCAATCATCATATAGTCTCTTTGCGTCATGCCATGTCCGCCCAGCAAATCCCGCTGGTACCGAAATACCCCTATGATACAAGCGCCGGCAAAGAATACAAGTCCGGAAAGCAAGGCTGTTCCGGCGGGCCAAGAGGGGAAACGATCCAGCAAAAGGGAGACAAACAATATCCCTGCAGACAAAGCCAATCCAATGCCTGAAAAAATAATACTGTAGGCGGCCACCCCCCAAGGCAACATACCCCACTCATGAAGATCGGACAAGCGTGTACCGATCCAGAACGATTCCAAACACGCTATGAGCATACCTACAAAAAGTCCGGACAAGATCCCGCTAAAAAGAACGGTAAAGACTTTTTTACGATAAATAAGCGTCTCTTCATGGTTGAGCAAGGGATGTAATTCACCCATATCTTTAGCAAGATTTTCCTCCACATAAGCACGGTCTTCTTCTAATGCTGCACGGCTCGGTCTGCCCCCGAAAAGAAGAAGCGGAACACTTAAAGCAAAAGGGATAATCTCACCTGCCCATAATCCTAAGTGCCCCCCCAAAATAGCAACGGCATGTCCTGTAGCGCTGCCCAAGACTAAACCAAAAGCCATTTCACGAACGCCAAGCCCGGAAATAGTAAAGGTTAATATTCCGGCTGTGATCATTAAAGGGCTTACAAAAAAGATATCGGCAGGGGAGACATTGGTGGCGCGAATAGCCATGAAGGTAAAGAAATATTTAGAACAAGTACCTAAATGCACCAATATCCCAAAGAATAGAGCAGCAAGTAATGTTCCTTTGGCGCGGCTGTATGCCGTTGCAGCACGCCCAAGTTTGTTGATCGGGCCCCGCGCGAATTCGGGCACCGGCATAACGGCAGCCAACACTTGAATAACCCGTGGATTCAACAGGAGCAAAAGACTGCAAATAACACCGACAAGCAAGCATCCCATGATCCCTAAAAGAAGTACCATATTAAATTGCAGGTATTTCAATCCTAGGGGGAAGGTCGTAAAAACAAGGAAGGATAAGGCAATGATCCCGGTTAATTTTTCTACGGCAATCACGGTGGTACATTTCACCACATCGCGCGTGTAGCGAGACGACTCGACCAACCGATAGCCATCCAACCCAAGTGTTCCCGGTAGAACCAACCCTATAGCACGCCCCATAAACCACTGATACGCCAGATACGTAAAGGGAATGTGCAGGCCCTGTCCCCGCAGTAATAACCGCCACCTAATAATACCGGATGTAATACCGAGCAACTTCACCAGCGTGGCGCACGCCATCCAAAACAGAAACACTTTAGGGCCGGATGAGCTTACATCGCGTAATTTATTCCAGATATCTAAAGGGGCAACATTTCCAAATAGACCGCTCATCCCAAACCATTCGGGCTTGAAAATAAGCACAAAGAGTCCTACCACAACTCCAAATTTAATGAGGTAGACAAGATAACGTTTTTTCATGGGATTCTCGTAAATGATCAGTGTTGTATTGTATAGATTGAATGTAGGGGAACAGGGCAAACCTTACCATAAAAGCCATAAATCGGGCAACTATACGATACAATTTGAGCGGCTAACACGTCGACGCGAGCCAACGAAGAATTTGACTCTGCGTCGCTATTATCGTTAAAATACCGCATTCTGAATGCCGGATGGCCAAATTGGTAAGGCACCTGACTCTGGATCAGGCGATTCTAGGTTCGAATCCTAGTCCGGCAACCAAATGTCGATATACAATGGTGATGACCATTTTCCGATTATGCGGCCCGTTCATCTAGGGGTTTAGGATGCAAGATTCTCAGTCTTGTCACAGGGGTTCGAATCCCCTACGGGCTGCCATTTCTTTTCTGCAACGGATCATTTCTCGAGCTTTGCCAAAATATCCAAAAAGTGTGTTAAAACAATTCGTGTAATGGTCAAATAACCATCGCGCAAGGGATCGTAAATATCGATCTCATGCCGGTCCGTATATCCGGGATTATTAAAACACCACCACATAAACGCGGTGATGAGCTCGCTGATCCACTCATTGGTGACCAATTTGAACTTGTCCATCGGCACTTCAAAATCGTCCATGTCCTGAGAAAATGCGCATAGCTCCGGCATATCCTCCGACCAACACCAAGCCATTTCAATAGCCCAGGCAACAATCCATGTACCCATATTCTGTAATAATAATCCCGGCAAATTTCCCTCCGTATCAAAATGCTCTTCAAATGAGTCAACGATTTGATGGATGACCGGTAATACCTCTTCTTCAATCTCAGGGATTATAGCGATATGGTCTCCAATTCCTATCTGTTCAATGAGATGGGCATCAACATACTTGTTGTCAAACACGGGCATGAAACCACGTAAATAACAACATTGAATACTTTGGTCTTCAACGGGGACAAGTTTATATTCTTTTCCGGACGGTGTCTTAGCCATAGTGTGAATGCGGTTTACCCCGAAATTAGTACCACTGTCTTAAGTGGAATCTGTATCCTTTAAATGGTCAAAAAGAAAGGATGCAGATGGGCAAGAAACGCAGACAATTCACGGATAAGTTCAAGGCCAAGCTA
>Ga0265293_10001500_pt1 | contig 50736 bp, 36 predicted proteins | sample Munlanlewell138R_FD_192505 | JGI IMG/M metagenome (GOLD analysis project Ga0265293, IMG submission 192505) | Leachate microbial communities from a municipal landfill in Southern Ontario, Canada - Leachate well 138R | ecosystem: Engineered > Solid waste > Landfill > Unclassified | place: Canada... | reverse complement strand
ACCCATCGTTAATTTGACTTTTTGCGAAATCAAAATTACGATTTATCGAGAAGTCAGCCTCGCTGACTTCTCTTTATATTTTTTTTTATCGGACAACAATGTATTTTAATATGAAAATCGGAAACGAACAGATTATCTGCTAAAATTTTGTCGTGAATATGAAAATGCGTTAATCTTCAACTAAGAACTTATCAATCTGCGCCTTAATCCCTAACACATCTTGATCCATCATACATTTAAAATGTCCTTTTGGGCATTTAGCAAAACCTATTTTGGAACATGGTCGACAAGACAAACCTTTAACTTCGTGAATTGAATAAGAATTTGGCGCTTGAGGTCGGTAGGGATACATTCCAAATTCTGGAACAGTATTACCCCAAATGCTCACAATTGGCAAATCAAATGCAGCGGCGATGTGCATCATTCCAGTGTCATTTGTAATCAGCAATTGAGCATCTTTTACTACTTGTGCTGATTCATGAATTGTGAGTCCGCCACAAGTATTATTGATGTTTTGTTCGGGCAATAATTTCTTGATTTTATCCGCTTCTTCACGGTCACCAGGACCACCAACTATGACAATTGGCAAGGAAATTCCTCGAAGTACTTCAACCATCTTCTCTGCAGGCATTCTTTTGGTCGAAAACTGAGCGCCAATAGCTACTGCAAGATATCTATCTTTCGTTGGGAAACGTTTTAAAAACGATATGAAATCGATTTTAATGCGGAATTCTAAACCTTTATGATCGTTTTGAACTCCCAATGATTTCACCGCTTCAAAATAGCGATCTACAATGTGAATGTCTGGCATTAAATTCCATTTAAAGTTCACATAAAGCCATTTTTGCACATTCAATTTAGGGAAAGAGAAACTCTTTTTTCGCAGATGACTTTTAATTTTCGAAGTACGTAAATTCTTATGCAAATCAATGACGTAATCAAAATTAGCCGTCTTTAAATCTGCTAAGACCAAGTGATTTTCTTCCCCCCATTCGTGCACAAAGTCTACATGCAGATTGGTAGTATAAAGATCAGAAAATTGCTTTTTCGTTAAAACATGCAATTCTACATTCGGAAGTTGTTCTTTAATGCAACGCAAAACAGGACTTGTTAGAACAATATCCCCAATAGAACTGAAACGAATGACAAGAATTTTGGTCATGTGCAAATGTAATTAGAAATTACGAATTGTTTGCCGTGAATTTGTATGGCTCGAATTTGGTCAAAAAAACTTTATTTTCAAAAACACTTGCATTTTATTTAACTTTTTCACTATCTTAATTTAGAGTAGTCAGAATTAGACAAGGTTAATCTTGCTGTATCTCCGACCAACCACTAACTTAGCATTCTCAAATTATGAGGGCATAAATTATAGTATGATGAAGCAAATTACAACAGGCATTCAGTCACCAGCAGATTTTACTGAGAGGTTTATTAACCAAACCAATCATTCTGTGTTTCTTACAGGAAAAGCAGGGACAGGGAAAACCACTTTACTCAAAAAAATCATTGATTCTACACATAAGAATACAGTAGTTGTTGCTCCAACAGGAATTGCCGCGCTAAATGCTGGAGGTGTAACAATTCACTCCTTTTTTCAATTGCCATTTGCTGCTTTTATACCAGATTTCGGACAGCCACCTTTTGTTGGGCAAAGAACCCAGTTCAATACGAAAACTACTTTACAGCAGCATTTTAATATGAATAGCAAGAAAAGACAGATTTTTCTTAAACTAGAATTATTGATTATTGATGAGGTAAGTATGCTCCGTGCAGATTTATTAGATGCTATGGATTTTATGTTGCGAAAAGTGAGAAGAAACGACACGCCATTTGGTGGGGTTCAAGTACTTTTTATTGGAGACTTGATGCAGCTTCCACCTATCGTTCGAAGAGATGAAAAACCAACTTTAGACAAATATTACCGAGGAAGCTTCTTTTTTAATGCGCAAGTAATTCAAGAACAACCTCCACTTTATATAGAATTAGAGAAGATTTACCGTCAAAGTGATCCGGAATTCATAGAATTATTGAATAATCTGAGAAATAATCACATTTCTGATGAAAATGTTGCTTTGCTTAACAACTATTTCAAACCTGATTTTGATGCAACAGAGCATGAAGGATTTATCACTTTAACAACCCACAATGCAAAAGCAGATGAAATAAATGATAAAGCTTTGAGGGCTTTGAGTGGTAAAACAAGAGACTACGATGCTAAAGTCGCCAAGAAATTCCCTGACCACATGTTCCCCATTCCAAAAACAATGGAATTGAAAGTTGGCGCTCAGGTGATGTTTATTAAAAATGACATGTCACATGAAAAACGCTACTACAATGGAAAAATTGGTCGTGTTACCGAGCTTTCTGCAGATGAAGTGCGTGTAACATTTCCAGATGAAAGAACAACAATAAATGTTGAACCTTATGAATGGGAAAATGTGAAATTTACTTTGGATGAAAAATCTGGAGAAATTAAAGAAGAAGTTATTGGAACATTTATTCATTTCCCTTTGAAATTAGCTTGGGCAATTACAGTTCATAAAAGTCAAGGTTTGACCTTCGAAAAAGCTGTTTTGGATTTATCCAATGTTTTTGCGCCAGGACAAGCTTATGTAGGATTATCGCGTTTAGTTTCACTTAAAGGCTTGATTTTAACGAGTCCAATTCGCTTAAATGGCTTGCGAAATGATCAACATGTTATCGATTACGCAAAAAACAAGGCAGACGAGACTCTTTTATCCAGAAAACTCGAACTTGGAACAGTAATTTATTTACAAAATCGTTTGCAAAAAACTTTCAATTGGGACGCCATGGTAAGTCGGTGGTTGTCGCTTGAAGCGGCTCATAAAACTGCAGGTCCAAGAAGTGAAATGGCGAAAAACAAAGTTTGGTTTGAAGATCAAATTAATGCCTTAATGAGCACATTGGAGCCTTCACGAAAGTTTAGAACTCAGTTGTTTAAAATTTGTCAGCCAGACCGAATGGATATCGATGTATTGTATGAGCGTTATGAGGCAGCTTACAATTACTTTATGAAAACATTAGAGCCTGTATTTCGTGGAAATATAAAACAGCTTCTTTTGCTTGGAAAAAAAGCAAATGTTAAACAATATTCAGAAGATTTAGGAGAATTAGATGATTTACTAACTGATGTAATCATTGACTTAAAGAAGTCAAGAAAACTAGTTGAAAACCTTTACAACGGAAAAGAGTTGTCTAAAGAAAATATTTGGGATGATCAAATTCGCAACTTTAAGATTGCGAAAGTTCAAGTTGTAAAGGAGGAAATTAGAAGAGAAAACCCAACATTAGGAGAATTAGAGGACTTCTTCTCTGAGAAAAAAGTGGCTAAATCTAGAGACAAAGATGGTAACCCTAAGGTTTCCACTTTCGATAAAACATTTGAGCTTTTCGAAAAAGGAAGAAGTGTGGAAGAAATTGCCAATGAAAGAGTACTCACAGAGCGAACTATCTATAACCACCTTGCAAGGCTTGTAAAAGACGAGAAAATTGAAATAGACGCTGTGTTAGACCAAGAGAAACTTGAGATTCTAAAAGACAAACTAGGCAAAGAACTTGAAATGAGTTTATCTGAAGCAAAAGAACTTGTGGGAGAAGATATCTCTTGGGATGAATTGAGAATTTATCATGGAAGTAATTTGAAGTAAACATCAATTCCCCTATCCACATTAAGAAGCAAAAGGAGCTGGATTATATTGATTAATCCACTTTGAATTAAAAGAATATAGGTTTAGAGGAGAATAAAACTATCTAAAAAACAAACAGTAGATGTTAGGCGTTAAATTTTTAGATGTTAAATGCAAGATGTATTAATCTCTTCTATCGGGTGCATGTTTTTAACTTTTCGTGACCAATAAACCACCCTTTTACAAGTATTTAAAACAGCTATTAAGTAGTCATTAATAAAAAACCGCTAGGAATCAAGAGCATTAGCAATTTCTCTCAAAACCCTGCGGATTCTACACCACTACTATGTATTTTTAATGTTTTATCTGTTCACATGGATATAGCCATGACCCTCTATATTCTCACCATTCTTTCCTTCGGCAGTATACTTTATAAAGTAAACTCCATCGTTAACGTTGTCTCCTGACCACTCAAAATCAACTGAATTGAAAGTGTACACTTCAGCGCCCCAACGGTTAAGTATGAAACCTTCTATTGCAACAACATTTTCAGAAATTATCTTGTAAACATCATTATCCCCGTCGCCATTTGGAGTGAAAATATTCGGTAAAACAATATAAATATCTCCAGATTCTAAATTGATAACGCGGGTCATGGTATCCAAACAAATTCCATTTTTAACTATTAATGTCACATAATAAACTCCTCCATTTTCATAAGTTTGACTTTCATCACCAGGGAAAGTAGAGCTGTTTCCATTTCCAAAACTCCAATAATAATCGTTGGCATTGATGCTGTTATCAACAAAATTAATTGTCATTGGAGCAACACCTGATGTCGTGTCGGGGGTGAAGTCAGCAACTGGTGAGGAGTAAACAACAAGAGTTGTATTTAAAGTGTTTTTACATCCATTCGAATCTGTTCCAACCACCTGATAGTTAAACGTTCCTTGTGTAACTGGAAAAGCAACACCATTGGTTAAACTTGGCGTCCATTCATAAGTCATTGCACCATCCGCAGTAAACGCAATCATATCTCCAACACAAGCTTCATTTACCTCATCAATTAAAGTAATTATTGGGTTTTCATTCACTTCAATTAAGGTGTCTAAAGTATCTACACAACCAAACGCAGAAGTGGCAATAACTTCGTAAGTACCTGTAGCATTTATAATAAATGGTATCCCGTTCATAACATTATTATTCCATTCGTAGGTTGCTGCCCCATTTGCAGTTAAAGTAATTGCATCTCCCTCACAAGGTGTAATATTAAAACTATCCAAGGTAATTACAGGTAATGGATTCACAACTTGATTGAAAACCTGTGGATTATTGGCACTACAGCAATTAATTATCCCTGTAAATGGTGTGAAAGAATAATTTGTCGTTGAGGTAGGATTAAGAAACAAAGTATCGCCCGTAACTACGTTTGATGCAGTAAACTGATTCCCTCCTACTGAATACTGAATGTCAACCGGATTGGTGGCGTTTAACACTTCAAAAATTATCCAAGCTTGCTCTCCCTCACAGATTGGGCCGCTAGATTCGGCTATTGAATATGCTTCATCTAGATATCCAATGGTAAGATATCGTGTGCTATTTACTGGAACCAATGTTGTTGAAATCCCAGAAACAGTCAATATTCCATTGTTTTCACTAAATGTGATTCCATTTGCTTGAGAATAAAGTGTAGCATCAGTAAGGTCGCCATCTAAGTCGACCATTAATCTAAGATTAGACAAATCTAAATTGACAAAAGGTGTGCATGGATTAAGTTTCAAATCTAAGTTGAAATTCTGGTTGAACTTTGTATTGCTCACTTTAAACTCTCGTGTAATTCTAGAAGTAACTGGACTTGGCGCTTCCATATTACTTGCTACTGAGCCACACATAACGCCTCCATTATGACCAATGGTAACATAAGAAGCATCCGTATTAATTACTCCTAAATTATCTTCATTCGCAGGGGTCAAAGCATCTATGTAAATTCTAAAAATGTCGTCAAAGCTATGCGATTGCCTTTGGTACAAATCTTCGTCATCATCACGCCCAATTCCTATTACGTCATTATGATAGTTAGGTGTTACACTTGCATCCCAAATAATTGTTCCGTCCGTAGCTACATAATCTCCATTCGACCCTCCACCAACTTTGCTTAAAGTAACGCCATATTTAATTGCTAAATACGTGTGTACTTTTGTCATTTCTAAATCTGTAAGATCTCTGTTGAAAAATATAATTTCATGCATAAAACCGTTATATGCTGAAGTTCCTTCACCAGGATTAAACCCAATATACAATCCGTTTGTACCTGAGGACTGCGATGCGACAGGATTTGTCACCAATCCACCTTTATTATATGCTTTCATACTAGAAGTAGTGGCACGATTTCCTTTGTATGAAATAATATTTGGTCTATTGTCTTCGCTCCAGTCTCTTGCCGCATTAGGTGAATTACTGGAAGATTTACCAATTGCTATTCTTCCATTAGCATTAAGATTTCTACATTGTAAACCAGTTGTTCCATTATTGTAAAGTGTGAAATGTCCATTGGAAGAAGTCGGTGTTGGCATATAATAAGAGCAGAAATAAGTTCCCTGATCATTGGAATTCATATTGGTCAATAAACTTGGTGGAGATGGATTTGCTAATCCTTTTACAGTTCCGTAATTGCTTCCTGCAAAACTATTTGCAGAGAAAGAAATCGTTCGGTTATAATTAGAAATACTTCCTGTAGGAGTAATTTCTAATTGTGGATAAGGTGCCAATGCATCAATTACAGAAACTGCTCCAGTTCCAGTTGGATATTGAGTTGTTCAAGTAGTCACATTGCCTGCGGATAAATCATCAGCTCGAAACCAAGCAGAAAGACCAACCGTACCAACACCTCCTGGGGAAATTTGAGCCCCCAAAAAAGTAGAAAATGTAAGCAGGAAGAAACAAAGCAATTTATTTTTATTTATAGCTCTCATAATAATCGTGATTTAACTATTTAAGAACAAAAATAGGCTGTTTCTGATTAAAAATGATAAAACAAGAGGACTACAATGGGACTACACTAATTAGTATTTGATTGATTTATGGGATATTAGGTGCGACAAACAGGCTTGCAAATCAATTAGAAACTATAATTTCTCTACAAACTCAATAAGCAGTTTCACAATGTTATTATAGGCAGAAAAAGACAATTCTTCATAGGTATCAAAAATATCGTGGTAGTGTTTGTTGGGTCCCATCGTATAAATAAAAAACGAAGGAACTCCTCTCACGTGGAAATGATAATGATCACTATTGGCTGTTTCTCCTCTTGATTTTACTTGAGATAAGTAGCTCTTCTGTTTGTTAATGAATTTAAGTTGCTCAAACTCTTTTTTATGAATGGTACCATTTACAACAGTAATTCCTTCCTCACCACTTCCCATAATATCTAGATTTAGCAAGAATTTAATCTTAGAAAAATCCATGGATTTGTTTTTTACAAAATACTCCGATCCCACAAGTCCAGCCTCTTCACCTGCAAAAGCAATAAACATAATATTATACTTACTTGGATTTGAAACAAAATAATCAGCCATAGAAATCAACATTGCTGTTCCGCTTGCATTGTCATTTGCTCCTGGAAAATATGTTTCTGGGGAAGTCCCCATTCCACCTAAATGATCGTAATGAGCTGTAAAAACAATTGTTTTTGCGTTTTTCTTCTTTGCTGGAAGGTATCCTACAACATTTCGACTTTTATAGCTTTTTACAAATTCAGCCTCTATTTTAACATTTAAAGGCGTTTTTCCATCAATTTTACCTGATTTTACATGTAAAATCGGAAATTTTAATTGACTTCTTCCAACAGACCACGTGAATTTCTGATCGGTGGAGTAAACAATAGCACCAAGATTTGCTAAGACATTAAATTCACGAACAGCTAGATAAGCGTTCTTCCCCGACATTCCTGTGAGATCAACATAAAACCCGTTTTTTTCACCAATCCTCACCTGTTCCACAAGTGGATGTATTAAGTGTAAATTAGACAAAACAGTGGTATCAACCTCGATTAGATTCAGTTTACCATTAAACGAACCCGATGATTCATCTATTAGGTAATCAATACCAGCTTCTAGTATTTCATCATTAGCTTTCACTTCGACAATTCCAGGGAAAGTATTTACATCAAAGGAAAAAGCTTGGAAGTAAGATTCTCCTTCAAAATAAGGTTTTAATCCAGCTTTTTGAAATTCATCTTTTAGAAAATCAGCTGCTTTATTTACGCCATCTTTCACATATCCTCGACCATAAAGTGAGTCGCTGCAAAGTATTTCCGTAATCCGTCTTGCTTTTTCAACCTGACCAAAAGTCAAGAATGAAGTAAAAATCAACAGAAAAAGCAAAAACGTTTTAATCAACATATCTTCTTGTAATTAAATGCGCAAATTCATCAACAGAAGCATCTTCTTTATTCCAATTGTGTTTGGCAGCGATTTCACTCAGTTTTCTCAATGCAAGTTCGCTGTTTTCAAAATCATCTAGTATTTCAATTGACTCATTGTAAGCACTAGAATCACCTCCAAAAAGCTCATTAATAAATAGTAATCGATCATTCAAACCAACAGCTCCTTTTAAAGTGGTGATTTTAGAAGTTCCTAATTTATCTCCAATCGCTGCTCTATAAGATTTTGAAAAACGATCATAAAAAGAATCTGACTTATCATTTAGCCCACTATGACCGCCTTGCAATAGTTCATTCAAAGATGGACTTGGTTTTTCCTCAATTATTGGTTCCTCCATTTTTGCAATCGGCTCTTCAATAATTTCTTCTTTGGATTCTTCTTCAAGCTCCTCTTCCTCACTAATTGATTCCTCAAGCTCTTGGTGTTTCTCAACTGCCTGAACAGTCACAGGTGCTTCTTCCTCAGTTTCTTCTACAGGAGTAATTGGCTCTGTTTCAACAGCAGGATTTCCTTCAGCTTTAGGAGTTTCAAATCCTCCTGAAAAATCAAATTGAACCCTTTCATCTAAACCACCAAACAAACCTTCAAAAAGTGGTTCTGCTTTTTCTTTTTTAGCAGAACTTTTTTCAACAACAGTTTCTTCTTGCGGAACAATCACCTCAGGTTCAGGCTCTGTCTCCACAACAGTTTCAATCACTTCCTCAACCACTACCTCAGTCGTTTCTTCAACTACCTCTTCGTTTTCAAAAGGCAAGATTGGGTTTGGAACTTTACCAGAATATTTTCCATAAACATTCTCTTCTTTTGCTTTGTAATTCAAGATCAAGGCCCTCTCATAGAGTTTTCTTGAAAGCGATTCAAATTCGTCTAATTCCTCCTTAGATAGTTTTGAAGTTGAAAGCTGAGTCGAAAGCTCTGTTAATCGTGAACTTATTGACTGAAGTGTGTTGAATGATGTCATAAAATCAAAAAATATTTTGTGTCAAAAATAGCTATATCTAATAAATTTTACCCTATGAAATTGTATCAGTAATTTCGTTAACCAAAAAAGTTGTTTAAAAAACAAATAACACCTTCTCCCAAAAGCTGAAAGAAGGTGTTATCAAAATTAAAAGAAAAGGGACTATAAAGTTCCTCTCAAGGCTTGCTCTCTTTCAATAGATTCGAACAAAGCTTTAAAGTTACCAGCACCAAATCCTCTAGCCCCCATTCTTTGAATCACTTCAAAAAACAAAGTAGGACGGTCCTCAACTGGTTTTGTAAATATTTGTAATAGATAACCTTCCTCATCCGCATCAATCATTATTCCAAGATCCATCAACTTATTGATGTCCTCCTGTAATTTGTGATTGTGCTTATCCAAGCGAAGAGGAACATCATCATAATAGGTTTTTGGTGGTGTACTTAAAAACTCAACCCCTCTGGAGCGCATTTCTGCAACAGTTTTCAAAATATCATCTGTTGCAACTGCGATATGTTGTACTCCTGGGCCTTCGTAAAAATCCAAGTATTCCTCAATTTGAGATTTTTTCTTTCCTTCTGCCGGCTCATTAATTGGAAACTTGATACGTCCGTTTCCGTTTGACATCACTTTAGACATCAAAGCAGAATATTCGGTTGTAATTTGCTTGTCATCAAAAGATAAGAAGTTGACAAAGCCCATTACATCTTCATACCACTTCACCCAAATATTCATTTCATTCCAACCTACGTTTCCTACCATGTGGTCGATAAATTTCAACCCTACAGGCTCTGGATTATAGTCAGATTCCCATTTTACATATCCTGGAAGGAAGGCACCTTTGTAATTCTTACGCTCAACAAACATGTGAACGGTTTCTCCATAAGTGTAAATTCCTGCGCGAACAACTTCTCCATCTTCGTCGGTCTCTACAGTTGGTTCCATATATGATTTTGCACCTCTTTTGATTGTCTCCTCATAAGATTTGCGTGCATCATCAACCCATAAAGCAACGATTTTTACACCATCACCATGCTTTTTCACATGCTCCCCAATTTCAGAGTCGCTTTTCAAAGCGGTTGTTAACACTATTCTAATTTTGTCTTGTTTCAAAACGTAAGAAGCTCTGTCTCTAACTCCAGTTTCTAACCCGGCATAAGCATGTGATTGAAATCCGAAAGCCGTTTTGTAAAAGTGAGCTGCTTGTTTTGCATTTCCTACATAAAACTCAACATAATCAGTACCTAATAAAGGAAGGAAATCTTGTGCGCCTTCAAATATCTTTTCTAATCCGTACTCTACATTTTTTATCTCCTTTGCCATTGCAATATTTTTATGATTGTTTATATATATCCTATTTTATCTTCTTCCTTTAATCTTCTAACCAACTGTAAACATAGTCTGGATCGCTAATATCCAAAGCTGTTTGAGTTAATTTTAATGGTTTAAAAGTATCTACCATTACAGCTGTTTCACCAGTTTCCTTTTTACCAATACTTCTTTCCATTGCTCCAGGGTGTGGACCATGAGGAATTCCCATTGGATGTAAAGAAATAAATCCTTTTTCAATATGGTTTCTCGACATAAAATCACCATCTACGTAGTAAAGTAATTCGTCTGAATCAATGTTACTGTGGTTATATGGTGCAGGAACTGCCTCTGGATGATAATCGTACAAACGTGGAACAAATGAGCAGATTACAAAATTATGCGCTTCAAATTGCTGATGAATTGGTGGTGGTAAATGAACACGACCAGTAATTGGTTCAAAATCTTTAATATTCATAGCATAAGGGAAATTGTACCCATCCCAACCCACTACATCAAATGGATGTGAAGCATAAGTTAAATGGTGAAGTGAGTTTTGCTTTTTAATTTTTATCAAAAAGTCCCCTTTTAAATCATGCGTTTCTAATTCGCTTGGTGCTCTAAAATCACGCTCACAAAATGGAGAATGTTCTAGCAATTGTCCAAACTCGTTCCTATATCTTTTTGGAGTATATAATGGAGAAAAAGATTCCACAATAAACAGACGATTTTCTTCTCCGTCAAAATGAATTTGATAAATAATTCCTCTTGGCACAATAAGGTAATCTCCAGGTCCGAAAGGTATATTACCAAGCATTGTTTTCAACGTACCTGTTCCTTCATGAACGAAAATCATTTCATCTGCATCTGCATTTTTATAAAAATAATCCTTCATTGAACTTTGTGGTGAAGACAAAGCGATGTTTAAATCATCATTAAACATCACAATTTTTCTACTGTTCAAAAAATCTGCCTCTGGCCTGATATTAAAGCCCTTTAACATTTGACTTCTAACAGATTTATCTAAAGCTGCATAGGGAGTAAGGTCAACCGTTTCACCTATTTTCTTCACCATTGTTGGACGGTGAACGTGATAAATCAATGAAGCTGTACCACTGAAACCTTCAGTACCAAAAAGTTGCTCATAATAATATCCACCATCTTCCTTTTTAAATGTGGTATGTCTTTTATGAGGGATTTTACCAAGTTTTGTATAAAACGGCATAAAATTGAGTTTTAAAATGAAATAATATGATTTATTGGGTGATTAAAAATTAAAAACAAAATCACTCGGGATTGCGTTTTAGCAATGCTTTTCTTTTCGTATTTAATCTCTCGAACACATTCATAAAGCAAAATTCTTAATTCACACAAATATAGTAAATTCAATTGCGAATTACGAATGATTCAATTGCGAATTTTTAAATCCACTAATCCTGAAAAAAAATATGTCGATTAATTTTTTAGTCACAGCAAGTCCTTATATTCGCAACATCAAATAAAGCAAACTATGAAAAAAATTTTAGTTATCGGTGCGGGAGGTCAAATTGGGACGGAACTTGTGCTATTATTAGAGGACAAATTTGGTAAAGAAGCAGTATTAGCCTCTGACATCAAAGATGAATGTCCTAAAGCATTAAAAAACTCAAATTATGTCGCTCTAAACGTTCTTGATAACGATAAATTAACTTCTATCGTTAAGGAAAAAGGCATCACTGATATCTATTTACTTGCAGCTTTATTATCTGCAACTGCTGAAAAAGATCCAAAATTTGCATGGAAACTTAACATGGATGGACTTTTCAATGTTTTAGATTTAGCAAAAGATGGACACATTAAAAAAGTGTTTTGGCCAAGTTCTATCGCAGTTTTTGGACCAACGACTCCTAAAGCAAATACTCCTCAACATACGATAATGGAACCGAGCACGGTTTACGGAATTTCAAAACAAGCAGGCGAACAATGGTGCGCATGGTACCACGAAAAATACGGAGTTGATGTACGCAGTATCCGTTATCCTGGCTTGATTTCTTACACAACATTACCGGGCGGAGGAACAACAGATTACGCTGTTGATATATTCTATCACGCAAAAGAAAACGCAGAATACACTTGTTTCGTAAATAAAGAAACTGCTCTTCCGATGATGTATATGGACGACGCTGTTCGTGCAACCGTTGAGTTAATGGAAGCTCCTGCTAGTAAAATAAAGATTAGAAATTCTTACAACTTGGGTGGAATTAGCTTTACTCCAGAAGACTTAGCGCATGAAATTAAAAAGCAAATTCCGGATTTTAAAATTAGCTATGCACCAGATTTTAGACAAAAAATTGCCGACTCTTGGCCTGAATCTATCAATGATGCAAGTGCACAAAAAGAGTGGGGATGGAAGCATGAATACGACCTTAAGAAAATGGTAGAAGTGATGCTCAGCAACGTTGATCCTAAGCTTTTGTTTGGTAAATAAGACTCATTTATAAACACCTGTTTTGAAAACTATAGGACTCTATTCTAAGGTTTTGAAAACAATTCCCTTTCGCGTTGGTTTATATAAATGAACCCCAACGCTAAATTTTATTGTACTAATTTATTTGTAATTTAGCATTTACATTATTTCAAATTATTTTCCAATGTTATATAAAGAAAACGAACTCAAAATAAACAACAGTTTAACTGGTGAAAAAGAAGTGTTTAAACCTATTTTAGATGGTTTTGTAGGACTCTATGTTTGTGGGCCAACAGTTTATAGTGACGTTCATTTAGGAAATTGTCGCACTTTTATTTCTTTTGATGTAATCTACCGTTATTTATTACACCTAGGATATAAAGTTCGTTACGTTAGAAATATAACTGATGCTGGACACCTTGAGAATGACGCGGAAGAAGGCGAAGATAAAATTGCTAAAAAAGCAAGATTAGAACAGTTGGAACCAATGGAAATTGTACAACGCTATACTTTGGATTTTCACAAAGTATTAAATCAATTCAATAACCTTCCTCCGAATATTGAACCAACGGCAACTGGCCATATTATCGAACAAATCGATATGATTTTGGATATTATCGATAATGGATTTGCATACGAAGCGAATGGTTCTGTTTATTTTGATGTTGAAAAATATAATGAAACCAATAATTACGGTGAACTCTCGAAAAGGAAAATAGAAGACCTTGTTTCTGGAACGCGCTCACTAGAAGGTCAAGAAGAGAAAAAATCTCCGCTTGACTTTGCTTTGTGGAAAGACGCTAAACCAGAGCACATCATGAAATGGCCTTCACCTTGGGGATTAGGATTTCCTGGTTGGCATTTAGAGTGTTCTGCAATGAGTACCAAATACTTGGGTGAACAATTTGATATTCATGGTGGTGGAATGGATTTGAAATTTCCACATCACGAATGTGAAATCGCACAAGGAACTGCAGCGAACGGACTAAAACCAGTAAACTACTGGATGCATGCCAATATGTTGACGCTGAATGGTAAGAAAATGAGCAAATCAACTGGAAACACTTTGCTTCCAGAAGAATTGTTCTCTGGTAATAATAAAATTTTAGAACGTGCTTATCACCCAATTGTTGTGAGATTCTTCATGATGCAAGCGCATTACGCAAGTGTATTAGACTTTAGTGCAGAGGCTTTAAACTCTTCTGAAAAAGGATTTCTTCGCTTGATGGAAGCAATGAAAACCCTAAAAAAAATCCAAACTAGTGATAAATCATCCTTTGATGTTGATGGCTTAATTCAGAAATTTTATGCCGCAATGAATGATGACTTTAACACACCAGTTTTAGTTGCTCACTTATTTGACGCTGCAAAATATATTCAAGCAGTAAACTCAGAAAAAGAAACGATTACTGCTGCCGATAAAGAAAAACTTACTGAAGAGTTAAATGCATTTATATTTGATGTTCTTGGATTGATAGAGCTTTCGGAAGAAAAAGGAGGAAACAATGAAAGCCTTGACACAGTTATGGAGTTAGTGCTTCAAATGCGTCAACAAGCAAGAGAAAACAAAGATTGGACAACTGCCGATGCTATTCGAGATAAATTGAATAAAGCTAAAATCGTAGTTAAAGACGATAAAGACGGTGCGACATGGAAAATTCAATAATTGAAAGACTTGCTATACTAGAGAAACAGGTCCAAGAAATCACTCCAAACGCAGAGAAAAGGAAAGAAATATTTGATTCCTATCACGCACTTTCAGAACGTTTCTTAAATGAACTAGAAGACAAGAAAACTTTTGACGGGAGTCCTTCTGATAGAGACTTATATACTTTAAAGAATATTCCCGAAAAGCCTTCAATAACAATCGCAACTTTAGAGAATGATTTATTCCAAAAAGGAATTAATGCAGCCTCAGGAGGACATTTAGGTTATATTCCAGGCGGAGGGGTTTACACTTCTGCTGTTGGCGATTATTTGGCCGCGATTAACAATGCTTATAGTGGCGTTAATTATGCATCACCAGGAGCAGTGGCAATGGAACATGCTTGTTTGAATTGGTTAAAATCAATTTATGGATTCCCTCTATCTGCTGTGGGTAATTTAACATCTGGTGGTTCAATTGCCAATTTAATTGCTTTAGGAGCGGCAAGAGATCACCAAAACATCTTACAAAATATTTCCAAATCGGTGGTTTATATGACCGACCAAACACATCATTCTGCCAATAAAGCTTTGCGCATTTTAGGATTGCATCAAATGATATACCGGGCCATTCCAAGTGATAAGTTCGACAGGATAGACATTGAAAAACTGGAATTACAAATCAAAAAAGACAAAGCAGAAGGGTTAACTCCTTCCATTTTAATTGGTAGCGCAGGAACAACAGATACAGGAGCTGTAGACCCATTAAGTGAAATGGCAGATATTGCACAACAGAATCAAATTTGGTTCCATGTCGATGCTGCTTACGGTGGTTTTTTCATTTTAACAGATTCAGCAAAGCACAAATTTAAAGGCATTGAAAAGGCCGACTCAATTATTACCGATCCACATAAAGGACTATTTTTACCTTATGGAATTGGAGCGGTATTGGTGAAAAACGCAAAAGCCGTTTTTCAATCACATAAAGTAACAGCCAATTATATGCAAGACAGCATAGTAGACCTCGAAGCCATTGACCCTTCCGATGTTTCTCCTGAATTGACAAAGCATTTTAGGGCATTGAGAATGTGGCTACCCCTAAAAACACATGGAGTTGCACCGTTTAAAGCTGCGTTAGAAGAAAAACTATTACTAACCACATACTTCAGAAGAGAAGTTGAAAAACTTGGTTTTAAAACTGGACCAACTCCAGATTTATCTATAACCTACTTTTGGTATCCGTTTGGCAAAAATGAGAACGAACTCAATCAAAAATTGATGTCCCTTTGCCATAAAGATGGAAGAGTGTTCTTATCCTCAACCAAAATCGAAGATAAATTCGTTATCCGAATGGCAATTCTGTCTTTCAGAACACACAAGTCAGAAATAAATAAGGCTTTGGAGATGCTAAATGAAAATTTACCAAAGCTAAAACACTAAACATCTATGTTTTACAATTTATTTGCAAATTATTATTTTTAAATGTTTTGATTTCAATAAAAAGTCCGTATATTTGCAACCCGTTTGATTACGGAAAGCGTTACGCAATAGCGCTCAAAATTAGATAAAAACTTACATAAAGATATATTGCGGGGTGGAGCAGTTGGTAGCTCGTCGGGCTCATAACCCGAAGGTCATAGGTTCGAGTCCTGTCCCCGCTACCATTAGAATGGCAATTGAGCAATCAGTTGCCATTTTTCATTTCATAACACTTGCTCGGCAGGCTCTATATCCGTCGGCAGACAAGCCCCCGCTACTAAAAAACCAAAGTGAGAATGAAAGCGAAAGGGAAGTTTTACATTCTGTTATTTTTCATTCTATTCTCTCTAAAAACAGATTAGAGTATTGAGTATAGAGTATAGAGCAAGAGTACACAGTAAAACATTCATCCTATTCCGCTCACTCTCTATTTTTTCTTCATTCTATTCCTCTCTTTATCGCTCTAAAAAAACCTTCCCTTCTTGGTGGGAAATCATCAACCTCTTTTCCTATCTCATTTAACAAGTCTCAATGCACTTACTCTACCAATTTATTACTAAATTGACATCAGAATATTTGTCGAATTTTCAGCAAGTAAAAAACTATAGAATGATTAAAGAAAATTCCACTACAAAATCTAAAAATATTTTCCCTTGGCTGATAATGCTATTGATGTCATCAGTAACTTTTGTGGGAATTCTTTCTGAGTTGATGCCTTCTGGTGTTCTCCCTCTGATGATGGCGGATCTAAATATCACCGAAGGACAAACCGGTAACCTGGTTGGGTATTATGCTATTGCTTCTGCTATTTTTGCAATCCCTCTTATTTCTGTAACCATGCAATTCAACCGCAAATATTTGTTATTGATTTTATTGGGTGGATTCGCTATTTCAAATGTTATTGCAGGACTCGTCTACGATTATAAGGTGATTATTGTTCTAAGAGTTATTGGAGGAATTTGTGCTGGAGTTATGTGGCCAATGATTGCCGCTTACGGAATGAGATTAGTTGATAGAAAACACCATGGAAAAGCCGTAGCGGTTATCATGGCTGGAAACACTTTGGGGATAAGCATTGGAATGCCAATAATGACATCAGTCGGAAATGAATATGGGTGGAGAACTGAGTTTATTGGTCTTGGAGTTGTTATAATTATCATTGGTTTAATCAGCTTCTTTGCTTTGCCATCAACACCGGGAGAAAAACTCACCAAAAGCTCTTCTCCATTTGCACTTTTAAAAATACCTGCTGTTTTAATCATCCTTCTACTCACTTTACTTGGTGTAATTGCGCATTATGGTGTTTATGTTTACATCACAAGTTTGGTGGAGGAAATTCAATTAACTGGAGGAATAGAAAGTGCTTTATTGCTTTTTGGTATTGGATCTTTGATTTCTGTTTTACTCGCTATAAAATACACAGACAAACACCTGAGATTACTAACAATATCAATGTTCCTTTTGCTTATCATTTCAATGGTTATTTTTCTAATGTTCGGTAAAACTGCAGGAATGGGACATTTTACTTTCTTCTTGTGGGGACTTTCCTTTGGACCTTTAGTAACCTTACTACAAGCGGCTGTAGGTCGACAAGTAGAAACCGCAAAAGATGTTGCAACATCTGTACAATCATCGGTTTTTAATTTATCTATTATGATTGCCTCTTCAGTAGCCGGAATATTACTCGGAATATACTCTCCAATGAGTTTAATTTACTTTGCAATTACCTTAGCTATTCCTGGTATGATTATTTCCATTTTTGCTAAGAAAGCTTTGACTTAATCTTTTCAATAGTTGTTTAGTTTATAAAAAGTAACTATCTGAAAGTAATTTTTGTAATAGAAATATTAGGCGTCTCAAAAACCAGGAAAATGCAAGGCATTAAAAAATGAGTTTTCATTTTTAACTCTTTCTGAGCGTTGAGAATAAGAACGACATGAACACACTAAAGTACGTGACTTAGTTCGAAATTTGAAAACAACGCAGCAACTTCCCAGTTTTGAAACATCTACTTATTGAATTTGGAAATATTCAACCAAAAAATCTATAAATACTTTATTGGGCTACCCCTTTAAGTCGCAGATTGTAACAGCAAATTTACTTCACTTCCAATTTCATGGTTTTGTATCGATAATCAGGATGACAATATCCGTGTAAATGTAATTTGTCCGATGGCATTAACAGACGGTGTAAAGTATTGGAAAGAAAATTTCCCCGAACAATACAAAGAATCTGAAGACAAAATTCCATTAAAGAGATTTGGTGATCCAGAAAAAGATGTGGCACCAATTGTTGCATTCCTCCTAAGTGATGATAGTCAATATATGACCGGACAAACTGTAATGGCTGATGGAGGATCTATTAAATTGAGATAGAGGTGATAATGAAAATCAGATAGGGATCAATGAGAAATTGCGTTGACCGTGAATTATTCATCCAATTTCTATCGGATTTCACTTTTCGCTTTTAGTTCTATCAAAGTAATCTCTGGTCTCATTCCTATTCTTGCAGGAAAACCCAACCAACCCAGTCCTCTATTCACATATAAATACTGCGAATTATGCTTATACAAGCCTGCCCAATGTTTAAACTTGTATTTGATTGGACTCCATTTCAAGTTTTTATACTGAAAACCCGCTTGCATCCCGTGGGTATGTCCAGACAAAGTCAGAGTGATGTCTGTTTGATCGATGACTTCTTCGCTCCAGTGGGTTGGGTCGTGAGATAATAATATTTTAAAAGGAATATCTTTTACATTTTTTAACGCTTTTACTAAATCACCATATTGTTTAAATGGCGGTTTACCCCAGTTTTCTACTCCAATTAATGCTATTTTTTCGTCATTCTTAGAAATAACTACTGCTTCATTCATTAGCAATTTAAAATCAACCGTTATAAAAAAATCTGTGATTGAATAAAAATTTTCCCTCTTGGCTTTTAGTGATTCCCACTGACTATAATCTCCATAATCGTGATTTCCCAAAATAGCGTACTTCCCTTTTTTGGCTTTTAGTTGATTCAAAACTTTATCCCAACCAAAGAGTTCCCAAGCATAATTATTAACTAAATCACCAGTAATAACAATATAATCAGGTTCTAAATCATTAATAATTCGTACAGCAGAATCTAATTTTTTATAGGCATAATTAAAACTTCCTAAATGCAAATCAGAGAGTTGAACAATTTTTAATCCGTTAAACGACTTTGGCAATAATTCAGAGGAAATAGCGTGGCGGTGAACCTTAAATCTATAAATAGCTTTGAAAATTCCATATAGAATGAGAAAAAACGGGAGGAACCCAGATAACAATCCAACAATTGGAATGAGGAGAAGGGCAATACTTTCAGGGAAAATAAAACTAGTAAAGTTTAAAATAGTAAAAACAATAACGAAGATCAATTTAGGAGCAAAAGACAAAATACCTAATCCATAAAACCTAGATATAATTAATTGCTTTCGAATTGGACTAATTTTATTTAAAGTGGTCTTTAAGATTAAAACTGAGCTTATCAATCCAACAGTAAACACCCAAAAAAGAACATTAATGATAATTCTTAAAACATCAGATTCTAAAAGCTGTGTTATTGATTGCAACCAATAAAAGGCCAAAATATCAATCAATAAAATTGCCAAACACAACAAGATAATCTCAAATAAAGAAACTTTTTTCATTGTGCTTGTTTTTTAAATGACAACATAGTTCAAAACTTACAAACCTCTATCGAATTATCAATTGTTAATTTTCAATTAAGGAATGAGCTTGCTTAGCAATCTCTAATTCTTCATTCGTCGGAATAACCAATACTTTTACTCTCGACGATGAATCATTAATCTCTCTAATCTCCTTTGATTTCAACACGTTTTTAGAATCATCCAACCAGATCCCAAAGAAATCCATGTCTTCACATACCATTTTTCTAATTACACTTGAATTTTCTCCTATTCCGGCAGTAAACACAATAGCATCCAAGCCATTCATTGCAGAAGTATAGGCTCCAATATACTTTTTAATTCGGTAAGTGCTCATTTCTAAAGCTAAAATACAATCTTTATTTCCATTTTCTGCTTGAGCAATAATATCTCTTAAATCGCTTGAACCCGTTAAACCAAGCATTCCACTTTCTTTTGTGAGCAGTTTGTTGACCTCATCTAGTGTATAGCCTAAGTTGTTGACCAAATAAAAAAGAACTCCATGATCAATATCTCCACTTCGCGTGCCCATTACCAAGCCATTTGAAGGAGTGAAACCAAGACTATGGTCTATACTTTCGCCATCTTTAACAGCTGTCATACTGCAACCATTCCCCAAATGTATAGTTATGATTTTAGACTTTTCAAGACCTAAAAATCTCCTTGCCTTCTTAGCAACATATTTATGGCTTACTCCATGAAATCCATAAACTTGAATTCCGTGTTCCTCATAAAGATGGTTTGGAATTGCATACTTTTTAGCTTTTTCTGGAATACTATGATGAAAAGCAGTATCAAAAACCGCTACCTGTTTCGCGAAAGGAAAAAGCTGTTCCGCCACAATAATTCCTTCCAAATTAGCTGGATTATGCAAGGGCGCTAAAGGACAATATTTTTCGATTTCATCCTTAACTTCAGATGTGATTAATACAGTATTTGAAAATGAATTTCCTCCATGTACAACGCGGTGACCAATAATTTTAATTTCGTCGGTGCTTTTAATCACCCCTTTTTCACTGTCCAACAAAAGATCTACAATTCTTTGAAGTCCCTGGTTGTAAGTCGCAATAAATTCAATGTTTTGAAAATCTACAGTGTTGGTTTTATAATTTACAGCTGCCTCTTTCTGGCCAATTCTTTCTAATAATCCACTGCATACCAAAACTTCGGAAGGCATTTCTATTAATTGAAACTTTATGGATGAACTCCCTGAGTTAAGTACTAAAATCTTCATCGTTACTTTTTATATATCTTGTGCTTGGATGGCAGTAACAACAACAGTATTGAAAATATCGTCGACTGTACAACCTCTACTTAAATCGTTTACTGGCTTATTCAAACCTTGAATAATTGGTCCAATTGCTAATGCTTTTGTTTCTCTCTGAACAGCTTTGTAAGTATTGTTTCCTGTATTCAAATCTGGGAAAATAAACACATTGGCCTGTCCTGCAACTTCAGAATCTGGCAACTTTAATTTCCCAACATGCATATCTACTGCTGCGTCATATTGAATAGGACCTTCAACTTTCAGATCGGGTCTTTTCAATTTAACAATTTCAGTTGCTTTTCTAACTCGTTCCACATCTTCTCCAACTCCAGAGGCTCCGGAAGAATATGACAACATTGCAATTTTAGGATCAATATCAAATGCTACACTTGTTGCAGCAGAAGAGATTGCTATTTCAGCCAACTCCTCAGAGTTTGGGTTTGGATTAATCGCACAATCACCATAAACTGAAACGCGGTCTTCTAAACACATAAAAAACACTGAAGAAACTATTGAAGCTTCAGGTTTTGTTTTAATAAATTGAAGTGCTGGTCGAATTGTATGTTGTGTTGTATGAATTGCTCCAGAAACCATTCCATCAGCATCACCTTTATACACCATCATTGATCCAAAGTAAGAGACGTCTTCCATTAAGTCTTTCGCCATCACAAGGTTTACGTTCTTGTGTTTACGTAATTCAAAAAGAGTTTCTGCATACTTTTCAAAATAAACCGAATCAACAGGGTTAATGATGTTTACTTTATCTAAATCCAATGCAATATCAAGTACCGCAATTTTTTCTGCAATCTTCTTTCTATCTCCTAGCAAAGTTATTTCAACCGCATCAACATCAATCAATTGTTTTGTTGCTCTTAAAACTCTTTCATCCAAACCTTCCGGTAAAACGATATGTTTTTTGATAGATTTTGCTTTTTTTAATAAATTATATTGAAACATACGAGGGGTTATTCCCTTTGTTTCGAAAGTGATAAGTCGTTCTATCAACTCATCAACGTTTACGTACTTTTCAAAATCCTTAATGGATGTACTTATTTTCTGTGTGTTTTCTGCATAAATCTGAGATTTTATTGCTCCAATAGCATTCACCACAGCAAATGTTCCTCCGTTTACAGCAATGATTGGAACAATATCAGAAAGTCCTTCAATAAGTTTAATTATAGAATCTTCTGGAACTAATCCACCAGTTAAAACAATTCCTGAAACACTTGGATAGTTCTCAGAAACATTGGCCTGCAGAGCTCCCAGAATAAGATCAGCTCTATCTCCTGGAGTGATTACCAAACTATCATCTTTCAACAAGTGGTTTAGATAATTTGGAAGTTGCATCGCTCCAACACTAAAGTAGCCGGCTTGATTATTAATAAAATCATGACCAAAAAGCACTTTAGCATCCAATACTTTTACAATCTCTTTGATTGAGGGATTTGCTAAAATAGGATTCAAAGGAATCGCATTTACTATAACATCGGTTGGAAAATACTTCTCTAGTTCATTAACGACTAAAGAAATGTTTTGATGTTCAACTTTATTAGCAATAACCGACAAGACTTGAACTCCTTTATCTCTAAAAGTATCAAAAGCCATTTGTAAATTACCAACCAATTCATTTAAGGTTTTACCCACGCCACTTTCTAAAACTATTGCGGGAACACCAAGGTTTTTCGCAATTAACACGTTGATATCGAATTCACCAATAGACCCTTCACCAGAAAAACTAGTGCCTTCTACTAATACAAAGTCAAACTGTTCTTCAACTGCTTTAAATTTATCGATGATCCTCCCGATGATCTCATCGTCTTTGTTTTCGTTTTTCTTCTTGATGAATTGGCTTCTTGTAAAAGCATAAGCATCTTCGAATTTCAAATCCAAATTGAAATAACTAATCACTGTATTGATATGGTTATCGATTTTCCCTTCCTTAAAATCGTCGATAATAGGTCTGAAATAACCTACTTTTGATGCTTTACCTAACAATATTTGCATCAATCCAAGTGAAACAATTGACTTTCCGCTGTTAGGCTCTGTTGTGGCAATATAGATTGCTTTATTGGTTGCTTTTTTTATCATTAGCTTACCTCGATTTAATTTATTTATAACGTATAAATTGACAACAAATTTAACAATTTAGCCCCGTTAAACAAGGTCATTAATGCGTTTATAAATCACTTTCATCAAGCTTAAGAGTGGTAAAGAGTCAGTATTTTCTAGGTAACACTTAATTAAGATGGTATCACTAAAAACGGAATACTAAGCTGAAAACCTATTTCGTTTATTTTGTTCTTAAAAAACAGATTCTCAAAGAAGGTGTGCTTATTATTGATCATCACCAGTAAGTTAATCTCTTCTTTTGATATGAAGTTTCCAACCGCTTCAGGAATCTTCTGGTTCTTCTCAGAATGAACCTCAAATTTAACTCTTTTAAAGAGCCTTTCCATTGCGTTTCTGTTGTCTAATTGCTCCTCCGTCAAACTCTCATCGTAATAAACGTGGAAGCTTTTTATTTTTGATTTATATTGGAATGCAATATCATATATTGGCTTTATATGTCTTGGTTCAAAAGCAATATGATAATCTGAAGGAAATAATATTTCGAGTGGTTCTTCAAAATCAAAATCATCTGGGATAGCTAAAACGGGGCATTTTGCCTTATTTAAAACATGTACAGTATTGGATCCAAAAAGCACTTTTTTTGCTCCTGTTGCACCTTTTGTTCCCATTACGATATAATCTATACCATATTCTTCATGTAATTCCGCCATCGCACCAGTTAAAGTATTAAAAGATGAAACTTTAGAAATGGTATGTTTAGGATTGTTAAACTCTTTTTCGATGCGTTCACCCATTCTTTCCAAACCCATAGCAGAAGCGTCCTTAATCGCTTCCATCATCATCAATTCTGAGGGATTTGGCACTCCATACTCAGCACCATAAATAGCTAACTGATATGTATTTAACAAGTGAATGGTACACTCTTCATTTTTAAAAAGATGTGCAGCATAGGAAATGGCATTCCAAGAGTTTTCTGAAAAATCGGTAGGCAATAATATATTCTTCATGGTGCAATTTTTTATTAAAGTAATTCAAGTTAAGCATTTAAGAACAAATAGTTGGCTGATTTTAATCAGCTTTATAAAATTAAACATTTTAACGAGAAAAAACGATTGATATTTTGATATGGCACTTAAGTTACACTCATTTTATTCTGTTTTCACTAAATTTCGCTATTGAGAGAATCAGAAAATATTAAATCTCGCTAGTCCATCAAAAAATGAAACAAGAAATCACAATACCAGAAGAAATAAGCTCAAGAATCGAATTCAAACGCAAATTTAGTTTTGGTGAAATGTATCAATCTTTTGTAAATGCTGTTGGAGCGATACCCACTCTAAGAAAAAACAAGAAAAGCGGTTTAGTTCACCCCGATTTCATAGAACGACTACAACTGGCAATAACTGAAGTGAATGGTTGTGCAGCATGTTCTTATGCACATACAAAAATGGCACTAAAACAAGGAGTGAGCAATGAAGAAATCAGTAGTTTCTTGATTGGTAGTGACAGCTTCATTCTTCCTGAAGAAGCCAAAGCGATAATATTTGCACAGCATTTTGCCGATGAAAAAGGTCACCCAAAAGAATATGCTTACACTGCAATTGTTGAAGAATATGGTGAAGAAAAAGCTAAAACTATAATGGCTGCATCACAAGTGATGATCGCGGGAAATATGTATGGAATTCCATTAAGCGCTTTCCTATCAAGATTAAAAGGGAAGAAATTCAAAGACAGTTCCCTTTTCTATGAATTGGGAATGATGATTTTTGGGATTATCGTTCTTCCAGTTGCAATGGTACATGGGCTTCTTAGCTAAAATTTACACCTTTCTATCATTCCAAGGATTAACCATTGATAATTCATAAATTAAAAAGTTGTATATTTGCAACTTATATATAATACATGACATTTAAACAACTCGGCTTAGCCGACCCTATATTAAAAGCCCTCGAAGAAGAAGGCTACGAAAACCCAACCCCAATTCAAGAACAATCGATTCCAATCCTTTTAAAAGGAAAAGACCTTTTAGGTGTTGCACAAACTGGAACTGGAAAAACTGCCGCTTTTGGTATTCCAATTCTACATCATTTGTACAATTCGAAAAGTGATTCAAAGGGAAGACGCAAAATCCGTGCACTGGTGATTACTCCAACGCGTGAATTAGCAATACAAATTGATGATAGTTTTAAAGCATACGGAAGACATACAGGTCTAATAAACACTGTTATTTACGGTGGTGTTAAACAAACGAAACAAGTTGCTCGCCTTAGACAAGGTGTAGATGTTTTGATTGCTACTCCAGGTCGTTTACTCGACTTGTTGAACCAAGGTCATCTTACCTTCCGTGATTTAGAATTTGTTGTCCTAGATGAGGCAGATCAAATGCTTGATATGGGCTTTATTCACGATATCAAGAAGATTATCGCAAACCTTCCACCAAAAAGACAATCACTTTTCTTTTCTGCTACAATGCCGAAAACTATTGTTGAATTATCGAAAAAGATTTTAGGTGAATTTGAACAGGTTACAATAAAACCTCAACAAGCAACTGCTGAAAGAGTTGAGCAAGGTGTTTACTTCGTAAGTAAAGGAAACAAAGTAAACTTGTTAACTGAGTTAATAAAAGAACGTCCTGGAGAATCTGTTTTGGTTTTCTCTAGAACGAAACACGGAGCCAACAAAATCGTAAAGAAATTAGATAATGCAGACATCAAATCTGCCGCTATTCACGGAAACAAATCTCAACCTCAACGGGAAGCTGCCTTAGGAGGATTTAAAGAAGGAAAAATTCAAGTTTTAATTGCTACTGATATTGCAGCACGAGGAATCGATGTTGATCAATTGTCTATGGTTATCAATTATGACTTGCCAAATGTGCCAGAAACCTATGTACACCGTATTGGAAGAACTGGGCGTGCTAGTGCTAGTGGAATCGCTTTGTCTTTCTGTGAAAATGAAGAACGTCCTTTCCTTAGAGATATTGAAAAACTCATCAATCAGAAAGTTCCAGTAATGGACCCTCACCCTGAAGTTGAAGAAGAAATAGAAGATAAAAATGCTGCGGCTAAACCAAAGAAACCTCAACAAAGAGGAAGAGGTGGTGGACAAAGAAAACCACAGCAAAACAGAGGAACAAATAGCCGTAGAAAAGTAACAAGCAGAGATTAAATCTTAAGATTTCTAGCATTTCTTACTGAGCTATTAAAACATCTAAGCAGTGAATTAGACAATGAAAATTGGAAGGTCACTGCTTTTTTTGACGCTATATGGTTTTGAACTGGAGCGATTAATGCACATTATCACTCATCATCATTAGTCAATGTTATACATACAGATATAATGAATATTTCAGATGCTAAAACTAAAGAAAAGTACCGAAGGTGCGGCATGTGTTAGACAAGGACTTGCGTCCTTGGAAAAGAAATAAAACAAAACGAAACTCGAATAAAACTTCTACAACAAAGGGGAAACCAATCTTGCGGTTTTCTCCAAAAGTTGTGAAACTCTAGAACGATTCAACCATCTTTCTGGATCGATATAATCTGACTCTTGCAGGTCTTGATAAAATACAGCACTCAATTCAGCTGCTGTTTCTTCATCATAAACTATTGCGTTAACTTCAAAATTCAAATCGAAACTACGATAATCCATATTTGCTGTTCCAACAACAGCTACTTTACCATCAATAACTAAAGTTTTTGCATGAACAAAACCCTTCTGATAAACATATATCTCTACTCCTGCTCTAACTAAATCATTGTAATACGAGCGCGCTGCAGCATTAACAAACCGAGAATCGGAAACTCCTGGAACTAGTAATTTCACCTTTACTCCACCCAAGGCAGCAACAATTAATGCATCCATTATACTTTCCCCTGGAATAAAATAAGGCGTTGTAATTAATATTTCTTCCTTGGCTAAGTTCATTGCTTGTAATAAAGAATATAAAATAGTTGGAACGGGTGAATCTGGTCCACTTGCAACAATTTGAACTACTTTATTATCGTTTGTATCAAAACTCTCTGGAGCAGGGAAATAATCTAAAGTTGGAGCCAGATTGTCTTTTGCGCAAAAATTCCAGTCACACATAAATGTTCGTTGCAGAAAATAAACAGCCTTTCCTTTAATTTGCAGGTGTGTATCTCTCCAATAAATATGAGAATCATCTGGGTGGTTAATGTATTTATCACTTACATTTATTCCACCAACAAATGCATCCTGCCCATCCACAATGATAATTTTTCTGTGGTTTCTATAATTTATACGATTGGCAAAGTAAATAAAGATAACCCTGTGAAATGGATAAACCATCACACCTGCCTCCCTTAATCGCCTCAGCATCTTCCCTCTAACTGCTCTGCTTCCAAAATCATCAAATATAAATCTCACCTCCACTCCTTCAAGCGCCTTTTCGATCAAGACATCAACAATTTGATTTCCAATTGTATCATTTTCATAAATATAATATTCAATGTGGATATGGTGTTTTGCACTTTTTAAAGATTTAATTACCTCAGGAAATTTCTTCTCTCCATTGTATAAGAGTTTCACTCGGTTGTTTCCTGAAATAGTGCTCATTGTATCATTTGTAATCATATTAATGAGCTTCTTGTAGTCTTTTAGAAAGCTTTTTGAATTTTTATAAGTAGCATCAGAATGTTCTAATATTTGCTGTCTCATTTTTTTTGAAAGCTCTTCATCAGTACTGAGCTTTTTAGAATACATTTTTCTTTTCCTGTAATTTATTCCAAAAGACAGGTAGAAAATAATTCCAATTATTGGAATTAAAATAACAAACAGTAGGTATGCTAAGGATTTAGAATAACTCTGAGTGTCATAAATTATACGAAAACAAACAGTGATTACAATAGCAGCATATATAATTTGTAAAACCCACCAAGCTATGACCATACTTTTTTTACTTTTTCACCGTTTAAAGTGTTGTTGAACTTCATTTTATAGTTTACTCAATGCAACCCTTGAAATTAAACAAAAAATCAAGTCAGTTGAAAAAATGAATAAATATTTGCATCTCATTGGTTCTTGTAAAGTATGTGGCAAGTTATTTGCATATTCTAATTCGAACAAAACTTTAAGGCTATGAAAACAATCATTTCATTATTTATCATAACTGCTTTGTTAGTCGGAATGACTAGCTCAACAAACATTTCTTATCCGAAAATTAAAAGTAAAAGCTTTACAAGTGGAGAGAAATTAACATACCGTATTAGTTATGGTATTATGGATGCGGGAGAAGCTATACTAACTGTAAAAGAAACAAATAAAAAAGGAGCAAACGGAAGACCGCTTTACCACGTTAAAGGTGAGGGCAAAACACTTGGAGCTTTTAACTGGTTTTATAAAGTGGAAGATGTCTACGAATCTTATGTAGATAAAACTGGAGTTTTTCCTTGGCTATTCTTACGTGACATCAACGAAGGTGGGTATGAAAAGAAACAAGAGTATGTGTTTGCACAAGACAAGCAAAAAGTTGTTACTAAAGGAAAAGAATATAAAGTTCCACTTGCTGTTCAAGACATGATTTCTTCATTCTACTATGCGAGAACATTAGACTTTAAAAACATGAAGGTTGGAGATATTACAGAATTTAAAGTATTTATGGATGAGGATATCTGGCCTTTAAAGGTAAGATACAAGGGCAAGGAAGACATTAAAATTCGAAAAGGAACTTTTGAATGTCTTAAATTCCAACCTGTTGTTCAAGAAGGGCGTTACTTTGAAAAAGAAGATGACGTTGAGTTTTGGGTAACAAATGACGCCAACAGAATTCCTGTTTTAGTAAAAGCGAAAATTCCAGTAGGTAGTATTAGAATGCACCTTGTCGACTGGGAAGGATTAGTAGGAAATATTGCAATAAAATAAAAACTGAACCCTTCGTAAATAAACGCTTAGTAGAAATACTGGGCGTTTTTTTGGTTTAAAAATTACGAAGGGATGACATGTGTTAGGGATGAACCCCATTCATTAGATATCCATCAATAAAATGTATTATAATCCTAGGACTTACGTCTAGGTTAAACCAAGCCGTACCGCAGGGACTTCTTATCATAGATTAATAGATGTAGAGTTTTCTAACAAACACAAAAAACTGTTTTATGTCTAAAAGCTTAACAATTGAATACACTTTCGTAAATTTGTAACATGGTAGTATATAATGTAACAATTAGTCTAGATATAAATGTTGCCGAAGATTGGCTAGCATGGATGCGAGATGTCCATGTTCCAGAAGTAATGTCTACTGGACATTTTAGGGACAGCAAAATTTGTCGTGTTCATGGGGAAGAAGAAGGTGGTGTAACTTATGCTATTATGTACACCGCAATTTCCCAAGAAGACTTAGACGCTTATGAAGCCAAACATGGCTCACGTTTGCAGACAGAACATACAGAAAGGTTTCAGGGAAAGCTTGCTTCATTTATGACCTTACTTTCTGTTGTTCATGAATTCAAGCAGTAGCAACTTAATCATTTACCTTTGGTTGACAAATGTCTTTTGGAGGATTACAATACTAATTTGGTAAAATATGAGCGTACAACCAAAAAAACATTTGGGTCAGCATTTTTTGACTGATGAAAATACATGCAGAAAGATTGTAGATCAATATACAAACTTCACAGGGGCAAATACTATTCTAGAAATTGGTCCAGGAATGGGTGCAATCACTAAATATTTGCTAGATATTGAAGGAGTGGATTTACACGTGATGGAAATCGACCAGGATTCGGTAGCTTATTTGAATGATGCTTATCCAGCCCTTCAAGGGAAAATTCATTCTGAAGACTTTCTAAAAACGGATCTTTCAAAGCTCTTTGATGGAAAGCCTTTTGCTGTTGTTGGAAACTTCCCTTACAATATCTCTTCTCAAATTCTATTTCATTGCATAGAATACAGAAATCAAATTCCTGAAATTATGGGGATGTTTCAAAAAGAAGTTGCTGAACGGATAGCAGAACCACCGGGCTCAAAAAAATATGGTATTTTAAGTGTTTTGATGCAAACTTATTACGATATTAAGTATTGCTTTACAGTGCATGAAAACGTTTTTAATCCACCACCAAAGGTAAAGTCTGGTGTGATTCGTTGCTTAAGAAACACACGCACACAATTATCTGTGGATGAAGAATTGTATAAGAAGATCATAAAATCTACTTTTAATCAACGCAGAAAAACAATTAAAAACGGACTTAAAGTGGTTCTAGATGTGCAATTACTTCCAGACCATCCGTTTCTAAAACAACGTGCCGAAACATTAAGTGTTGATAATTTTATAGAATTAACACAAGTTGTTGAAGATGCACTATTAAAGAAAATGTAGAAAGATGGAAAATTGCTCGTTCTTTCTTTCGTAAATTTGTATAAATATTATTCCTATGCAGTTCGAATTAACAAGAGAATATTTAGATGAAATCAGAGATGAAATTGCTGGAAACAATAGCCATTTCATTGAAACTGAAATTATTCATTTACACCCAGCAGATATTGCTGAGATTCTCGATGAACTGACCAGAGATGAAGCAAAATTCGTTTACGACCATTTAAACACTGACCTGCAAGGAGACGTCTTAATGGAATTGGAAGACGATGTTCGTCAACGCTTTGTAGAAACATTTGACACAGACCAACTTGCAATACAGCTTGAAAATTTAGATTCTGATGACGCTGTAGATATCCTTGGTGAAATGTCAATTGACAAGCAGCTGGAGGTAATTTCTAAAATGGACAGCGAAAATGCTTCCGAGTTAGTTGACCTACTAAATTATGACGAAAATACAGCTGGGGGATTAATGCAAACGGAATTTATCCGTGCAAAACTCGAGTGGCCAATAAACCGTTGTGTTATTGAACTCCGTAGACAAGCTGAAGTAGTTGACAAAGTTCACACAATATATGTAGTTGATAACGATGATAAACTCGTAGGAACTTTATCACTTAGGGCTTTATTAGTGGCCAATGCAAAGGCCATCGTTAGAGATGTTTACGAAAGTAAAAACATGGTTTATGTTTACACCAATGAGGATGCTGAAGAGGTAGCAAGGATAATGGATAAATATGATTTGATTTCGATTCCTGTACTTAACCTCCAAAAAAAGCTGGTTGGTAGAATTACCATTGATGATATTGTTGATGTTATTAGAGAGGAAGCGGATAAAGATTTCCAAATGGCTTCGGGAATTTCTGAAAGTGTAGAACATGATGCCGGCCTTTTAAAAATGTCACGTGCACGACTCCCTTGGCTAATGATTGGCTTAATGGGAGGTGTTTTAGGTTCTCAAGTAATAGGAAATTTTGAAACACAAATAGGATCAATTCCATCATTGGCGTTTTTTATACCACTTGTCGCAGCTATGGGAGGAAACGTCGGGGTGCAGTCAAGTGCTATCGTTGTACAATCCATTGCAAATGGAACGAGTCAATTCAGTAGTATCTTATCTCGAGTGAAAAGAGAGGCACTTTTAGGACTTTTAAACGGGCTGATCTGCGGAACATTTATATTTGGAATCACTTGGTTGTTGCAAGATATCAAACTTGGTATCTCTGTGAGTATTGCCTTGTTTATCGTAATCGTATTTGCAGCCATTTTCGGAACCTTAATCCCTTTAATCCTCCATAGGTATAAGGTTGACCCAGCAGTAGCAACCGGACCGTTTATAACGACTTTAAACGATGTTGTTGGTCTGTTTATTTACTTTGCTGTGGGAATGATTGTATTTGATTTGTAAAGCTCCGGCACTATTTCCCAGGTGAAAATGAAGTCCCCGATTTTGTTCCTTCAATAACTTGAATTCCATTCTTAAAAGTCTGCTCTTTCACCACTTTTCCTTCCGTATTATAAACCCTCACCTTTCCGTCCTTTACACCGTTTTTATATTCGGCTTCTGAAATAATTCTATTCCCTCTAAACTCATAGGTTTTTAACTTACCATGCAGTTCTCCATTTTTGTAATTTGAAACAACCGCTGGCAAAACCCCTCCAGGATGATAAACAGTCCAAATTCCATGTTTTTTCCCGTTTTTATACTTTCCTTCTTGGGTTTTTGCAAAATCTTTTTGAGAATACTCTATGGATTTCCCATGTGGAACAGACATCCGAACGGTTCTGTCTTTCATTGGTCCATACTTTATTTTTGATTTTCTTTCAATTACTTTAAAATTCTCAACATCCTTTGGTAATCCATTTTTAAAGTAAGTAATCCATTCTCCAGACTTCTGGCCATGGTCATAATGCCCCTTTGAAAGTGGTTTTCCATCATTATAAAACGACAACCATACTCCATTCAACTCCCCATTTGTAAAATCTGATTGGTTCTTTAACTGCCCGTTTTCCCAATAATTCTTCCATGTCCCTTCTTCTAAATCGTTTTTATAGTCACCCTCCATCAACAAAGTTCCGTTTTCGTACCAAGTTGTCCAGTTTCCATTTTTTAAATCATTTTCGAAGTGACCTACCTTAAACTTTTTACCGTTTTTGTAGTTATACGACCATTTTCCGTCCTTTTTACCTGCTTTATATTTCGCACGGTAGGAAAGGCTACCATCAGGGAAGTTGTAAATCCACGAACCATTTTGCAATCCATTTTTGAAATTACCTTTCATATCAATAATTCCAGAATTGGTGTACCAAACCCATTCTCCAGTTTTTTCTCCAGCTTCAAAGCTACCTTCAACATTAATTTGACCATTGTCATAATAGTAGGTGTATGCCCCATCTAATTTACCGTTTTTATAATGTGTGATTTTCTCTAAATCTCCTGTATAATAGTAGTACTCCCATTTTCCTTCTGGCTTATTTTCAATAAATGATCCTTTCATTAAGTAATACCCATTGACTGAAGCTTCTTCAAAATCACCATGGCGTAGTCCATCCTTGTAATTATACCAAGACTCTAAGCGTCCATTCCCAAAGTAAGTCGCCATTTCACCATTCCCATCTGTTATTGATTGTGTATGAGCTGAATCTGCTCCATAAAACTGCCAAACGTATGAAGTTCCATCTATAATTTCTTCAACCATTTTTAAAGCGCCATCTATATAAAAATAACGCCATTTCCCTGTTGGTTCTCCCATGTTGAAATAACCAACCTGAGTGGTGTCTCCAGTTAAGGAAAAATCTATAAATATACTGTCTTGTTGGTCTTGATTGAAATACCCTATACTTTGAACTCTGTCTTTTCCATAGTATTTTATCACCTCGCCATGGAGCTTATTCCTGTTGTAATGACGTTCTTCAACCAACGTTCCTTCTCTGTTGAAAAAAGACCATTTCCCATGCCTTTCAGTAGTTTCTCCTAAATCATCAGAGTAATAATAACCATGGCTTTCAACCTGGACCCTTGTTGCTGGATCATAATAAAAAGTCTGACGTTTAGATAAGTTTTTATCCTTTCTGGTTTGGCTATTTCCATTAAATAAAAGTAGCACGAATATAAAAAGCAAAATTGTTTTGTTCATAATAGAAACTATATTAACATATCATTATAACAAAAATATCAAAAAAGTTACATTTTACTTTAGCCAAATAACAATGCTATTGATTATTAGAAACACACCAAACACCATCAATATAGAACCTGTTATTCTATTGAGAGAACGGAGTAGCGTAACGGTAATAAATGGTCGGAGTTGTTTTGCTCCAACAATTTTTACAACATCAATAGTAAAGAAGGTCAATAAAACTATAAAAAGATAAAAGAACGTTTCTCCCCCTGAAAGTACATGATTTGAACCAGAATGTCCAAGTGCCATTACAGAGAACCAATAGAAAACCACTAAAGGATTGGCTAAATTCAAAAGCAAACCTTTTATAAATAATATCCAGTAATCTTTGGAAACCACACTAACACTTTTTGACTTTTTAAACTCTATATTCCCCACTTTCTTAACGAAGGTAAGGTAACCGTAAACAATAAACAAAGCTCCTCCTAGTGCTCTAATCAAAGCGTTATCTTCTCCTCTGGAAAGCTCTTCTACTTGTTGGATAAAAACATAAGCAATTACAATGTAGATAATATCACTTATAAGAACACCAGCATCAAAAGCTAAAGCAGCGCGAATTCCTCTTTTTATACTTGTTTCTAAAAGCACAAAAAATGCAGGTCCAAGCATAACGCTTAAGATTAATCCCGTGACAATCGCCTTTAGTAGTAATTCGCTCAATTTACTTTAATTCAGTTTAGTCATTCAGTTTTAACACCGCTAAGAAAGCTTCTTGTGGAACCTCTACTCTTCCTACTTGACGCATCCGTTTTTTTCCTTCTTTTTGCTTTTCTAAAAGCTTTCTTTTACGAGAGATATCACCTCCATAACATTTAGCAGTTACATCTTTACGCAAAGCCTTAATTGTTTCTCTGGCGATAACCTTTGCTCCAATACTCGCTTGAATTGGAATTTCGAATTGCTGTCTAGGAATTAATTCCTTCAGCTTTAAACAAATTTTCTTTCCTAAATCGAAAGCATTACTTCTGTGCACAAGTGCTGAAAGTGCATCCACTTGTTCATGGTTTAGCAAGACATCTAACTTTACTAAATCAGAAACATGATAACCAATTGGGTGATAATCAAAAGATGCGTAACCTCTTGAAACAGACTTTAAACGGTCATAAAAGTCAAATACAATCTCTGCCATTGGCATGTTGAAAGTAATCTCTACTCTATCTTGTGTTAAATAAATTTGGTTTTGCAATTCCCCACGTTTTTCAACACATAAATTCATTACTTGTCCAACATATTCAGATTTTGTAATCACTTGGGCTTTAATATATGGTTCTTCAATTGTTTCAATAATTGAAGGATCTGGTAAGTCAGATGGGTTATTTACAATTTGCTTTACAGTTGGATGCTTTTTCGTGTAGCAGAAGTAAGAAACGTTTGGAACAGTAGTAATCACTGTCATTTTGAACTCACGCTCTAAACGTTCTTGAACAATCTCCATGTGCAACATTCCTAAGAATCCACAACGGAATCCAAAACCTAAAGCTGCTGAAGATTCTGGTTCAAAAACCAATGAAGAGTCATTCAACTGAAGTTTCTCCATTGAATAACGCAATTCTTCAAAATCATCAGTGTCTACAGGATAAATCCCAGCAAATACCATTGGTTTTACATCTTCAAATCCTTTTACAGCTTCTGAACAAGGATTGTCAAAATTTGTTATCGTTTCTCCTACCTTTACTTCTTTGGCTTGTTTTATACCAGAAATAATGTATCCAACATCTCCTGTTCTTACCTCCTTCCTTGGTTGAGGAGTCATTTTAAGAATCCCAATTTCATCGGCATAATAAGTCGCTCCAGTATTAACAAACTGAATTTTATCTCCTTTTTTAATTGAACCATTCATTACTCTGAAGTAAGCAATAATCCCTCTAAACGGATTAAATACAGAGTCGAAAACCATAGCCTGTAAAGGTGCATCTGGATCTCCTTCTGGAGCAGGAACTCTACTTAAAATAGCATCTAATATTTTATCGACACCTAAGCCTGTTTTTCCAGAAGCTGGAATTACGTCTGAGGGATCACAACCAATTAATTCTACAATTTGGTCTGTTACTTCCTCTGGCTCTGCACCAGGTAAGTCCATTTTATTTAAAATTGGAATAATTTCCAAGTCGTGCTCTAATGCCAAATATAAGTTTGAAATCGTCTGTGCCTCGATTCCCTGTGAAGCATCAACAATCAATAAAGCTCCTTCACAGGCAGCAATAGAACGTGAAACTTCGTAAGAAAAGTCAACGTGACCAGGAGTATCAATTAAATTAAGAGTGTAGTGAACACCATCACGTTCATAATCCATTTGAATGGCATGACTCTTAATGGTGATTCCACGTTCACGTTCAATATCCATATCATCAAGCGCTTGACTTTGCATATCTCGGTCGGAGATCGTGCCAGTTGCTTGTAATAATCTATCAGCCAAGGTGCTTTTACCATGGTCAATATGTGCGATGATGCAGAAATTTCGAATGTTCTTCATTTAAACTCTTTTATTCTTGTGTTTAATACTTTAATTAATTAAAAAGCAAATCATGTGCGAATTTACGGGATTTAAGTCAGTTTTCAAGCTATTTGACCGCAAGAATCTTTAATGAGTAAGCACATAAACTGAATAATAGATAAAATAGTTCAGTTTAATGTTTCAAAATATGAATTTGAACTCAATAAAGAAAGATTTCTTAGTGAAAATATTAGTAATAATAAAAGGGAAGTATAAAGGCTTGCATAATAACAAAGTGTCCTTAAACTAATTGGAGATAATGGCGGGCGCCATTATCTCCAATCAAACACTACTACTTATGAAACCTAACGGCACAAAGATACATATTTTATTGTCATAAAATCATTTACCATGGTATTTATTACTAAAATTTTGTTAAATAAAATAAAAGAGCTTTTAATGATTAAAAATAGAGTCTTCCGTTGACCCATTCTGGATCTAAAGTAGCACCAACTTTCTTGTAGAATTGAATTGCAGGTTCGTTCCAGTCCAACACTTGCCAATCCATACGTTTTACTCCTAAAGCCTTAGCTTCATCTACTAGAACTTGGAAGAGTTTTTGCCCAATTCCGCCTCTGCGAAAATCAGGTTGTATGTATAAATCTTCAAGATAAAGACATCTTCCTCTCCATGTGGAATAAGAAATATAATACAAAGCCATTCCTCGAATTATACCATCTATTTCATAGACATAACAATCACAAATTTTATCATCGAATAGATCGATTGCTAATTGCTCTGGTGTATTGATCACTTCATTTGGTGCTTTTTCAAAATCTGCCAACTCTTGAACAAGTCCCATTATTGCTGTTTCGTCTCCTCTTTTAGCTTTTCTAATATGCGTAACTTCGGTCATAATAACGTTGGTTTCTCTACAGGCCTCCCAAATTGAATCTTATTCTAAGTCCAGCAGCAATGTTTCCTGTAATGTAAGAAGTTGCAATTGTTGGGTCTGTTAATTGCTGATCGTAGAACAAGGAAAGTGTTAAGTTTTTCCCTACCAAATAATCTGCACTTGATCGTATAGAGAATACACGTTGTCCTGCCGTTGCTTGCGTTGTGTTTTCAATTACTTTTCTAATTACAGTTATATTATCCCTAATAGATAAATCAATTCGGACGTTTAAATCAGAAGCTTTCAATTTATTTCCTTGGAAAGTCAACGGAAGTCTAAAGTTTGTAAATTTATATCCTGTTCCTATTACTACTTCTGTTCCTATCATCTCTGTTAATTGGTTATTTGCCAATGACAAAGAAGAAGAACGCTCTTTACTGATTTCGAATTTTGTTAACAATCCATTTCCATTCACCTTCCACGTTGCATCAAAACCTATCAATGGTGAGAAACGCTCTGAAATAGTTACGTTCTGAATCTGTTGAGATGAGATAAAGTTATCGTTGATATCTCTTGCAAATAAATACCCATCGTCGTCCATCTCTGAATTCAAATTGGTTTGCATTCCTGCAACAGTTACTGATGAATTATAACCATGACGCACAGTGAAGTTCTGAACATACTTTTTAAAGAGATTAAACTTCGTTAATCCATTATAAGAAACCTGCCAGTTTGGTAGTGGTACGTTTCGTGTAGGAGAAATCGACTTATCGGTTGTTTTCTTCCCAGAGAATGTATTTAAAAACGCTCCAATGATAACATCCTGTTGACCTGGTCCATATCCGTCCCTATATCCAGCACTATCAGATAAGCTATATGGATTACCTTCACCTAAAAACTGAGATACCTCTTCACGCTTAGCCCTTAAATTATCAAAGGAAGGGGATCTGAAGTCACTATCCATTGCTTCGAAAGCTGATCGAATAGAAATTGTTGAATAACTTACAGTTGTAGTTTTAAACTCACTTTGATTTTCGAAAGTCTGCAAACTATCGGAGAATCTATAATATTGTGAAGAGTTTTCTGTAAAGTTACGCTTCATTGTTAAATCAACTTTCAAGTCTTTAATCGGTTCTATACTTGCTCTCAAGTTATAGTTTTGAGAATGCATAATCGTATGTTGTGTATTCAACCCACTCGTATCTACAATATAGCCTCTAGATCCCGCATATGGGGCAAATTCAAAACCTGTTTCATTTCCAAAAACATTTCGTTGTTGTTGTCCTATTGCAAAGCCTCTGATTTTACTATCACTAATCATTGAATTATTCATCCCAAAGAATTGTGCTTCTTCATTAAAGCCAGGCAGCAACATTCCATCGTTTTGACCGTATGTACCTGAAATTGTTCTTACGCTCATCAATGCTCTTGCAGCAAATCCTGTAACAGGATGATATGGTTTTCCAAACTTCTCTTGATTACGCGCATCTCTTTCCTCTTGATTGGCTATTCTTTCATTTTGATTTTCTAACCTTGGTTCTTTGTTCTCAAGCTTACGTGTAACTTTTGAAAGCTCCTTTTCATGCTCAACGAGTTCATCAGTTTCGAGTTGGTCTACCTTAACTTTCTCCAACTTCTCTAGCTTCTGATTGAGCTCCTTAACTTTCTTAGCTAAGCGACTATTATTTTTGGTATTGCTTCCCGGCCTTCCTTCAGGTCTCGTCAAACCACCTTCCATAGTTCCCCGCATAGTAGGTCTTCCACCTCGGCCATCATCTACAATTTTCTTTAAGAAATCAGATTTCTTGTATAAGGTCAACATATTCAATTGAGCCGTTGTATTGATGTTTCGGCTGTTTTGAATGGTATTTCCGAAAATTTCTTGACCTAAATTTGGTCTTGTCCACTCATAAGACCCACTATATCGGATATTCGAGTTAATGAAATCTAAAGCTGGAACTTTATCGAAAGGAATATTATAAGTCACATTATAAGTGTGATCATAACGCATAGTTTTTCCTAAAGTTCTCATTTGAGTTCTCACTGAGTCACGGAACTCTCGGTATAACTCAGGGTTTTCAGCTTTATCCACCTGACCTTCTGGCTCATCAATAATTGAACTATTGTTTGAAGAGAAATCAAATTTTAAATTACGTGTTATATCATATTTAAAGTCAAACCTCCTGTTCCAAGTGAAATTCTTTAGATAAATTGGTTGGAATTCGAAACTCGTATTTGGAATATTATTTCGGATTTGTCTTTCATTATAGTTACGTATCAAGTTGTTCTTAACACTTATGTTTTTAGGTCCAAGATACACATTTGTAGATTTTACTAAATCCCACCATTTCGATTTTCTCATCAACTTAGAGTTCTTGAAAGGCTCCCAAAGTGCAGGTGATCCATTATAAACATAGTCTACTCCACCTTTCCAGATTTTAGTTCGGTCGTAATTGGTCGTAAAGTTTCTGTGTAAATCTTCACTATAAGCGAAATTTAAAGAAAAGTTACTAATGTCCCAAATATTTGCCTCCGAACCTGGTTTTCTCTGACGTCGAACATTGGTAAAGTTAAAGGATTTACGCTGTGTAAAATCCCTTCCATCCTTCATCCTTTGTGTACGCTCTTCAGCTTCATAAGAAGAAAGTTCAACATCAGGGTTATATGGGTCAAAACGTGGAGTAACAGTTCCTACAGAATAAGTGTATAAAAACGGAACATCAATTTTTGCATTTTCACCAAGTAATTGACCTAATTGAACATTTGCCGAAAGGTCTAAATTCAAACGCGTATCTCTTTGACGATCGGAAACTCTTGTATCAATACTTCCCCAGTTCAATCCACTATATGCTCCTGCGGCTTGCACAGTTGCAAAGTCGGCAATTTGTAATTGAGCTTGTGCCAAAGCAGCTGATCCTCCTTCGTTTTGGAACTCAGTTAAACGCAACTCATTCACCCAAACCTGAACACATTTTGATAACCCATCATCTGGTTTCCATGGGTTTGCTCCATTCTGCTTAGGATTTCTTACTCCAATCATAATGGTTTTTACATCCGTTAGATTAGGATTTCCTTTCACCTTCATCATTCTAGGAGGATGATTCGTATTGTTATTGTCAGATTTTCCTGGTTTATGACTCACTTCCTTAGAATACTCAATATTGTATGCCGCTCCAGACCCTGGTTGGTCCATCGCAGTATTTCTCTCTTTCTTTAAGGCAATTAAATCATCTAATACAATTCTCAAATTATTTTCCTCTGGCCAAATTTGTAAATCTTGGGTAACGCCCCATTGACTTATTTTCATTGGAACTTCATACTCATAATAGTTTTCTCTAAAGTCGGTTCCCAATCTTATAAAAACAGTAACGTCACCATCATTAAGCGGCTTTGTGGGGTCTACCTCTTCTGCATGTAAATACATCTCAAGGTTTTTGTACATAATCATGTCCATCCCTACATTCTTGGTGGCGGCCCTTGCATCCCCATCTTTAAGGTCACAAACCTCGATAGTCATAGACTGTTCATTCAACTGTCTTTGAAATTGCTGAGATGGATCTACTTCACGTAAAATCCCTGGTGGAATAACATATTTAATTGGTTCACGCTGGTCGTGTTCTTCAACGTTTACTGCACCAATATTGAAAGCCGTTAAGTCTGGGTCTGTTTGTACACCGTCTCCAGGTTGAGATAAACTTTCTCTGAACTTTCTCCATTCACCTCTTACCAATTCTAATTTAGCAAAACGCAAAGTAGTTTCTTCTTCAAAAGCACGCATAAACATTCTCATGAATCGAATTGAACGAAAATCTGAAATCCCATTAATTGCTTTTTCAGGACTTCTTATTGGAATACGGAATTGGTACCATTTATAGTTCTTTGTTCCTTTTGAATACTCTCTAGAGTTGATAATATGGTTTTTACCAACTTGCATATCACTTGGACGCAAGGAGACCTTATATTGATAATAACTTTCTGATTCACTTAGGTTGTTATCACGGTTAACATCCTCCATGTCTGGCGTGTTCGTTGCTTGGGTTGGGTATCCTTCGCTGTTTATTTTTGCAGACATTTCAGGAGTTGGAGAGTTTCCTTCATGGCCATTCCAATATTTATATCTTCTAATAATATCTCTTTCTTCTGAATCATAACGGTCATCACGGTAGTAATTGTAGTTGTCATTGGACACGTCAGCCAAAATCTTATTCTTTGCTGCTTGTGAAAGTGTTGGGTTGTTTTGAACCCAGCTCACATAGTTAGCAAAAGCTAGACGTTCTTTCTCATCGTCGTATCCATCTAAACCGACGTCTTGAGCTGCTCTAGTTTCTGGATCGTTATCAAAAGCATTTACCACAACTTGTTCAGTAGAAACTCGTGCCCAATTCGTGACATCGGTATTCTCCGTATTGGAAAACTCTCTAGGCAAGCCATTTTCAAAACTTTTTCTCGAATCTGGAAGAACGTCCTCCGATAGATTTCCAATATTGAAATATAAATCTCCTCCCGTATGACTTGAATTTGGATCTTGAAGTTCTTGATCTTCGTTGAATGGGTCCAACATCCAAAACTGGATATATTCCACATTCGTTTCTTCAAAGTTTGTCGTTGTTAAAGAACGCATAATTCCAGCCCAACGTTCTTGTGGATCTATAAAATCTCCATCTGCATTTACAGTGTTGGTGGTGTCATAGTTATACATTCCTCTTTCCTTAGGATAGTAGGTCATGTTAAATATTGGAAGATTCGTAATGTCCCCTGTTGCTGGTTGTGTATTTGGAAAGATATCCGTCTTATTTACGATAGAAACATTCATATTTTCTGTCAACTCTGGATTGTTAGAAATATGTTTTGGTGTAATGGAACGGTTCTCATGGAACATCGGATCAATAGAATACCAAGATAAATGAGAGCGTTTAAATCCTGCTGCTAGGTTGTTTTTCAAAGATGCTTCGGGGAACATATTACTTTGTCCTTGTGGAATAGAGGCTAATTTCCATGAGGTGAAGTTTTTTAAATCTATTGTTGACTGACTTCCTTCAAAATCATCGACATAAGAAATACCTTCTTTTGAAATTGCACGTGGCGTTCCTGGAATTAAGTGTGCCACCTCAGCATTTAATGTCAAAGTAGACATTTGCTTTGTGGAAATCGTCGGAATAAAGTTGATTAGTTTTGTTAAGAATGGAATATCTGTTCGGTAAGAAACGTTTGCTCCAACAATATTATTTTTGAAAGGCTCATCACCAATATCCACTTTTTGAGTGATTGGTTTTTCAGTCATTCTCATCCATGTTGCCCCAACATTAAAGTCAGGATTTATCATGTAATTCAAATGGGTTCCCATGAGGGATTTGTTTTGGAATCCAAAGACAGAGTTACTTTCAATGGCAATCTTTATGTCGGCATTTGACTCAAGTACAGCACTGTTTAAAATCTTTACACGACCAAGGTTATAATCTACCGTAAAGTCAGATCCTTCTGTTAATCGCAAGCCACCTGCTGTTACAACAACTGCACCTTCAGGAACGTTTAAAGCATTCAATGGGATTTCATCACTCACAGAAGATTCATATTTACCAACAAAGTAAAACCTGTTTTTCTTCGGTATTTGTTGCGCTGCAATTTTCGTGGAGTCGTACAGCTCTTTAAATGCAACGTTTCCAGCCATTTGAGGCAGTCCAGCAGCAATCATTTCTTGTTTGATTGTTTCTCCAAAAGGCTCAATAGTACTGAAGTAAATCCGTCCATTTCGGGTGTTAATGGTTCCTCCGTTTGTTGCTTGGTTTCCGTTAAAAGTAATTGGCATAAAGTCAAAAACTCCATCTTTTTGTGCACGGTTATTTTGATTTAACCTGTCCATTCCTACAACTTCAATAACTTGTCTTTCATCCAATCCAGGATAAGGAAGGAAATTCACCAATAAACTATTGTTTGGATTATTATATAAAATATCTAGTCTAAAACCTTCTTGACTTACTTGATAAGCTCCAATAGAATAAACGTTTTTCATCATTAAATTCCAAAGTTTATTCTTAGGATTTACAATTGTTGGTTTTAATAATTTCAAGTAAAGCGCATCAGTCCCCACAATACCATCTGTTGAGAACTCCCCAACTTGATATGTTCTACCCGCATAAGTATATTCATAAGAAACGGCTAAAACCTCATCATTATTCAGAGGTAGATTTACCGATATAAAACCTAATTGGGCATTATAAGTAAACTCTTGTTCTGTTAATCTTCTAGCGTTTTCTACTTTCTCATAATCATTTGCTTGTTGGAAAGGACCAGGGGCTGAAAGTTCAGATTCCAAAGCAACAACAGCATTATTAAATGCACGCACGGTAGGATTATTCTTTACATAATCATATAAAGCATTGGAACCGTTCCTGGGCAACTCATTATTTGAAGCACCTCCTGGGTTTCCAGACCAGTTAGTTGGCTTAGACTCCCCCAAATCAGTAAATGCTATAATGTTTCGTGTGTCCTCAACTTTATTGGTCTGGTTGGTAACCCAAACTTCAATACGTGTGATATTCACAAGTGAACTAATAATTGGCACAGATTTCATGGCCTCGTTATAGTGCTCTCTGTGATAATAGTTCAAGAAATAGTGACGGTTTGCTTCGTAGTCATCGGCTTTCAATTTAAAGTCTTGCACTTGGGCGCCACCTTTAATATTTATTTCTTGTTTTTGCCCTCTAGAAGTTGAAGCAATTGCATCAATAGTCAAACGACCAAATTTCATTTTGGTTTTCACCCCAAATAATGTTTGAGAACCTTCAATTAAAGAGGTTTCTAATGGCATGGAAACGTTTCCTGCTTCAATTTTTTGAAGAATTTGATCTTCCTCTCCTGTCCATTCTAATTTTGTAACGTTGTCAAAGTTAAAAGCAGCTTCAGTATTGTATGATGCTCCTAATTTCAGTTTTGTTCCAATCTGCCCAACCAGGTTCAACTGAATCTGTTGTTGGAAGTCAAATCTTGTAATTCGGCGTTGGTTCTCTGGTAAGCTAGGATTATCATAGCGCGAGGAGTTAACCCCTAAAGATATTTCAACACTCCCTTCAGGTCGAATTTGAATTTCATCTGATCCAAAAATATTGGCAAATCCAGGGTTTTCAATTTTAATAGGTGGAATTAATCCTTGCTCTTCTTCTGTTTGAGAATCAATTTTCTCTTTCCAGTAGCTTTGCATTTTTTGCTGACGTTCATATTCTATATATTCTTCAAGCGTCATCATAGATGGTCTTCTATAATCGAGACCACCGATAACTTCCTTGAAGATATACTTCCCAGTTTTGGGATCGTAAACAATTGTTTTTTGAACGCTTTTTGGATCGCCCAAGTCAAAACTTTGCCTTTCGTTTCCAGTTGGATCGTAAGGATTATTAATTGGGTAATGTAAATTTGTTGAGTCAGGATTATTCTGACCGTTAACAGTTGTTACGGCAAAAAGAATCAGAGTTGACAAAAACCCATTCCATATAGTGTATAGCATTTGTTTATTCACAGTTGAATTTTCCCGTTAGAGCACCTTTAAAGCGTCTTTAATTAAAAGTTCTACAGAATTTTGCTCATTCATAACTCTGTTAATGGCTTTTTCTGCTGATTTTTTATCAAAACCAAGTGAAACCAATGCAGTTAACGCATCAAATCGAAGTGTATTGTTTGAAGATGATATATTTCCATCAGAAAGTTCAAATTTTAACATTTTATCCTTCAAATCAACAATAACTCTTTGTGCAGTTTTATTTCCTATGCCCTTGACCCCCTTTATGGTATTCACGTCTTCGGTAACAATTGCATTTGCTATTTCCGCAGGTGAAAGTCCAGAAAGCATAAGAATTGCAGTATTTGGACCAATTCCAGAAACCGAAACTAAAAAATTAAACATTTCTCGTTCCTCTATGTCTTTAAATCCATATAAAATTTGAGCATCTTCTCTAACAACAAATTGAGTAAATATTTTTATCGACTCTTCATTGCCAATTGCAGAAAAGGTGTTCAATGAAATTCTAACTTCATATCCTATTCCTCCACATTCAACAACTAATAGAGTTGGAGTCTTCTCTATTAGTCTTCCATTTAGGTATGTAATCATATCTATTTGTTTTGAGCATCTACCACTGCAACCTTTACCATGTTAACAATTTCACGAACAGATGCACCCAATTGCAATACATGAATAGATTTTCTCAATCCAACCAAAATTGGTCCGATCGCTTCAGCATCTGTCATTTCTTGCAACAATTTATAAGCAATATTTCCCGAAGATAAGTTAGGGAAAATAAACGTATTTACTTCTTTGTTTGCCAATTCAGAGAATGGGAACTTGTCATTCATTAACTCATTGTTCAAGGCAAAGTTTGCTTGAACCTCCCCATCTACTACTAAGTTTGGATATTTCTCATGGATAATCTCCACTGCTCTAGCCATTTTTTTAGCATCTTCGCCTTCTGCTGAACCAAAATTAGAATAAGACAACAAGGCAATTTTAGGATTCACTTTAAACTTACGAATCATCTTAGCAACATGGTGTGTCATATCTGCGATTTCCTCTGCAGTTGGGTTAAAATTCACAGTTGTATCAGCCAAGAAAATTGGTCCACGTTTCGTTATTAGAACATACATTCCTGCAACGCGGTCCACATCTTTCTGCACTCCGATTACTTGTAATGCAGGACGTAAAACATCACTGTATTTTCTTGTAGCACCAGAAATCATGGCATCAGCATCACCTGATTGAACCATCATAGCACCAAAATAATTACGATCTCTCATTATTTTAGATGCTTCATAGTGAGTAAATCCTTTTCTTTTTCTCATTTCAAAGAACTCCTTAGCATAACGCTCTAGTCGTTCTTTTTCTTCAGGAGCTTTAGGGTCTAGCACCTCAACATCAGGAAGCTCCATTTTATATTCCTTTATCATTCCAAGAACTTTCTCTTTTCTACCTAAAAGAACTGGAATAACAACTCCTTCTTCATAAGCTGTTTGAGCAGCTTTCAAAATTTTATAATTGTCGGCCTCAGCAAAAACAACACGTTTCGGATTGCGTTCTGCTTTTTCTGTTAACGTTCTCACCAATTTATTGTCAATACCTAAACGTCTTTTCAAAATTGCGTCATAGGCATCCCAGTCCTTAATTGGAGTTCTTGCAACACCAGAATCCATAGCTGCTCTTGCAACTGCTGGAGCAACATGATAAATCAATCTTGGATCCAGAGGTTTTGGAATAAAATTATCACGTCCAAAGGAAATACTTCTTTCTCCATACGCCTCACTCACCTCTTCTGGTACCGTCTCTTTGGCCAAATTAGCAAGAGCATAAACTGCTGCCAACTTCATTTCCTCATTAATAGATTTTGCACGCACATCCAGCGCCCCTCTAAAAATGAATGGGAATCCAAGAACGTTATTTACTTGATTCGGATGATCTGAACGTCCTGTAGCCATAATTAAATCTTTACGCACAGACATTGCATCTTTATATGCAATTTCCGGATCTGGATTTGCCAAAGCAAAAACAATAGGGTTATTCGCCATAGATTTCACCATGGCTTTCGAAACAATACCTCCCCTTGAAAGTCCAATCAATACATCAGCTCCTTTTAATTCGGTAGCCATATCAGAGGTTTTTTCATGGTTTTCTGCAAATATTTTTTTATTCCCTTCAAGGTCTTTTCTGTCTCTACTCAACAAACCTTTGCTGTCAAACATAAATATGTTCTCCATTTTCGCTCCTAATGAACTGTACAATTTAGCACAACTCATTGCCGAAGCTCCTGCTCCAGAAACAACAATCTTAACATCTTCTATTTTCTTTTCAGCAAGTTCTAAAGCATTCAACAATCCAGCTGAAGAAATAATTGCTGTTCCGTGCTGATCATCATGCATCACAGGAATATCCAGTTCTGCTTTTAATCTTTCTTCTATTTCAAAAGCTTCAGGAGCTTTAATGTCTTCTAAGTTAATCCCTCCAAATGTTGGTGCAATGGCTTTTACTGTTTGAATAAACAATTCAGGATCATTCGCATCAATCTCAATGTCAAAGACATCAATATCAGCAAAAATCTTAAATAATAATGCTTTTCCTTCCATTACAGGTTTTGAAGCTGCTGGACCAATATCTCCAAGACCCAAAACAGCTGTTCCGTTAGTGATAACAGCAACTAGATTAGATTTTGCTGTATATTTATAAACATCATCTGGATTTTTTGCAATTTTCAAACATGGCTCTGCAACACCGGGCGAATAGGCCAATGACAAATCACGTTGTGAACTATAAGGCTTTGTTGGGATAACCTCAATTTTCCCTGGTTTCCCTTGTGAATGGTAGTCTAGTGCGTCTTGTTTTCTTATCTTAGCCATATTGTTATGTTTTTGTAAATCTTATGCAAGGGTGTAAATTTAACAAAAACCAACACATCAAAAGAATTAAAAAGTTCAAAGTATGGAAAAACAGAAAATAATTGTTTTTACGGGTGCTGGAATAAGCGCAGAATCTGGGCTTGGTACATTTAGAGACAGCGGTGGATTGTGGGAAAAGTTTAAAATTGAAGAAGTCGCAACGCCAGAAGCATGGAATAAGAACCCCGAAATGGTAACAGAGTTTTATAATATGCGCCGAAAACAATGCTATGAGTCCAAACCTAATCCCGCACATTTTGCAATTGCCCAATTAGAAGAAAAGTATGACGTTGAGGTAATTACGCAAAATATTGATGACTTACATGAACGTGCTGGAAGTAGCAACATTGTTCATCTTCATGGTGAAATTAATAAAGTTAAAAGCTCTGGACCAAATGCTGAAAAAGAATATTTTATTCAAAAAGATTGGGAGGTTAAAATAGGAGATTTCTGTCCTGAAGGCTACCAATTGCGACCACATGTTGTTTGGTTTGGTGAAGATGTGCCTATGCTGGAAGAAGCGATTACAAGAATAGAAAAAGCAGATATTGTTATTGTTGTTGGAACCTCATTAAACGTGTATCCTGCGGCTGGAATTCTTTCTTATGCTCCAAGTGATGCAATCTATTATTTAATTGACCCAAGTGAAGTAAGTGTGCCAAGATACTTCCATGTGATTCGTGCTTCAGCAACTAAAGGAGTGCCTGAGTTGGTTGAGAAGTTGATGAAGTAATATCAATTTATGATATCATACTACCATTTTATATCTGATCGGAAACACCAATTAAAAATTAACCAAAACAAAAAAACCCTGATCACAACGACCAGGGTTTTTAATATTTTAACTGAGTTTCTATTATTGAATGATCAAACGTTGAATATTACTTTTAGTTCCGTTTTGTCCGTAAATATTTACAAAGTAAACACCTCTTTTCAAATCACTTACTGATAGCTTAGCATTTGCTGATTTCACAGTAGAACGTTTTACTTCTTTTCCTAGAGCATCTAAGAATACAACAGTCCCTCCATTTTTCAATCCATCTCCTTTGATGTTAATAAAGTCTTGAGCTGGGTTTGGGTAAATACTGAAATTTGTTTGCTCATTTTTATCAATGGATAATGTTGAAGTATAAACCACTGTTAAAGAGTCGATTTTATCTTGGTTTCCATCAAGTACAAAATACTTAACCTCAGCATTTCCAGCAGACCCACTAGTAGTGATTTGCGGTTTAAACAGAAGTGAATCTCCCGATGCAATCATTTTTTCTGGTCCTATCCAATAAGGTCCTGAAGTATTGTAACAAATCATATCATCACATAACTGAATAATAAAACTAGAACTTGTACTACTAACAATAGTTCTACTCCAGTAAAATGTTGTTTCAGTTCCTGTATTCTTCACATAAAATGTTCGGCTCATAACATTATCATCACCTGTAATCGTGACAGTTTGACCCGCATAATTGAGGTTGTCATCAGGTGAGTTTATTTCTATATTTTGACCAAAAGCCAAAGAAGATAGGAATAATAATGTAAATGCAGTGTATAATGTTTTCATATAGCTTTTCTTTAATTTACCCAAATATAAAGTATTTCTAATAGACTACCAAATGGATTTAATATTGTTAGAAATAAAACTATTATAGCTTTCCAATAGTGAGATAATTTTGTATATAAAAACTTAATTGTCATTATGTATATTTACGTCTTATAATAATAAAACTATAGATTTATGAAGAAAACATTACTAGGAGCTGCATTAATTCTTGCAACAGGAGTTAGCGCTCAAACTTACTTTGAAGATGATTTTTCAACAGCAATTACAAACAAATGGACTTTGACCGACGGTGACGGTGACGGTAGCAACTGGTCTAGATTTGACACTCAGGGTCCTCAAGGAAATGTAGCAACATCAGCTTCTTGGTCAAGCACAGGAGGTGCATTAACTCCAAACAATTGGATGATTTCAAATGCAATAGACTTAACATCTGCAACAGGTGTCACTAATCTTTCTTGGGTTGTAATGGCACAAGACCAAGCATGGCCAGCAGAAAACTATTCAGTTTATGTGAATACTTCGAACAATACAGCTGATATGATTGCAGGTTCTGCAGCGTTTAATGAAGTTATGACAGCAACAAACGGTGAGTATGTATCAAGATTTGTAGATTTATCTGCATATAATGGACAAACTGTTTATGTTGCTTTCCGTCACCACAACGTAACTGACCAATTTAGAATAAACATTGATGATGTTTCAGTTGCTAAAGTTCCTAACAATGATTTAGCTTTAACTGGCTTAACTGTTGATAACGGAATGATTGGAGACAGAACGTTTTCAATTAAAGTTAAAAACACAGGTCTTAATGTTGTAACTAGTTTTGCAGTAGCTTATACTTTCGATGGAGGAGCTGCGGTTACTGAAAACGTTACAGGTGTAAACTTAGCGTATGGACAATCACACACAATTACTGTTAATATTAATGGTGTAACTGCAGGAGCTAAAGTATTTGCTGCAAACATTACTACTACGGATGATAATGCTGCAAATAATACTGCAACTGCAACGTTCAACTTCTTTGTACCAGTCCCACAATATGTAGCAACAGATTCTCAAGGAGGTGCATTTGATTTACACGCTCGTTTAGCTGGTGGTCAAGCAATTATTTTTGACTTCATGGCTTCTTGGTGTGGTCCATGTGAAAGTTCTACTCCTGCAATTTCTCAATTCATTCAAAACAATGGTTCAGGAAATGGAAAAGTTGAAGCTCTTGCTGTAACTGTAGAGCCTACAGATAACGCAGCAGTTCTTAACGCTTTAAACTGGAATGGTGGCTTCTACGAATACCCTAAATTCCCTTACACAACAGAAAACAACTTCCAATACAATCATTACAAAACAAACCACGGTCTTAACCCAGGTGGAGGAATTCCTTTCTTTGTTATGATTTGTCCGAACAAATCTAACCCAGAAATGAGTACTATCATTAAGTCTGATGTTGGTTATGGTCAAGGAATGTTTGGCCCTTACCAAGGTATCTTGGATGCATGTCCATCAGCAACAATGGATGTTGTTGAACTTTCAAAAGAAGAGATTAACTTCAATGTTTACCCTAATCCATCAAACAGCGTTGTGAACGTTGATTTTGAATTGAAAAACAAAAATGACGTAACAGTTTCTATTATGAATACTGTAGGTCAAACAGTTGTTTCAAACAATTTAGGTTCTGTATCAGGAGTTCAGTCTACGCAATTAGACGTTTCTTCTCTTGAGTCAGGAATGTACATTGTAAGAGTTCAAACTGCTAATGGAGAGCAAACAAAACGTATCTCTGTTATCAGATAATTTTATTTAGTAGATTTTTAAAAGTAAAGGGAGGCGATATCGTCTCCCTTTCTTTTTGGATGGAATATTTCGGTTCTATATGATTCTGTGTGGGTATATTGAAAAAAGTCCGTCGGCTGACGGTCGATTTAATTCGAAAAGGAATATCTATTATCTCAAAGTGATCCTAATTTCA
>Ga0265293_10001499_pt1 | contig 50763 bp, 56 predicted proteins | sample Munlanlewell138R_FD_192505 | JGI IMG/M metagenome (GOLD analysis project Ga0265293, IMG submission 192505) | Leachate microbial communities from a municipal landfill in Southern Ontario, Canada - Leachate well 138R | ecosystem: Engineered > Solid waste > Landfill > Unclassified | place: Canada... | reverse complement strand
ATCCCAATTAATGAGAGTTCATTTAATAAATTTATTATCTTTTCAAATGAAGGGGCTTCATGGTTTCTAAAGATTCCTTTTTTTAACTCTTTTGCAGCGCAGATGTTTGCTAAGAGCATGCAATCTTCAATCAAAGAGTGAGATGAAGTCTCTTTTTCAATTCTTGTTGAAGTAAGCAAAGAGTTTTCATCTAGTTTCATCCTAACATCAACTGAGTAAAACTCAAAACCCTCTAAAAGTCTCTTTTTTCTAACTCTTTTTATCGTTTTGTTTAAAGGGAGTAACCAATTTAAAACTGTTTCATCTTCGCTGTTTTTAGCACTTAATCCTTCAAGGTAAGCATCAATTTCATCATAATTAAACCTTTTAAAAGATTTAATTATCACCTCTTTTAAGTCACTTTTTTCTACCTCAAGAGTTTTTGGATCTATTTTTATAATAAAACAAAAACTTAACCTATCTTCATTTGGTTTTAGTGAGCAGATATTTTCACTAAGAGATCTTGGAAGCATTGGAATGGATTTGTGTGGAAAATAGATGGAAAAACCCCTCTCTTTTGCCTCTTTATCAACTTGTCCATAAGGATAAACATATTCGCTAACATCAGCGATAGCGACATATAAGGTGAAGTTTTCTTTATCAAAATAGATGGCATCATCAAAATCTTTTGCATCAATAGGATCAATAGTGCAAAATGGCAAATGTGTTAAATCTAGCCTATCTGGATATAAAGATTTATCAACTAAATCCCCATGAGATAGGGCTTCTTGCTCTGCAATTTTACTAAAAAATTCATTTTTATTGTAGTGGAGTAGGGCTATTTTTTCATCAACTAAAGGATCTTCAAGTGAGCCTAAAACTTCTACAATTTGCCCAATGTTATTATCTACTAATAAAACTGCATGTTTTGGCAAATCTTTCAGAGCTTTTTGGGAGATTGGCAATATTTGAGCTAAGCCACTTCTTAAGTTTATGCCAACAAATCTTTTATCAACTTTTTTTATGTAAACAATAGAGCTCTCATGAGCTGCTTTTAAAGTTGCAACTACCCTTCCTTTAGCCCTAAAACCTCTTGCTTTATCTCTTTTAACTAGAACAAAATCGCCCCTACTAGCTCCATTTAAATCACTTTGTTCTATTAGAATATCTTTAGATTTATAGCTTGGATCAAAGACTTCCAAAAAGCCAGTTCCTCTTGAGGAGACATCCATTCTCCCAACAAAAAAATTAGGAGATAGAAAATACAAGCCTCTTTTAAGCTCTAGCGCTCTTGCTTTAAAGAGAGTTTGTACTAACTTTTTCTCTTCTTGCTCTAGGTTTTTATCTGATACACCGCTATTTAATGATAATAGGAAGTTTTTCACTGTCTAAGTTTTTCAATCTCATTAAGAAAAATATTAGATTTTAAATCATTCTCTTCCAAAAGCGAAACTGCTTTTTCTATGGATTTCTCTTCAAAAATAGAAAAGCTATTTATAGCTTTTTTTACAATCTTTAAGGCTGTAGAGAATGGTTTTATGTGTTCAGGGGCATCTTCTAGGTTTGTTGAATATCTAATGGCTTCAACTAGCTCAGTTTCTAAATTCCACTGAGCAAATATTTTTGCAGCTATCTCTTCATTTGTGATTTTAAAAGTGTCCATTTCCAACATGGATAACTCTTCAATGGTTTCTAGTTTTTTGATTTTATCGTAAAAAGCAGCACCTTCTCCTCTTTCAACTAATATATGAGAGATGATGACTTTTCCAACCTCCATCATAAATGATGCAGGCACTAAAATATCTAATAATTCTCTATCAACTTTTGAGTACCAATTGAACATTAAAGCGCTTTGCAAAGAGCTAATTTCTAAAAAACTACCCTCTGATAATCCATAAGGAGATAGATCTGTTGTCATATTTTTCTTAACAGCACTTGATAGAGCAAAACCTCTTACTGTAGCCATTCCAAATAAAGAAACAGCATGAGAAACACTTTTGATTTCTCTACTAAATCCATAAAGAGGAGAGTTTGCTGATTTTAATATATTTGCAGTAAGCATCGGATCGCTCTTAACTACCGATACTAATTCAGTTAGCGTGCTATCTTTATTTGTACATATTTTTTGTATTTTTAAAACCGTCTCATCTAAGGGAGGAAGAGATTTAATTTTCTCTATAATTTCACCATCCACAATAAACCCCTCTTTTGCAAAATCTATACCAATTATAGCCAAACAGACTTAATTTTTATTTGTTTTTGAGTAATATTCTTACTTATTATTTAGTTGGAAAAAATATTAATTAAATCTATTTTTATACTATTTTTCTCTTTTTGGTTTCAGTCCTCTTTGAGAACTTTTTAGATAAAATAGCGCCATTTATTTCATTGTAAGGAACCAATATGGCAGTAACTGTATATTATGATAAAGATTGTGATTTAAGCATAATTAGAGGCAAAAAAGTCGCTATGATTGGCTTTGGAAGCCAAGGACACGCGCATGCTGAAAACTTAAGAGATAGCGGTGTAGAGGTTGTTGTAGGCTTAAGAGAGGGCGGTAGCTCATGGAGTAAAGCGCAAGCAAAAGGGTTTACTGTTAAAAGTGTTGCTAATGCTACAAAAGAGTCAGATGTTATCATGATTTTACTACCAGATGAGGTTCAAGCTGATGTTTTTGAAGCTGAAATTAGGCCAAATCTAAAAGATGGAGATGCGATAGCTTTTGGACATGGATTTAACATTCATTATGGACAAATCAAAGCTCCAAAGGGTATTGATGTCATTATGATTGCACCTAAAGCACCAGGCCATACAGTTAGAAATGAGTTTGTAAATGGTGGCGGAATTCCAGATTTAATCGCAGTTGAGCAGAATGATTCAGGCAATGCAAGAGAGCTAGCATTAAGTTATGCAAGCGCTATTGGTGGCGGAAGAACAGGGATTATTGAGACAACTTTCAAAGATGAAACTGAGACAGATCTTTTTGGAGAGCAAGCCGTACTTTGTGGTGGAGTTACAGCGTTAGTGCAAGCTGGATTTGAAACTTTAGTTGAAGCTGGATATGAGCCAGAAATGGCATATTTTGAGTGTTTGCACGAGTTAAAATTGATAGTTGATTTGATGTATCAAGGCGGAATTGCAGATATGAGATACTCCATTTCAAACACCGCAGAATATGGAGATTATGTGAGTGGTCCAAGAGTTATAAATGAAGATTCTAAAAAAATTATGAAAGATATTTTAAAAGATATTCAAGATGGTAAGTTTGCTAAAGATTTCATCCTTGAAAAACAAGCTGGATATACAAGAATGAATGCTGAGCGAGCAAACATGAGAAACTCTAAGATTGAAAAAACTGGAGAGAGGTTAAGAGGCATGATGCCTTGGATCTCTGCAAATAAAATAATCAATAAAGATGAGAATTAATTAGGGCCCTTTAGGGCCTTTTCCTACTAATCACACTTATGGCAAAGAAAAGAAAAAATAGAAAAAAAAGTACTCTCCCCCCTAAAGTTTTAATTTTTTCATTAATGCTTCTATCTATTTTAGTTACAGGAGCAATTTTTTATCTAAATTTAGATAAAAAAGAAGAAAAAGCATCTTTTAAAGTAGAAAACTCTAGTACAGATGAAGAGTTGATGAATAAGATGAAAAAGATGCTTCAAGATGAAAGAGTTAGGCTAGATGAAAAGAAAAAAGAGCAAGTAGCAGCTCTGCCTCCAGTGCCTGTTTTGAAAAAAATAGAAGAAAAAGAGGCAAGTAAGGAGGAAGAGAAACCCTCTGAAGTGGCTGATTATGAGAAGAGTTTGAAGAAGGAACCTAAGGTCATAGACTTTAAGCCACAAAAAAAAGAGCACTATGAAGGTAGGCCAAAACTTGCCATCATAATAGATGATGTTTCATTTCCAAACCATGTAAAAAAGATTAAAAGTATCCCTTTTCCAGTCACCCCATCCATACTTCCACCAACTAAAAGACATCCAGATTCGCATAAATTAGCTAAAGAGTTTGATTGTTATATGGTTCATCTTCCACTTGAAGCACAAAATCATAACTCGCCAGAAGAGAGAACGCTAAGGGTTGGAAACTCATTTAATGAGATAGAAAATTGGATAAAAGAGTTAAAAAAACAGTTTCCAAAAGCTCTTTTTTACAATAATCACACAGGTAGTAAGTTTACTGAAAATAGTAGAGCAATGGAGTATTTAATAAAGGCTTTAAAAGAGAGTGAAATTGAATTTTTAGACAGTAAAACCACGCCAAGAAGTGTAGCTAGTGCTGTTGGAGAAAAATATGGGATGAATATATATTCTAGAGATGTATTTTTGGATAACTCTTTTAATGAAGAAGATATTAAAAAACAGTTAAAAGAAGCTGTTAGGATAGCTAAATTAAGGGGAAAAGCCATAGCCATTGGACATCCTCACATTAGTACTTTGAGTGTTTTAAAAAATGCAAAACCACTTTTAAAAGATGTTGAAGTGGTTTATATAAAAGATTTATGATGGAAATTTTAAAAGAGCTTCCAAGTGAGTTTTTAAAGCTAAAAAAACCTCCCCAAAAGATTTACTATAAAGGAAATTTAGAGCTTTTAAAGCATAAAAAAGTTGCCATAGTTGGAAGCAGAAGGCCAAGCTTTTACACAAAAAATTTAACTTCAAGATTAGCGCAAGGGCTTAATGAAAGAGGTATTGTGGTGGTAAGTGGTGGAGCTATGGGGGTTGATGCCATTGCTCATAGGGCTGCTTTTCCAAATACCATCATGGTAGCAGCAACAAGTTTAGAAGATATTTATCCAAAAGTAAACAAAGAGCTCATAAGTTCAATCTATAAAGATGGATTAGCTATTAGTGAGTACGATAAAGATGAAGTGGTGCAAAAGTATTTTTTTGTTGATAGAAATAGATTAGTAATTGCACTTAGTGAAGCAGTTATCATAGCTCAAGCAGATTTAAAAAGTGGTTCAATGCAAAGTGCAAAAATAGCAAAAAAACTAAATAAACCTATCTATGTTTTGCCCCAAAGATTAAATGAAAGTGATGGAACAAATCTACTTTTAAAAAATGGTGAAGCGCTTTTAATTAATGATATAGATCAGTTTTTAAGTAACTTTGGAAAGATTGTGACTAACAATGATCCAATAATTGAATTTTGTAAAAAAGAGAGCTCTTTAGAGAAGGCTTTAGCTAAGTTTGGCCCAAAAATATATGAGTATGAATTTATGGGCAAACTTAAGATAGAAGGCGCAAGTGTGGTGGTTTGTAGTGGTTTTAGCAGCATTTGATGTTGGACTTAAAAGAGTAGGAGTTGCTTTAGCCTTCAAGGGGGTAGTTTTGCCTCAAGATCCAATCTTTAGAAAAAACCGCAACCAAGCAGCTAATGAGGCATCTTTATTCTTAAAAAATTGGAGTGTTGATAGGCTTATAGTAGGACTTCCAACAGGTAGTGAGGATTCACTTACCATGCAAAAAAGAGTAAAACATTTCATTAGTTTAATTAATTTTGACAAAGAGATTTGCTATGTAGATGAGTATGGAAGTTCACTTGAAGCAAAAGAGTTAATGAGAGGAAAAATCAAGCAAAAAAGAGATGGTAAAATCGATTCTTTAGCAGCTGTAGTTATATTAAATAGGTATCTTTCACAAAATTAACATTGCATCTCCGTAAGAGTAAAATCTATACTCTTTACTAATTGCCTCATGGTAAATTTCTAAAGTTTTTTCAACCCCAATAAAACTAGCAACAAGCATTATAAGAGTTGAGCAGGGTAGATGAAAATTTGTTAAAAGGTGGCTAACTCTTTGTGGTGGGTTTTGTGGATGTAAAAAAAGATTGCTAGATCCTTGCATCTTGCCCGTTCTAGTATAGTGCTCAACCGCCCTTGTTGCTGTTGTTCCTACGGCTAAAATTGGTTTATTTGATGAGATTATATCTTTTGATGTTTGTGAAATTTCAAATCTTTCAAAGTGCATTACATGATCATTTATATTATTTGCTTCAACTGGTTTAAATGTTCCAGCTCCAACATGAAGGGTTATAAAAGAGGTTTGAAATTTGCTTTTTATTGAATCAAGCAACTCTTTTGTAAAATGAAGTGAGGCTGTTGGTGCAGCCACGGCACCCTCTTTGGAGGCAAAAAGAGTTTGATAATTTACAATGTCTTCTTCATTATCACTTCTATTTATGTAAGGAGGCAAAGGTGTATGTCCAATCTCTTCAAGCAAGGAGTATAGTTTGTCTATTTTAACTCTGTTTTCATCTAAAAAAAAGCTAACAACTCTTAATCCATCATCTTTTAACTCTTCAACTTTTGCACATAATCCTTTTTGGAAAAAAATAGTAGAATCTTTTTTTACTCTACCCTTTATGTAAGCTGAAAAACGGTTATCTTGCAAAGGTGAATTTAAAAGTAATTCTATCTTCCCGCCACTACTTTTTTGCCCAAAAATTCTTGCCTTTATAACTTTCGTATCATTTAAAATGATGGCTAAATCTTTTGGTAAAAATGATTCAATGTTGTAAAACTTTGTGTGAGTTATGAAATCTTTTTTTCTATCATAAACTAAAAGCTTTGAGTGATCTTTGGGATTTGAGGGAAATTTTGCTATTAAATATTCAGGCAAATCATAGTGATAACTTGCCTGAAGTAGTGGATTTAGTTCTATTCTTTTTCCTCTTCATCATCCTCGTCCTCTTCTTCATCATCTTCATCTATGGAAGTAGGATTTACAGATTTGGCTATTAAAATAGAGATTCCATAAAGAATAATGAGTGGCCCAGCCATTAAAAACTGAGTTAAAACATCAGGCGGAGTGAGCAAGGCTGAGACTAAAAATATAATAATAATTGCATATCTAAAGTGATTTTTTAGCATAGCATCATCTACTAAACCTATCTTAGCTAGGAAAAAAGTTATGACAGGAAGTTCAAATGCAATTCCAAAGGCTATTAAAAGTTTTGTAAAAAAACTAACATACTCTCCAATGCTAGGAAGAGCGGTAAAAAGGGTGTTTCCAAAGTTTATTAAAAAATCAAATCCAAAAGGAATGACTACATAGTAGCAAAATGAAGCACCAATTAAAAACATTAAAGTTGCAAAAAATACAAAAGGGACAACCATCTTTTTTTCATGATCATAAAGTCCTGGAGCAACAAAGAGCCAAAATTGCCAAAATATTATGGGTAAAGAGGCGATAAGTCCAGCAAAAAATGCTACTTTTATGGCTGTAAAAAATGGTTCATGCACCTTTACAAATATGACTGAACTACCTTCTGGTAGGACTCTTTCAAGCGGAGTTATCATCCAGTGAAGCAGGGGTTCCCAAAAAGCAAAACATACAAAAAATGCTACAAATATAACTGCAACTGAAATTCCTAATCTTTTTCTAAGTTCAATTAAATGAGGCTTAAGTTCTTCAAGCATTTGACTCATCTCCTTTAGAGTTTGTGCTATCCTCAGCCTTGATGTCGCTATCATCATTTAAAGCTTTTGAAATATCTAAATCATTTTTAAAATCATCCAACGCCTTATTTATACCTGATTTAGCATCTTTTATCTCATCTAACTCTTCAAAGGTTAGTTTTTTACGAAATGACTTTGCCCCTTCTTCTAACTGTTTTTTATACTTCAAGCTATCTTCTCTTAACTCTTGAAGTTTAATCTCTTGTTCAAAAGTTGATTTTGCCTCATTAATGCTGCTTTTAAAACTTTTAAAAAATTTAGCTACTTGCACCATGGCACTTGGCAATTTATCTGGCCCTAAAAAAAGAACTGCGATAATTGCTATTACCATTATTTCCATAAAACTCATTCCAAACATGGGCTTTTCCTATCATAAACTAAAAGAAGCGATTCTATCCTCTTTAAGCTCAATTTCTTATAAAGTTTTAATGCCTTTAATTCATTATATAAAGAGCTAAGCTATCAGCGATAAAAAAGTCTTTAGCATAAAATCTTTCATCTTTTAATCTTAACATCCCTTCATCTAGCAATGTAATGGCATTTTTCAAATCATTTTCTAAAAGTTCACTTTTACAAATGCCAACTTCAGATCTAAGTCCCAAAAATATCTTTTCAAAATATCTTTTTTCTTTATCTATCTTTTCATACTTTAAATTTAAAGGATTTTTTAAATATGAGTTTAAATTGTGAGTATTTGTATATCTAACTTTTCCATCAAAACCAACAGCAGAACACCCAACCCCAATATACTCCTCATAGTTCCAGTAAGCTAAATTGTGTTTTGATTTTACTTTCCCAAAGCTAGCAACTTCATAGTGATTAAAACCTCTATCTTCTAAAAACTCTTTTATAAATTTAGAGTAATCATCACTTTTTTTTATAATATTCTCTTTTTTAAAAAAGGGTGTATTTTTTTCAATAGTTAAAGTGTAAGCACTTAAGTGGGTGATGGGAAAAGTTATAGCCTTTTTCAAGTCGCTTTCTAAAAGATTTAAATTATCTAAAAAAGTTCCATATATTAAATCAACCGATAGATTCTTAAATCCAACTTCAAAAATATTCTCAAGTGCTAATATCGCTTCATTTGAGTTGTGTACTCTTCCTAAAAAAGCTAATTTTTTATCATCAAAGCTTTGAATTCCTAAGCTTAATCTATTTACGCCCAAGCTTTTCATATGCAAAAGCCACTCTTTAGTTAATGAACTAGGGTTTGCTTCAATAGTGATTTCACTCTTATCTTGCATAAAAAAGGAGAGTTTTTGAAATATGGGTTCATAAAATTTTGAATCAACTAGCGAGGGAGTTCCTCCCCCAATGTAGATTGATTTTAACTCTTTAACCTCTTTTTTATTTAGAAAAAATTCAATCGCAAAGAGTAGTTTTTCAAAATATAGTGCTATCTTTTTCTCTTTTGATACATAAGAAGTAAAAGCACAATAGTTGCATTTTTGTTCGCAAAAAGGGATGTGAATGTAGAGTCTCATTTTTTTCCAAAAGTAGTTTTTAATGACAAACTTGTTACTATCTTACCACAAAAGAGAAAAGATATAAAATGGAAGAAAAAAAACGATTTCGCCCAAATGTAGCAGCGGTAATTCTTTCTCCAAAATATCCACAATCTTGTGAAATAATGATAGCCTTAAGGGAAGATATTAAAGATGCTTGGCAGTTTCCACAAGGCGGCATAGATGAAGGAGAAAGCCCAAAAGATGCCCTTTTTAGGGAGTTAAAAGAGGAGATTGGGACTGATGAGATTGAAATCTTAGCCAAATATCCAAAGTGGATTGCATATGAGTTTCCAAGTAAAATTACTAAAAAACTTTATGCTTATGATGGGCAAAAACAGATTTACTATTTAGTTAGATTAAAAAAAACAGATAAGATAAATTTAAACACAGATCATCCTGAATTTATTGACTATACTTTTGTCGATATTAAAGATGTATTAGATAAAATTACTCACTTTAAAAAGGGTGTTTACAAAAAAGTTTTACACTATTTTAAAAAAGAAGGATATTTATAGATGCTAATAGTGCAAAAATATGGTGGTACCAGTGTTGCAAACTTAGAGTGCATAGAAAAAGTTGCCAAAAGAGTTGCAAAAACAAAAGAAGATGGAAATAGTGTTGTAGTAGTGGTTTCAGCCATGAGTGGAGAGACAAACAAGCTAATAGAGTATGCTAAACATTTTAGCAGCTCTCCAAAACAAAGAGAGATGGACTTGCTTCTTAGCTCTGGCGAGAGAGTGACAAGCGCACTTTTAGCCATTGCCTTAACCCAAATGGGACACAATGCAGTAGCTTTTTCAGGCAGACAAGCTGGGATTTATACAGATGAAGTTCACACTAAAGCTCATATTGCTAGGATTGATGCTACAAGGCTAGAAAAAGAGTTAAAAGATGGAAATATTGTTGTAGTTGCTGGCTTCCAAGGCATAACTAATTTTGGAGATGTTTCAACTTTAGGAAGAGGCGGGAGTGATCTATCTGCTGTTGCCATAGCAGGAGCGCTAAAAGCTGATATTTGTGAAATATACACTGATGTTGATGGAGTTTATACCACCGATCCAAGAGTTGAGCCAAAAGCAAGAAAACTTGAAATGATAAGTTATGATGAAATGCTTGAGTTAGCCTCACTTGGAGCTAAGATTTTGCAAAATAGATCAGTTGAATTAGCAAAAAAGTTAAACATAAATCTTGTAACTAGAAATAGCTTTAATGAAAACCCTGGAACTTTAATCACAAAGGAAGAGAATATCATGGAAAAACCGTTAGTTAGTGGAATTGCAATCGATAAAAATCAAGCAAGAGTTACCTTAAGAGGAGTTACTGATAAACCTGGGATTGCAGCTGAAATCTTTACAACTTTGGCTAAAGAGAATGTGAATGTGGATATGATAATCCAAAATGTTGGGCACGATGGAACGACAAATTTAGGTTTTACAGTTCCAGAAAATGAGCTTGATATTGCTAAAAAAGCGATTGGCAAAATAGAGCCTGCTAATGTTGTTGAGTATGATAGTGATATTGTTAAAGTTTCAATAGTTGGGGTTGGCATGAAGTCTCATAGTGGTGTAGCAAGCAGAGCTTTTCAAACTATGGCTAAAGAGGGGATAAATATAGAGATGATAAGTACTAGTGAGATTAAAATCTCTTTAGTCATCAATGCTAAATATGGCGAACTTGCAGTTAGAGCCTTGCATAAAGCTTATGAGTTAGATAGGTAGAGCATGCAAGCCTTTTTAAAATGGACACTTGAAGCAATTCGTAAAGAAGGCTCTTGGATGAGCTGGATGGAGGAAAAACGCTTGGAGTGGGTACCTTTAGCTGCTTCTAGACTTCAAAGTATTTTGCAAGGACATGTGTTTTTAGTTTTAACAGATAAAGATAGAGAGTGGTTTGAAAAATATATCATCTCTTCCATTAATAAAAATGCTGGCAATAGGCCACTTTTGCCTTTTGTATCACTAAAGACTTTTTATCCAAGCTTAGATGAGGTAAGAAGTAGAGAAGATATAGAGATACTTGAAGATTTACTCTCTATCTCATTTCCCCACGGATACACCATCTTTTACATTGGAAAAAGTAATGATTTTAAGTCACAAATTGCCAAAAGTAAAAATGATAGTTTCATGTGGCTTTTAGATGAGCAGATGCAAAATAGTTTCTATTTAAGCTCAGCTGATGAGCTTTTGGATATAAAACTGATTCAACTTTATAAGTTGATGGAAAAGACGATTGATGCTCTGCTTTTTGCTCAAATCAGTATAGAAAATGAGTAAAGATAGTTTAAGCTACATAGCTTTAGTGTCGGATTTTGATGGTTTTATTGAAGATTTAAGAGAAAAACATAAAAAAGATAGTTTAAAATTTTTTATAAAAGATGACTTTTTAATTGATGATGCAAAAAGTGTGATTAAAGAGGCTTACATTAGTGAAAGTTTTATTAAAACTTTAATTCTTGGGGCAAAAAATTACAATATCTATTCACAAAATTCACTACTTAAAATCCTAGAAGAACCACCACCAAACACTAAGTTCATACTCCTAGCCACGACTAAAAACGCACTCATACCAACCATTAGATCAAGAGTTCAAATAAGAGATTTTAGACAAAAAAGTAGTATAGAAAAGATAGATTTAAACTTTAAAAAACTTGATTTAAAAGATATTTACGAATTTACAAATAAAAATAAATTTATAAACAAAGAGGAGTTAAAAGAGAAACTCCAAAGAGTTTTAGTGCAAGCTTTAAGAGATGGAGTAAGTTTAAAAGAGGATGATTTAGAGCTTTTTAGTAAACTTTTTGTCTTAGCAAATTTAAACTCAAGATCCTCATATATTTTACTAACCGCTCTTTTAGTTATCTATAAAAGGTTAATTAAATGAAGTGTCAACTTTTAGGCAAAGATTTAAATGTAAAAAAGGTATTTAAAAAATTAAATGTAACAAAACATGGCGTCTCCATAATGGAGGGAAAATCTCAAGTTTTGTATGTTTATATTAAAAATTTAAGAACTCCAGGGGCAAACATATTAAAACAAGATGCTCTCTCCATTGGGGCTGATGTGGCTGTTCCAAAGGGAACAATTTGCTGTGAAAATCATAGTGTAGATGCGCTTGTCATGGGAACGCCAACGCAGTTAAAAGAGTTAGCTAAAAAAGCAAAACTTCAAGATTTTGGGTTAAAAAAAGTTGCAGATTTTTTAAATAGTATAAGTGTTAAAAAATATGAAATGCCCCAAATAATGGGAATTGTAAACATAAATGAAGATAGTTTTTATAAAGAGGGAAGATCTTCTAAAGAGGATGCTTTTTTTAAAGTTTTACAAATGATTGAAGATGGGGCAAATATAGTAGATATTGGAGCGGTATCTTCAAGACCTGGATCTAAAAAAGTTTTAGAAGAGGAAGAGCTTTTTAGACTTAAAGAGGTGATTGATAAAATATATAAAGAAAAGCTTGATGAAAAGTGTACTTTTAGTTTAGATAGCTACTCGCCGCTAGCTTTAGAGTACGCGCTAGATAGGGGTTTTAAAATCATAAATGACATAACAGGTTTAAGTGATGATAGAGTTACAAAACTAGCTGCAAGGTATGGTGCTAAAGTTTGTGTAATGCACATGCAAGGAGAGCCTTCAAATATGCAAATAGATCCAAAATATGAAGATGTTATTGATGAGGTGGATAGATTTTTCATGGGCAGAATAGATAAAGCCAACTCTTTTGGAGTGAAAGATTTGATTTTAGATGTTGGAATTGGATTTGGGAAAAACTTAGAGCACAATCTTTTACTCATAAAACACCACATGCATTTTACTAGGCATAAACTTCCTCTTTTAATTGGGGCAAGTAGAAAGTCGATGATTAATGCCATTATTAAATCAGAGCCAAATGAGAGATTAGCTGGGAGTTTAGCCATCCATTTAAAAGCGGTAGAAAATGGAGCTAGCATTGTAAGGTGTCATGATGTAAAGGAACATATTCAAGCTTTTAAAGTTGAGTGCGCACTAAAAGAGAGTTTGGTTTAAGGAGCTGTTTTGAATTTAGCGATTTTTCTTTTTGTAGTTGTTTTAACTATATTTATATTTTTTATACTTTGGTATAAAAGTAGGCCAAAGCATTTAAGCTATAAAGAAGAGATTTTATATGGAGTTTTGTGGAAGTGGAGTTGGAAAAAAGATAGTGTAGTAAATCTTTGGTGTTACTGCCCTAAGTGCAATAATGCGCTAGTTATTGATGATACTTTTAGTAAAAATGTTCAAAACTTAAGCGATAAGAGTACATATTTTGTATGTAAAAATTGTGATAGTGGAGGGGGCGTAATTAAGGGTGGAGATAGAGATTATGCACTTGTGATTGTTAAAAGAGAAATTTTAAAAAATGCTCAAAACTTAAAGGGAAATTAGTGACTAAACAAAGTTATATAGAAGCTGTTAAAAAGTTAAATATTTGGGCGCACGCTTACTATGTGCTTGATGATCCTATTGCTAGCGATGAAGAGTATGACAAGCTTTATTTGCAAGCAAAGGAGTTTGAAGAAAAAAATCCAAATGAAGTTTTACATAACTCTCCCACAAGAAGAGTTGGAGGAGAGGTTTTAGAAGGTTTTACAAAAGCTAAACATAAAAGCCAAATGTGGAGTATGGATGATGTTTTTAATTTTGAAGAGTTGGTTGCTTGGGTAAAAAGAGTTGAAAAAGTTGAAAAAGATCCTATATTTTATTGTGAGCCAAAGTTTGATGGGGCAAGTTTAAACTTAATATATGAAAATGGAAAGCTCCTAAGGGCCATTACTAGAGGAGATGGGGAAGAGGGTGAGGATGTGACAAAAGCAGCCTATACCATTAGATCAATCCCACTTGAAATTGAGTATAAAGATAGCATTGAAATTCGTGGAGAGGTTGTCATTAGGGTTGATGATTTTGAAGAGATAAATAAAGACCGCCTAGCTAAAGGTGAGATAGTTTTTGCAAACCCTAGAAATGCCGCAGCTGGAAGTTTAAGACAGTTAGATACTTCAATAACTGCTAGCAGGAAGCTATTTTTTTACCCTTGGGGGATTGGAGAAAACACTCTTTCGCATCAGTTTTTAAGTCAAAAAATGGAGTTTGTATATGCTTTAGGGTTCATGAAACCTCCTAGTTTTATGCAAAGCCAAAACATTGAAGACGTGGAACAACTATATAAAAAGCTTGCAAATAGCAAAGAAAAGATTCCCATGATGATGGATGGAATGGTTGTTAAAATTGATAGGATTTTAGCCCAGGAAGAGCTTGGATATACAGTTAAAAGCCCTAGATGGATGGTTGCATATAAGTTTCCTGCAAGTGAGAAGATAACTAAGGTTTTAAGTGTTGAGCTTCAAGTAGGAAGAACTGGGGTTGTAACTCCAGTTGCAAATGTAAAACCTGTTGACATTGAGGGTGTTAGGGTTGAAAGAGCAACTTTACACAATTTTGATGAGATAAAAAGAAAAGATATAAGGGTAGGGGATTATGTCATTTTAATTAGAAGTGGAGATGTAATCCCTAAGATAACAAAGGTTCTAACTAATAGAAGAGAGGGGGAGCTTGAAGAGATTAAAAGACCAACAAGTTGCCCTGTTTGCAATGAAGAGTTATTAGATGAGGGGATTTTAATCAAGTGTCAAAACTTAAATTGTAGCGCAAGAGTTGTAAGAGCTATGATCCATTTTGCATCCAGAAAATGTATGGATATAGAAGGACTTGGGCAAAGGGTGGTTTTGCAGCTTTTTAATGAAGGAAAAATTGCTCAAATTGAAGATATTTATAGATTAAAAAAAGAGGATTTAGAGGGGCTTGAAGGGTTTAAAGATAAAAAAATCCAAAATCTTTTAAATGCAATTGAAGCTAGTAAAAACTCTAGTTTAGATAGATTTATTAATGCTCTAGGGATTGAGCATATTGGAGAGGTTGCAGCAAAGAAGTTGGCTTTTGCTTTTGGAAAGGAGTTTTTAAATGCAAAAGAAGAGGAACTTTTAGAGATTGAGGGCTTTGCTGGGGTAATGGCGCAGAGTGTTTTAGAGTTTAACAGAGTAAATTTTGAAAAAGTGAAAAACCTTTTGGGCATTTTAAACTTAGAGGTAAATGAACAAAAAACACTCAAAGATAGCTTTTTTGCAAATAAAAGTGTAGTTATTACTGGAAGTATGAGTAAATCTAGAGATGAGATTAAAAAAACACTTGAAGAGCATGGGGCTAGGGTAAATAGTAGTGTTTCTAAAAAGAGTGATTTAGTCATATATGGTGAAAATGCAGGTAGTAAACTTAGTAAAGCTTTAGAGTTTGGCATTGAAACTATGGATGAAAAGAAAATGTGGGTGCTATTAGATGAAGCAAAGAGTTGATACTCTTTTAGTAGAAAAAGGCTTTTTTCAAAGCAGAACAAAGGCCAATGAAGCCATAAAAAATAGGGAAGTTTTCATTGATAATGCTTTAGCCTTAAAGCCTTCATTGCTAATTGAAGATAGCGCAGACATAAAAGTTATAGCTAAAGATTCGTATGTAAGTAGGGCTGGAAAGAAGTTAAAATACTTTTTATTGGAGCTAGGAGTAGATATTAATGGGAAAAAGTGTTTAGATATAGGCAGCTCAACTGGCGGTTTTACTGAGGTTTTGTTAGAAAATGGAGCTTTAAGCGTAGTAGCAGTTGATGTTGGTAAAGATCAACTTCATGCAAGTTTAAAAGACAATCCAAAAATAGTACTTTTTGAGCAGATGAATATAGTAGATTTTAAACTGCCCCATGAGATAGAGGTTTTAACTTGTGATCTATCCTTTACAAGTACCACTTCTTTTTTAAAACTCTTTGATGAATTTAAGTTTAAATATGGAATATTTCTTTTCAAACCTCAGTTTGAAGTAGGTAAAAATGCTAAAAGAGATAAAAAAGGGGTTGTTAAAGATCAAAACATGATAAAAAGGGCTAAAGAGTTCTTTGAAGATAGTGCAAAAAGTCTTAATTGGGAATTAATAGATAAAAAAGAGTCAATCATTAAAGGAAAAGAGGGAAATGCAGAATTCTTTTATGCATTTAAACGCGCATAAAGTTACATCTTTAGCCATTGGTTGTTTTGATGGAATCCATAGAGGACACCAGCAACTTTTAAGTAGGCTAGGAAAAGATGGGGCAATTTTTGTGGTAGATAAGGATGGGGCAAACTTAACTCCTGGAACAAAAAGGAGTGAATATTCAAAATATCCATGTATGTTTTACCATTTTTTAAAACTAAAAGATTTGACTGGAGAGGAGTTTGTTGAGCTTTTACAAAAACTTTTTCCAAATTTAAAAAAAATAGTAGTTGGGTATGATTTTAAATTTGGCGCTAATAGATCTTGTGAAGCAAAAGATTTAAACCATCTGTTTGATGGAGAGGTTGACATAATAAAAGAGTTCTGTTTTGATGGAATTTCAGTCCACTCTTCAATAATTAGAGAACTTTTAAAAGATGGAAATATTTTACAAGCAAATAGGCTTTTGGGAAGAGAGTATGCGATAATTGGGGATGTAGTGACTGGACAAGGACTTGGGAAGAGCGAGCTTTATCCAACTATAAATTTAAATGTAAAAAAATATCTTTTACCAAAAGAGGGAACTTACGCTACTAGAAGCAAAATTGGCGATAAGATTTATGAATCAGTTAGTTTTTTAGGAGTTAGAAAGAGCACTGATGGTGAATTTTCAGTTGAAACTCATATTTTAAATGAAGAGCTCAATGAGATACCTCCATATATAGAGCTGTTTTTTGTTGATTTTATTAGAGAAAATAGAAAATTTGAAGATCTAGCTAAATTAAAAGAGGCAATCACAAGCGATATTTTAAGTGCAAAAGAGGCTTTAAAAACTTGTAAAGTCTATTTTGATAGTAAGAATGAGTGCGAGTTTAACTACCTAGACCGGCCAGTTTAAACTGGCTGGCTTAAATCACTCAACGACTCCTCGTATGATTCTCTCTTCTCCTGCTTTGTCAAAAGAGATCGTGAGTGTAGTCTCTTTTTCACCCACTTCTAAAATGGCATACTGAGTTAGCCTTGGAAGGTCATAGGTGGTGGATGGCTGCTCTACAAAAAGAGCGCAATTATTGTTTGCTATAAACTCACCCTCATATATAAATGTTTTACTTTTAAGGTAGCTATTTGTGCTACTTCCTGAAAAGGTAAAATCACTTTCACACTTAGTTTTAGCAAAACCCTCACCAGTTCTATTGTCTAGTTTTGGAAAATAGATATTTAAGCTATCTTTACTAAGATTTAGCTCAACGCTAGTTGCAAAAGGTGCCATTTTTCCAACTTGGGCAACTTCGCCTTTAAATAAACCCCCTTCACTGACTGCTAAAGGAGATTTGGTAGCTTGGCAACCTGCAAAAACAGTTACAATAAGCAGTATCGCTGTAAAATTAAATAGTCTCATCATCTCTCCTTAATTACTTGGCTTTTGTTTAATGATGCCCTTGTAAGGCCCAACTTTATAATCCATTCTATCCTTGCCCTCATCTGGATAGGTTAGCTCTCCACCCTCTCCATAGTAGCCCATGACATCTTGGTCTGGTACTCTAACTCTTGTGTCTGGAAAGTCTACATTTCTATTGTATTTAATGGGTCTATAATGCTCATCCATATTTATAAATGCAGCTACATCATAAGCCTCTTTATCTGAAAGAATTGGACCTTGTGCAGATGAGCCTTTTGGCATTGAGTTTCTAATGAAATCAGCTGCTTTTAAAGTTCTATACATGCCAGCACCTGTATTGTATGTATCATCAGTCCCCCAAAGTGGCGGAGTTATATATCCATCCATTTTCCCATTGGCATCAAATCTTTTCTCGCCCTCACCATTTTCACCGTGGCAAGTTGCGCACATGCTCTCATAGACTGCTCTTCCATTTTCAACATCAGCTCTATTGTTGATAACCATTTTTCTATCAACTTTAAAAAGGCGTCTACCCTCGATTTTGCTAGCCCCTACTGGAACCCCTTGGCTTAGCCAGTGCATATAGGTTTGCATGGCCATCATTTCTTTGCTTGAAGCTGGAAGTTTATATCCATTCATGCTTCTTTCCATGCAGCCATTAATTCTTGCAGTCAAATCTCCCAATACATCCTCGCGGTTTCTATATTGAGGGAAGTGGCCAAAAGTACCCACAAAAGGTGCGCCATACTTAAAGGTTCCCGCCCCAAGATGACAGTTTGTACAAGCTCCATTATTTCCTGAATATCGCATATTTTTATCTTCAACCTCTGGTCCAATATGCCTCCATGTTGCAACCATTAATTGATAACCATACTCAACCATTTCACCATACTTGGTGTCTGGAACTATCGGTTTAGCATTCAGTGGATCCCAAAACGGATCACCCTCAAAAGCTGGAATAGCATAGTTTATGGTGCCATTTTCAACCTCATTGATGGTGACATCATCTAGCCACTCTATCTTTGGCTGCTTATAGCCCCTATCTCCACGCTCAGACAAAGTCCATGGTTCAAATGCAAAAGCCAAAGTAGTTAGAAAACTAAAAGCAACAACTACTGATGCAACTTGACGCATTTTCTCTCCTTTTTAGTTTTGTTATGTAATAATTATATATCTTTAATGTAAAGTTTGTGTAAAGTTTTGGACTATTAATTTAAGCTTTATCAAAGGATGTGCAATCTTCTCTTTTAAGTTTTATACAACTCTATTCATCATGATTTTTCTATCTTTTTTTGGCACTATCTACACCCTAAAGCAGATTAATGAAGCAGTTTTTAAAGAGTCAATTCAAAAACAGGTTGAATCAGCACTCTGGCAAGCTCAAGAGGCGATAGATTATAGAAAAAGAGCAGCGCTTTCTATCTCTTTGGCTCTTTCAAAATCACCCATGATTAAAGAGGCTTATATCAGTTCAAATAGGGAGATGATTTTTGAAAAAAGCGATGAATACATAAAACAAAGCCATGAACTTGGAGAGATAGATTTGCAGTTTCACACAAAAGATTTAAAAGCTTGGGCTAGAAGCTGGGATGAGGACTCATATGGGATGGAACTATCTAGCTTTAGAAAAGGCTTGGTTCATGTGAAGCAGAGCAAGGAGCCATATGTCTCAATAGAGCTTGGGAAAAGATTGAACATTAAAGCAATATCACCAATAATCATAAAAGATGAGTTTCTTGGTTCAGTTGAGGCGATAGTTGGGTTTGAGAGTTTGGAGAAGAGTTTAAAAGAGAAGGGGATAGACTTCATTGTTTTGCTAAATAGGGATCATTTAGAGATAGCGCAGTGGGAAAAAAGCAAGGAGAGGGCAGGAGAATATGTGATTGTGTGCCAAACTACAAAGGGAGATGAGTCTATTAGAAAGTTTGCCAAAGAGTCACTGTTTGATGATGGGTTTTTGGAGGATGGAGAGAGGGTGTATGGGTTTTTACCACTTTTTAATATAGATGCAACTCCTTTGGGATACTTTGGAGTTGCACTTAAAAAAAATGAGGTGAAACATAGACAGGTTAGGCAGGATGAGCCTATGCTATTAAGTCCAGATATAGTTGGATTGGATGAAGAGCTAGAGGGGATAGAGATAAGATGAAGATTCTTTTACTTGAAGATGATTTTGCATATAAAGAGTCAATTACTGAGTATTTAAACTCTCTTGGGTATGAGGTTGATGATTTTGATAATGGCGATGAGGCACTAGATGCAATCTTTAAGAAAAATTTTGACCTCCTTCTTTTGGATATTAGGGTTCCAGGAAGCGATGGGTATGAGGTAGTTAAGACAATAAGAGAGTATGAGATTTTCACTCCAGTTATATTCATAACATCGCTTACTGATATACAGAATTTAAGCTTAGGGTATGAGCTTGGATGCAATGATTATATAAGAAAACCTTTTGCACTAAAGGAGTTAAAATATAGAGTTGCTCAAGCTTTGAAAAATAAGGCAGGGGTAGAAAAAGAGAAGATAGACTTAAGTAGTGACTACTGCTTTTGCATAGATGAGTATAGGCTTTTTAAGGGGAGTGAAGAGATTAAACTCTCCAAAATAGAGCAGAAGCTTCTTCATCTACTAGCTACAAATATGGGAATAGTTTTAAGTAGTGAAATCATTGGGGAGTATGTTTGGGGGAGTGAAGAGTATAATGCAACCGATGTTAGAATGGCCATTAAAAAATTAAGAGATAAGACAGACAAAGAGTTAATAGTAAACTATAGAGCTCAAGGCTATGGAATTGAAAAAAGAGACTAAGCACTCACTCTCTTATGCTTTTTTATATACCCTTGTCACTCTATTTATAGTTTCTATCCCTATATTTGCCTATCTTGCACTATCTATAGAGTATTCAAAATACAAACAAGAGCAAGAGCTCATTAAGTACGCTGATGAGTTGGAGCAGATAATATATAAGATACCAAAGGAGACTAAGGTTTTTGTATTTCCAAGGTCTTTACTATATAGAAGTGCGATTTTGGATAGTGGAAATAGGGAGATTTTCTCTTTGCTAAAAGATGAAAAGATACCAAAAGCACTAGGTGTAGAGACAAGCTTTAAAAGATTAGTCTACAAGCAAGAGCTTTCAGCCAACCTATTGAGTGCAAAATATTTGATTGTGACTAGAGAGCTGTCCTATAAAGAGGTTTTTTTAAACACCTTTATGCTCATTGCCATAGTTGGGTTTTTCGTATTTGGGTTTTCACTTTTGATTTTAGTAAAAAGTAGTGAACCCTTTAGAGAAGCTGCAAAGCAGATGGATAGATTCTTCAAGGATGCAATGCATGAGCTTAAGACTCCTCTTGGAGTGATAAAGATAAATTTAGAGATGCTATATGAGGAGTTTGGAGAGAAAAGAGCCCTAACTAGAGCTAATTCGGCTCTAGTTTCACTCTCAACAGTTTATGAGGATATTGAGTATCTCATAAAACATAAAAGAGTTGAATACGCTAAGGAGATAATCGATTTTAGTGGGTTTTTGGAATCAAGGGTGGATCTTTTTAAAGACTTGATAAGCATCAAGAAATTAAATCTTCAACTAAATATAAAGAGCGATATTTCACTCTATATGAACCGACAAGAGCTTCAAAGAGTTATTGACAATACCCTTTCAAATGCGATTAAATATACTCCATCTGGCGGGCAGATAAAGGTTAGTTTATATAAAGATGAAGAGAGTACGATTTTTAAGGTTGAAGATAGTGGAGTGGGGATAGAAGATAGCAAAGATATCTTTCAAAGATACTATAGGGGAGATGCCATAAAGGGTGGTTTTGGCATTGGGTTAAATATAGTTAAGAAAATTTGTGAAAAGAGTGGGATAGTGCTAAAAGTTGACTCTAAGGTAGGCAAGGGGAGTAGTTTTTGCTACACTTTCACTTAAGCTAATAGGAGGTTTTATTGGATAAGGTTTTTTCTAAAGCTATTAAAAAACAGTTTGAATTTGATGATTTGGTTGCTACGGTATTTGATGATATGGCAAGCAGATCAATCCCTTTCTACAAGGAAAATATTGAATTAATCACTACTTTTTTATCATCTTTTTTAAATGAAGGCGCTAAGGTTGCTGATTTAGGTTGCTCAACTGCTAGCACTCTAATAGCTCTTAGCAAAAAATGTAATTTTCCATTAAAGCTTTTAGGGGTTGATAGCGCTAAATCTATGATTGAGATTGCAAAATCTAAAGCAAAAGCATATGGAGTTAAAATAGAGTTTTTACAAGAAGATATACTCTTAAGCAGTTTTACAAAATGTGACGCGGTGATAGCAAACTATACTTTGCAGTTTATTAGGCCTCCTAAAAGAGCAGTTTTGGTTAAAAAAATCTATGATTCATTGAATGAAAATGGAGTCTTTATATTTAGTGAAAAGATTTTATATAATGAAAACAGGCTAGATAAAATAATGATAGATTACTATTTGGATTTTAAAAAAAGAAATGGATATAGTGAATTTGAAATATCTCAAAAAAGAGAAGCCCTTGAAAATGTACTAATACCTTATAGCGAAAAAGAGAATTATGAAATGGTGCTAGAAGCTGGTTTTAACAGAGTTGAAACAGTTTTCAAATGGGCTAATTTTGCTACATTTGTAGCTTTTAAAACTTAATTAAAAAGCTCTGGCTTTCTTTTTTTAAGTTGGCTTACAACTCCTATTATCTCATCAACTCCCATCTCTTCATCACTCTCTTCATTTTCAAAGAAAAAATCTATCTCTTTAATGTAAGCTTTACTAGCAGCTTCTAAGTTCTCTTTTTTAACCCCAGCAAAAAACAGCATAGCATTTAGCATATCTGTAACCATTGCGGCTAATTCTTCAACTTCAAGTTCATTACTCATCGCTCTTTTGCTCCTTTTTCATTAAATTTTTAATTTGTCCTAAAACCCTTTCGTAAATAAAACTATCTTTAAAGCCAGGAAGCATTCCTCCACTTGCATTTGGATGACCACCGCCACCCGCAATCTCTTTGGCTATTTTGCTCACATCCACCTTTCCATTAGATCTAAAGCTTACAGTTTTTCTTGAAGTTACATCCATGAAAAAATCAAAATCAGGATTTTTAACTAAAAAATCATTCCCAACTACTGAAACATTTCCTACATTGTAGGTGAGTATTCCCTTGTATCCGTTGTAGATTACACTCATTTTATCTTTATATCTAGAAAGAAGTGAAACCATATGTTTTGAAACTAAATTGCTTAATGTATCATTTGGTAAATCTTTTTGAAAATATCTCTTTTTTATTGAATGCAAAGCATCTTCAAGCGCAATATGAGGCTCTTTTTCTTCAAAATAGTCAATCGAACTACTTAAAAGCTCAAGCAAATAGTCGCTATTTGCCTTATCAAACATAATTCTATTTATCTCTTTTGCAGTTGCAATCATGCCAAGAGCCACCTTGCCAAGTTCAAAATCTTCATCTTTATCAAGCCAAATATCCACAGCATTTACAACTTTTGCAAATTTTTCAAGCTTTAAATCTTCACCATAAATAGAAGAGAAAAAATCATAAGTTATCTTTGTTGCTGATCTTGAGTCATCTAAAAAGTACCACTTAAACTCTTCATATGAATCTTCACCGCTTTTATGATGATCAAGAAGTAAAATTCTAGCTTCACTTGAAGCATTTTGTAGTTCATTTTCAAACTGTTCGCACTGTTTTGTTGTTATGTTTAAATCTGTAATTAAGATAATATTTTTTTTCGCTTTTCTCTCTTCTAGCTCTTCTAAAATCTCTCCAAAGCGCTCTTCTATCTCTTTTCCATAGTTTGAATTATAAAAACTTATATTTTTAAAATAGTGTTTTGTTATAAATTGACAACCATACCCATCTAAATCTGTATGAGATAGATGAAATATATGATATTCACCCATTAAATTCCTTTAATTAAAATTCTTTAAGATCAATTGAGCCTAACACTTCAAAAGAGACGCTAGGATCAATCTCTGCATGGCTTAAAACTACAACTTCTAATCCAAATTTTTCAAAAATATCCACTAAAGATTTTCTTAAAAGTGGATCAACTATAAGCACAACAGGAGCCACGCCTTGATTTAAAATCCTTTGTGCTTCGCCTGTTACCGTTTGAACTAAACTATTTATCTGCCCAATGCTTAGCATTAAATCTCTTGAATTATCTCTTTGCTTTAACGCATCTAAAAGTTTTTGCTCACTATCAGTATTGAAAGTTAAGAGTTTTAATCCATCTTCATCTTTATAAAGTTTAGTTATAACTCTTGCTAATTTGGATCTAACTTGCTCTACAATAATGTCAACATTTTTAGTTACTTCTGCTACATCACTAATTGTTTCTAAAATGGTAAGCAGATCTTTTATTGGAATGTGCTCATGAAGAAGTGCTTTTAACACCTTTTGAATAAGCCCAACATTTGCAACTTGCAAACAATCTTCCACAACAACAGGGTAATCTTGTTTTAATTTATTTACTAAGTTTTGTACCTCTTGTCTTGTTAAAAGCTCCTCAGCATACTTTTTAACAAGCTCACTCATATGGGTAGATATGACTGTTGCTGGATCAACTGCAGTGTATCCTTTTATGATTGCATCTTCTTTTAACTCTGGTTCAATCCATAGCGCATCTAGCCCAAAAGCAGGCTCTTTTGTAGGCATTCCTTCAATCTCATCAGTCACAAGCCCGCTATCCATAGCTAAAAATTTATCTGGGTAAATTTCACCCTCTCCAATCTCTATTCCTTTTAATTGAATTTGATAATGGTTTGGGTTTAAATGAAGATTATCTCTAATTCTAACTTGAGGCATTAAAAATCCAAAATCTTGAGCTATCTTTCTTCTCATGCTTCTTATTCGCTCAAGCAAGTCCCCACCTTGATTTGGATCTGCTAATTTAATTAACTGATACCCTAAATCAAGCTCAAGTATCTCAAGTTTTAAAATATCCTCAAGTGCACTCTCTTCCTCTTTTCTTATCTCTTCTTGACTCTTTTTAGGTGGTTTTCTCTCCTCTTTCTCCTCTTTTTCAGCTTTGGGGAGTGGCTTTAAAAGATTTAAAACCATATGTCCCTCTTTGGTTTGCTTCATAAGATACCCAATTGATAAAAAAGTGATACCTACAAAGCCAAGAGAGAGTGTTGGAAGTCCTGGAACTAGAGCAAAAATGAGTAGTATAAATCCAACAATAAGCAAGGTTTTATGCTCATCTAGAAGCTGAGTTATAGCTCCTTCAGCAAAGTTTGTCTCCTCTTTACTAGCTCTAGTAATGATAATGCCAGTAGCAGTTGAAGAGATGAGAGCTGGAAGTTGCGAAACTAAGCCATCTCCAATGGTTAAAAGGGTGTAAGTTTGAGCGCTTGTAGCTACATCTAAATCATTTTGAAAAATACCAATTAAAAAACCACCAATTATATTTACAATAGTAATGATGATTCCAGCTACCGCGTCACCCTTTACAAACTTACTAGAACCATCCATAGCCCCATAAAAGTTTGCTTCTTGAATGATATTTTCTCTTCTTTCCCTAGCTGTTTTCTCATCAATTAATCCAGCATTTAAATCAGCATCAATTGCCATCTGCTTTCCAGGCATTGCATCAAGAGTGAATCTTGCTGCAACTTCTGCAACCCTAGTTGAGCCTTTTGTGATAACCATGAAGTTAATTAAAACCAGTATTGTAAAAACGACAATACCTATGACATAGTTTCCGCCCACTACAAACTGCCCAAAACTAGAGATGATGTCACTTACCGCGTCAGGCCCCTCATGCCCTTTGCTTAGAATCATCCTTGTAGTTGCAATATTTAGTGCTAATCTAAAAAGTGTGATTATCAATATTAGTGTTGGAAATGTTGTTAAATCTGTTGGCTTTGGAATGTAGAGTGAAATCAAAATAATCAAAACAGATATTGCTAAAGAGATAGTTAAGAAAAAATCAAGCACACCACTAGGAAGTGGGACTATGATGATTGCGACAATCGCCAAGATAAAGGCGACAATTGTCAAATCTTTCGCACGAATAATAGGCTCAAGATATGGAGCAATTAGCGCTAAAATATTTCTTTTAGATTTAGCCAAATAAAGCCCCTATCTTTTTAAAACATCTTCAAGCGTCATGCTATCTAAAAAATCATCAATTTTTGTTTGAAGCTTATTAAAAATTGGCCAAATTTTGCAAAATTGAGCATTTTTGCTAGGGCAACACTCAGGTGAAGGAGCGCACTCAAAGACGCTAGTTGGCCTCTTTTCAGCAGACTCAATAATCCTTTTTATAGTAATATTTCTAGACTCTGGCGCAAGCATAAAGCCTCCATGAGCACCTTTAAAAGAGTTTAGTATGCCCTCTTTAGCAAGCCCTTGTAAGATTTTTGCTAAAAAACTTTTAGATATCCCAAGCTGGGTTGAGAGTGTTTCAACATCTTGAGGGGAGTCTTTTTGGGCGATCATTATAATTGATAGTAAAGCATATTCGCTAGCTTTAGTTAAAAGCATAATTTAACCTCTTAAATTTAAATAGGACTATTATAGTACTAAATTTTCTCTGCAACTATGTTTAAACCTTCAAAAGCCCTATTCAGCAAGAATTATGTTTTTTTTGATATTATAACGCTTCAAAATTACCAATCAGGAGGTCATCATGGCTTTAGATTCGGCGAAAAAACAAGAGATTGTTTCAAAATTTGCCAGGAAAGAGGGAGATACAGGTTCTCCAGAGGTTCAAATAGCTCTACTTACAAATAGAATCACATATTTGACAGAGCATTTAAAAACAAATAAAAAAGATCACTCTTCAAGACTTGGGCTTTTAAAGTTAGTTGGTAGAAGAAAGCACTTAATGAAGTATTTGAAGAAGAAAGATTATACTCGTTTTTCTGAAATCGTAAGCGAGCTTGGCTTAAGAGACAAATAATCACTGTTGGCGGTACTCCGCCAACTCCACAAAACAAACTTTCTACAACCCCTTTTTTTTTAAATCTTCTTACTAATTTTTTATAATATCATTTAGCCATTGTTTATCAGATGTTTTATACGGTTTTTCGTATATTTACATAAAAATTGTGTATTTATTATTGTAAATTCGTATAAATATGATAGAATATAAGCTTTAAAGTATGTTTTTGATGGTTTTTTAATTAATTTAAGATATACTTACAAAATGAAAACAAAAGATATTTTCAATCTACTACATAATGCGGTAGAGTCAAAACATTTTGGTAAAAAGATAAGTCAAAAAGAGATGGCGGAAAATTTAGGTGTCTCAATGAGGACATATCAAGATTGGAAACTAGGAAACTCCGAACCCCAAGCCGTAAAAGCTATCATGAAGATGCTTTGTGAGCTTGATGAAGAAGATGTTTCATATGTTTTAAAAAGAATTTGCCGAGGACTAAAGGAGTCAAATGAATAGTCTTACGAAGAATGAGAGAAAATGTCTTGATGAGCTTTTTGATTCTCTTTATCCCCCTAAAAATACCCTTTTAATGAGATTTTTTAAAAAACTTTGTCTGCTTCTATCTTTCAAAAAATATTTTAATAAACCCTGAAATAAACTTTAGCCTAACTGGCTCAAGTTTATTTATCTTCTTTATATTATGTTTGCTATTGACATCATCACACTCAATTTAGTATAATACTCTTAGCAATCAAAAAGGAAGAGTGCTAAATGCCACAAATTAGTAAAAGAGATTTAATTTTAGATTCAATCATAAAAGCTTACTTAGAAGAGAATCTTCCAATTGGCTCAATGGAGCTTGGCATTAGAATGGAAGAGATGATTCCAGCTTCTACCATTAGAGTCTATTTTAAAAAACTCTCACAAGAGGGGGCTTTAACTCAGCTTCATGTAAGTGGAGGAAGAGTTCCAACAAAATCTGCAATGCAAGAGTATTGGAGAGAAAAAATTGATGTTAATAAAACTATTTTTTTAAATGATGAGATTAAAAAAATTGTAAATGAATACAATATATACTGCCTTGTAAATAGAGTAAAAGATTTAAGATTAGAAGAGATTATAAATGTAGAAAATAGGTTTTTACTTCTACTTTTAGGTGAAGAGTTTTTGGTTTTAAAGTATCAAGAACCAGTGTTTAGATTCTTAACAAGTTTGATAGGTGCTTCATTAAAGGAGTTAGAGAGTATTTGTAAACAAGTTGGACTTTTTGAATTAAGCGATAAAGCTTCTAGGATAAGTGGTGTTGATATTTTGTTAAAAGAGGGAGAGATGAGCATATATGAAGTTACAAAAGAGTCAAATAATAATAAAAATTTTACTCTTTTTTTAAATCCTAATTTCCCTGCATCTCTTAGTGATGGACTCTATTTTGAGGATCTTTTACCAGAGGGGTACATGGCTTTAAAACAAAAAGCAAGCTTTAAAGGCGAAGAGGCTGAACTGTTTTGCCTTGGGGATTTATATGTTGATTATGAGCAGTTTTTAAATGAGATTAAGGAGAGTTCATGAGTGAAAAAGAGCTAAATGAAGAGGAAATTTTAGAAGCTTCACAAGATGAGATAGCAGCTAATAGCGAAGACTCAAATGGTGAAGAGATAGCTAAATTAGAAGAAAAAATAGCCCAGCTTGAAGATAGATATTTAAGAGCTAATGCTGAGTTTGAAAATTTTAGAAAAAGATTGGAAAAAGAGAAAATGCAAGCTATCTCTTATGCACACGAACAGTTTGCAAAAGATTTGCTACCAGTTATTGATACTTTAGAGATTGCATTAACTTCTAGCAAAGATAGTAAAAATAGTGAAAAGATACTTGAGGGAATCTCTTTAACAATTGATCAATTTTTAAAATGTTTTCAAAAGCATGGAATTGAAGCAATTAGTACAGATGGAGAGTTTGATCCTAATGTTCATGATGCAGTTATGCAAGTTGAAAGTGAGGATCATAAAAATGGTGAGATAGTTCAAGTTCTCCAAAAAGGCTACACCATTAAAGATCGGATTTTGCGACCTTCTATGGTTAGCATTGCAAAATAAATTATTGAAAGGAAAAAAATGGGAAGAGTAATAGGAATTGACCTTGGAACAACAAACTCATGTGTTGCTGTTTATGAAAGAGGAGAGAGTAAGGTAATTACGAATAAAGAGGGGAAAAATACAACTCCCTCAGTAGTTGCTTTTACTGATAAAGGTGAGGTTTTAGTGGGAGATACAGCAAAAAGACAAGCTGTAACAAACCCAGAAAAAACTATCTATTCCATTAAAAGAATTATGGGGTTAATGTGTAATGAAGAGGCTGCTAAAGAGGCTAAAACAAGACTTCCATACTCTATTGTAGATAGAAATGGAGCTTGTGCGATTGAGATTGCAGGGAAAGTTTATACACCCCAAGAGATAAGTGCTAAAGTTTTGATGAAGTTAAAAGAAGATGCTGAGGCATTCTTAGGTGAGCCTGTGACTGACGCAGTAATTACAGTTCCAGCTTATTTTAATGATGCTCAAAGAAAGGCAACAAAAGAGGCAGGAACTATTGCAGGATTAAATGTTTTAAGAATTATAAATGAACCAACTGCCGCAGCTCTTTCTTATGGGCTTGATAAAAAAGAGGCTGAAAAGATTGTAGTTTATGACTTTGGTGGTGGTACATTTGATGTTACTGTTTTAGAGACTGGAGATAGTGTTGTTGAAGTTTTAGCAACTGGTGGAAATGCGTTTTTAGGTGGAGATGACTTTGATAATAGGCTAATTGATTGGTTGATTGATGAGTTTAAAGATGCAAATGGAATCGATCTTAAAAATGATGTTATGGCTCTTCAAAGACTCAAAGAGGCTGCTGAGAATGCGAAAAAAGAGCTCTCTTCTGCTAGTGAAACTGAGATAAATCTTCCATTTATTACAGCTGATGCCTCTGGTCCCAAGCACTTAGTTAAAAAACTTACAAGATCTAAATTTGAAAGTATGATTGAAGATTTAGTTGAAGAGACAATTAGCAAAATCAATTCAGTTGTTAAAGATGCAGATTTAAGTAAAGATGAGATTCAAGAGATAGTTATGGTTGGTGGCTCAACTAGAGTTCCGCTTGTTGGAGAAAGAGTAAAGGCTGCGTTTAATAAAGAGTTAAATAAATCTGTAAACCCTGATGAGGTAGTTTCAATGGGAGCTGCCATACAAGGCGCTGTAATTAAAGGGGATGTAAAAGATGTTCTTTTGCTTGATGTTACGCCACTTAGCTTAGGGATTGAAACTTTAGGCGGAGTTTTAACTAGAGTTATTGAAAAAGGAACAACAATTCCTGTTAAAAAGACTCAAACTTTCTCAACAGCAGAAGATAATCAACCAGCAGTTACCATCCATGTTTTACAAGGTGAAAGAGAGTTTGCAAGAGATAATAAATCTTTAGGACAATTTAATCTTGAGGGCATTCCTCCAGCGCCAAGAGGTGTTCCGCAAATTGAGGTAGTTTTTGATATTGATGCAAATGGAATTTTAACTGTTTCAGCAAGTGATAAAGCTACAGGAAAAGCTCAAGAGATTAAAATTACTGGAAGTTCAGGGCTAGATGAAGCTGAAATTGAGAAAATGGTAAAAGATGCAGAGCTTCATAAAGAGGAAGATAAAAAGCGAAAAGAGGCAGTTGATGCTAGAAATCAAGCTGACTCGCTAGCTCATCAAACTGAAAAATCTTTAAGTGAGATAGGTGATGCAATCTCGGCTGAGGATAAGAGCACAATTGAGAGCGCCTTAAATGCTCTAAAAGAGACGCTAAAAGATGAAAATGCTACAAAAGAGCAGATAGATGAGAAGGTAAAAGCCTTAACAGAAGCTAGCCATAAATTAGCAGAAGCTATGTATAAAAAAGATCAAGATGGAGCAGGAGCAGGCGGTGGCGCAGACAAAAGCGCTAAGAAAAGCGACGATGATGTAATTGACGCTGAAGTAGAATAAGAGTAAGTCGCCAGTGGCGACTTACCTACTCAATGTGAAGTTTCTCTTTAAAGTGTTTATCTACATCAAAAAATAGTTCCCCATTTGAATTTCTAAATGTAAGTTTTGAGTTATTTAACTCTTTTATATTTTTTAACCCCATTACTGAGAGTAAAACCTTCATGCTTTTCATAAGATTTTTATGATAATTTCCTATTCTTTCTCCATTTTGAGTAACTAAAAATGATGCTCGTTTTTTTGGATCTTGTGTTGCCATCCCAACTGGACACACATGTGAGCCATATCCTGAACAAACCCTAGCTCTAATGCACCCTCCACTCATCATAAAACCTCTAGCTATCCCAACCGCGTCTGCTCCCATACAAAGCGTAATTATTGCATCATCTGGAGTCAAAATTTTCCCACTAGCTATGATTTTTATCCTATCTCTCAGCTTGTACTCTGTGAGTAGATAATTTAGTATATATAAGGCATTATTTGTTGTAAGACCTATTGGCTCCATCAGCTCTAGTGGGGCAGTAGCACTTCCCCCCTCGCCACTATCAACACTTATAAAATCTGGCAGATTTTTGCCTTCTTTTGCTCTATTTGCAATCTTTTCTACCAAATCTTTTACAGATAGATAATCAGAAATGACAATTTTAAATCCAACAGGTTTTTGTGAGAGAGTTTGAAGATTTTCAACAAAATCTAGTAACTCTTCTATGGTTCTTGCGTGTGGAAATCTATTTGGAGAGGCTATATCCTTCCCCTCAGGCACTCCTCTATAATATGCTACATCAGCAGTAACTTTTTTGCCAGATAGTTTTCCACCAGTTTGCTTTGCCCCTTGGGCTATTTTAATCTCTGTCATGCGGCAAAACTTCATAACTTTTTGGTACCTTAGTGGATCAAAATTTCCATCTCTATCTCTTACCCCATAAAGCCCAGAGCTCATTTGAAAGATGATATTTGGAATATCTTCTGGCACTTCTTTTGGAAAAGCCTCAAGTGGAGCATTCCAGTTTACTCTAAAGAGTATGTGCGTATCTTTATCGTATAGATATGTATTTTGTGTTTTTTTATTTAAAAGGATAGTTCTATACCATTTTAAAGCAACTTTTTGATTGAAAAAGAATAACCCCAACTTATGAACAAATTCAGCCAAAGCACTACTTTTTACAATCTCTAAATAATCACTATTATTTAAGTCTGGTTTATGTGTATAGATATGATTTGATGTAAGTGAGCCTTCTCCTATGTTGATAGTAAGCTTGCTAGAGGCTCCTGCTAAGCTAAAAGCTCTTACAGCTTCAGGTGAGAGTGAACCATCACTCATGGCTGAACGGATAATGGGTGAAAAAGATTTAAAAGGAATCTCCCTCTCTTCTCCAAAAGTGACACTCATATCTTCCTCTACTTCATCTTCATTTAAAACTGTATTTGCATGTTTTATGATGATTCTTGAGCCATCAAATGGTTGAGATACTGAAAAAGATTGAAAGTTTGGAACATCTTTAGCAGCTTTATAAACCCAATCAACTTTATCTTTTGATTGATAAAAAGTCTCTTCAGCAAAATATTGCCTTAGTGGCTCTCTTAATGCTTCAAAAAGATACCTAAAACGACCAATTACTGGATAGTTAATGAGCAAGGAGTGCTTTCTTTGAACAAATTTGTCATAAACCCAAAGCATAAGTATAAAGATGACAAAAAGAAGAATAAAGATTTCTAAAAAATCAACAAAAAAACCCCAAACAGAGTGAGCAAGTTGCATCGGTAGCCTTTTTGAAAAATTGGTACCATTTTAGCTTCTCTTTTATAAAAGCTTTATATAATCTATTGCCAAAAAATATTTAATCAAAGTTTATAATTTATCGATACAATAAATATAAAAAAAGGTTACATTTTGAAACTACTCTTTTTGCCATTTTTTCTATCCACTCTGCTTTTCTCACAAACTTTAACTAATGAAGAAGCTTTTAAAGCCAATATTTCTCAAAATGAGAATGGGGTTGAGGTTAGCATTAGTATTGGTGAGAATATCTTTTTATATGAAGAGGAGATAGATATATCTTTAGTTAAGCCTGAACTTAAAAGTTTAAATCCCTTCATAAACTTTCCTAATCCAGAAAAATTTGATAACTATTTAGTCTATTTTGATGAGTTTAAAGCTTTAGTTCCTTGGAGCGTCCTATCTAAGCTTGGCGTAGAAAAGGGTGATTTTTTTGAGGTAAAACTCTCTTGGCAAGGGTGTTCAAAACAAGGTTTTTGCTATCAGCCAATGAATTACAATGTGGGCTTTAATGAGATAGGAAAAAACTCAACCACTCTTTCAGAACATGATGCTATCGCACAAAATCTTTTAGAAAAAGGATTTTTGTGGGTTATTGTTAGTTTTTTTGGGTTTGGATTGCTTTTATCTTTAACACCTTGTCTTTTTCCAATGATACCCATACTCTCTTCCATCATAGTTTCCCACGGTGGAGAAAAATTAGGTAGTAAAAAAGGATTTTTCCTAGCCTTAACTTATGTTTTATCTATGGCAATTGCTTATACCATAGTTGGAGTTTTAGCAGGGCTTTTTGGGGCTAATATGCAGGCTTTGTTTCAAGTTCCATGGATTATATGGCTATTTAGTTTAGTTTTTGTAGCTTTATCTTTATCTATGTTTGGTTTTTATGAACTGCAAATGCCAAGTTTTATTACCAAAAAACTCTCATTTGCAAGTGATAAAAAAGATGGGATTGTAGGTGTTGCTATAATGGGTTTTTTATCTGCTTTAATAGTTGGACCATGCGTGGCTGCGCCGCTAGCTGGAGCGTTGCTTTACATTGGCCAAAGCGGAGATGCACTTTTGGGAGGAGTTGCACTATTTGTAATGAGTCTTGGCATGGGTTTGCCACTTTTGTTAATAGGCGCGTCAGCTGGCAAATTGCTACCAAAACCAGGCCCTTGGATGGATGCTACAAAAGCATTTTTTGGCATAACTCTTTTGGCTTTAGCTATTTGGATGCTAGATAGGGTCATTCCTTCTCACATTTCACTAATACTTTATGGAGTTTTAGCTCTATTTACCTCAGTTTATATGGGTGTGCTTGAGAGAGCAAAAGAGGGTGGTTGGTGGAGGTTTTTAAAAGGAGTTGCACTTTTAATTTTATTATATGGCATATTTTTAATTGCAGGAGGAGTTGCAAAAGGGGAGAATCCTTTAAATCCACTTGAGCCTTTTAGCCTAAAAGGGGAGCTTGTACAAAAAGATAGTTTAGGGTTTGAGTATATAAGCTCAGTCAAAGAGCTAGAGGATAGAGTTAAAAAAAGTAAAAAACCTGTAATGGTTGATTTTTATGCTTCTTGGTGCGTTAGTTGTAAAGAGCTTGAGAATATAACTTTTAAAGATGAGATTGTTAGTAGAAAGCTTAATGAAATGGAGCTTTTGAAGGTAGATGTTACAAAAAATAGCAGTGATGATAAAGAGTTGCTTAAAAAATTTAATCTTTTTGGACCTCCTGGGCTTATATTTTACAAAGGTGGGGAGGAGTTAAAAGAGTTGCAAATAGTTGGATTTATTAAGGCTAAAGAGTTTAGTGCTCATTTAGATAGAGTTTTAAAAGAGTAAAAATGGATGTTTTAATTGCAATTGACGCCCCAAATCTTTTAAATGAGAAAGCTTTCATAAAGCACTTAAAAAAAGAGGGTTTAGAGCACTTAATGGAGGAAGAGGGGATGGTATTTAGCGGGAAAAGCTCAACTCCTGTGATGAATACAAGGGCTTTCATTCTTGAAGTTGTGAAAAGAGCTTTGGAAAAATCTCCAGCAAAGTTTTGCAATATGGTTTGTGTGATTGGTGAAAATGAGATGGAGAGTTATGGGTTTGATTTAAAAACAATGGAGTTTAAAGAGTTAAAATGAGTTTAGAAAAAATTTTACTTGAAGCAGGAGAACTACTAAAAGAGGGTTATTTTGGAGAGTTTGAAACTTCTTTTAAGGGCGAGTCGGATTTAGTTACTACATATGATCTTTTAATCGAAGAGTTTTTAACACCAAAATTAAAAAAGCTCTATCCAAATGATGAGATAGTTGGGGAAGAGAGCTTTAAAAAAGAGATTTTTCCTGAGAGTGGAGTATTTATTGATCCAATTGATGGAACTACAAATTTTGTGCATAGACACCCTTTTGTTGGGATTTCTGTTGGGATTTGGAGAGATGGAGAAGGTGTTGAGGCGGGAGTTTATAATCCAATTTTAAATGAGTTGTATTATGCAAAAAAAGGAAATGGTGCATTTTTAAATAAAAGAAAAATCTCTGTTAGTAAAACTAACTCTTTAGTAGAAGCACTAATTGCAACTGGATTTCCATATACAAAAAATAGCTCAAAAGAGGATTTGGGTTTTGTGATAAACTCCATGTCTAGGACTTTACCAAAGATAAGAGATATAAGAAGATTTGGATCTGCAAGTTTGGATCTTTGTTTAGTTGCAAGTGGAAAGTTAGATGGTTTTTACGAGATAAATTTAAAACCATGGGATGTTGCTGCTGGAGCTTTAATATTAAAAGAAGCTGGGGGAGTTTTCACAACTTTAGAGGGTAAAAAATATAGCATGAACTCCAGAGTCATCATAGCTAGCAATGGATTGTTGCAAGAGAAATTAGTTGAAAATATTGGGTTTTAAGCTCTTTTAAACATTTTTCTAATTTTTAAAAGTCCTAATTTCATTCCACTATATTTCATAATTTTTGCCAATAGTTTCCATCTATCTTTTTCATAGCAAGGATTTGGACATTTTCTGCAACTAGGCTTCTCTTCATGCGGACAAGCCTCAAGTCTTTCAAGCGAGTAAAAAAGAGTATTGTGGCAAACTTCACAAAGAGTTAAGGTTAAAGGGTTAAACTCTTCACCTTTATACTTTAACTCATATGTTTTTTCAATTTTTTCTTCATGCTTATCATCACAATATATTTTTATAAACTTTGCAACAGTTAGCGCGTCGTGATAAAATTTTTCTGGTTTCATCTTTTACTCCATTTGTAACTATCTTCTTTTGTCAAAATGTAAAATAATTTTTTCTTATCTCTCCAAGCATCTAGCACCATGCCTTCTTCTATGTCGCACCCTTTACAAGTTAAAACTACCGCGCTATGCTCTAACAGGGAGTCTTTATTTGCAACTACAATTATCATATCAAGCTCATTTACAAAAGAGCTTAAATGTCCATACAAATCATGCGCATAGTGCCAACACAGGCCTCTTTTGCTTAAATTTAAATTTACAAGCAAGTTATGAAATCTAGGATTAAAACTAGAGCCATAACTTTTTTTGAGTTTTAGTGTCTGCTCTATGGCTTCTTTTTGTATTAAAAGAGCTTCATTTTTTGGTGCACCTAAATTCTCTAAATAAGAGGATAGAGAAACAGTAACTTTGGGTTCTTTTAAAGAACAGCTTGTAAATAATAGTGCCAAAAAAAGTAGTAAAAGTCTTTGACTCAACTCAAGCCTTTATTCTTTCTCCCTCAGTTATGAAAAAAGCTCCAACTCTGCCTAAAGCTTTCATATCTACTTTTAAATTCTCATTTATGATCAAATCATCAAAATAGACACTTAAAAGGTTTAAAAATATGGGCAAAGTAGGGCTACCTTCAATCTCATAACTATCTCTAAAAGTAGCAAAATAGGCTGCATGAACTCCTTCTATGATTGGAGGGAAGTCTGGATTTACTCTTTTAGTGGGAATGTTAAACTCTTCTATTTCGCTACTATCTTTTGACAAAGATGTAGCACTTTTACTAATAAAATCAGCATGAGAGCTATTTGGAATACAAATGGTAGCTTTTTTAGTATCTAAAATATTTGCTAAAGTATCTTTTGGCTCTCCACTCTCTTTTTTGCCAATTGAAACTACGGCAACTGCTGGCTTTGATGTTAGCGGGGCAAAATAGCTAAAAGGAGCCACATTTATCACACCACTATTTTCTGTAACTATCCAAGCAATAGGTCTTGGAAAGATTGAATTACTCATTATTGAGTAGCACTTATTTGCCTCAAGTTTTTCTAAATCTAAAATCATTTTTTACTCCTAATCTTTTAAATATTTTTCTAACTTAATTGAAATCAAAGAGATGGGATAGGTTAAAAGTAAGTAACCAATGGCAAGAGGAATGTAGCTTTCAAGTGTTGAATAAGTGTAAGCATTTACCTCTTGTGCATTCATAGTAAACTCATTTATGGAAATGATTGAAAGAAGGGATGAATCTTTTATGATTGAGGCAAATTGTCCTGCAAGTGGCGGTAAAATCCTCTTATATGCTTGAGGAAAAATGATAAATCTATAGGTTTGAAATGTTGTAAAACCTAAGCTTTTTGCACCCTCAAACTGCCCTTCATCTATGCTTTGAAGCCCTGCTCTTATCATTTCAGTCACATAAGCTCCTGCAAAAAGAGCTAAAATGACAACCCCAGCTACATATCTATTGTCAAATCCTAAATTATCAGCAAAGACATAAAAAAAGATTAAAATTTGAACTAAAAGAGGAGTTCCTCTAATGGTTTCAATATAAAATCTACTAAAAAACCTAAGTATAATTATTTTAGAATTTTGTCCATATGCGAAAAAAAGTCCAATTAAAAAACTAAGAAGTAAAGCACTAAATGAGATGATAATTGTCATTAAAAAACCATCAATAAACTTTTGCCTATACTCCCAAATACTCTCCCAGCTAAAATCATATGAAACATTTGAAAACATAAAATAAAAGAGTAAAAAGATTGAAAATAGCAACAGGGTAAAATTAAAAAGATAGACACCAAAAGATAGGTTGGATGCTTTTTTAAACTTCAAAGGGTCAATGAAATAGTGTTTAATTGAGATTTTTCATCCTTAAAAGAAAAATGGGATACCCAACTCTTCAAAAGTTTTTTTCGCTTCTGTTAGATACTTTTTTGCCAATCTATCAAAAGTTCCATCTTTTTTTGCTAATTCTATAAAATCATCAATCCTATTTTTTAACTCCACATCATCTTTTCTCATTGCAACTCCCCACTCTTCTGGGTTTTCTTGAAAAGGTTCTAAAAGTGCTACGCTTTTATCTTCATGGTTTTTCCAATTTCTAAATATAGTTAATTGATCATATAAAAATCCATCTGCTTTTTTTTGTAAAACTTCCAAAACAGCAGAATTTTCTTTATCAAAAATCAACAAAGATGCGTTTTGTAAGTTTGACATTGCGTAAATATGGCCTGAAGTTCCTTTTTTTACCGCAACCTTTTTACCTTTTTGATTTAAATCATCTATTTTTAAAATATTTGAATTTTTATGAGTCAAAATGGCTAGATTTGCTCGTGCGTATGGCTTTGAAAAAAGTACTGTTTTTGATCTTTGCTCTGTAATTGTCATTGAAGAGATGATAATGTCAACTTTTTTTGTCTTTAGTGATGGGATAAGTCCATCCCACGCAATATTTTTAATAATAACTTCTCTTCCTAAATATTCACCTAGTGCCTTTGCAAAATCAACACTGATGCCACTTGGTGTTCCATCTTTTTGGCTCATTTCAAAAGGTGGATAAGCTAGTTCCATCCCAACATTTAGTGGTTTACTTGCGTGTAGTAAAGAAAGAGTTAAAAATATAATCAATAAGAGTTTTTTCATAAGTATCCTTTTTGTTTAACACATTTTACTCTTATTTGCTGGCAAAAAGCTTGAGTGAGCGAATTAAATCCTCTTTTGTATCTATTCCTATGCTTTGTGATTTAACTTTTATCATTTTTATCTTATATCCATAGCTTAAAGCCCTTAATTGCTCTAGTTTCTCGCTATTTTCTAAAAATGATGGCAAGAGAGTACAAAAAGTTTTTAAGCTTTTAAAATTAAAACCATAAAGTCCCAAATGTCCATAGTAAATATCTCTTTTGCCGTCTCTATCAAATGGCACTAAAGCCCTTGAAAAGTAGATAGAATCACTATTTTTATCTATGACAACCTTTACTTGGTTTTCGCTTTTTGCCTCTTCTTTTGAAATCTCTTTATAGCAACTTGCCATAAACCAATCTAAATTTCTGTTTCTATTTATTTCATCATAAAGAGCTTGAACTACCTCTTTTTCAATAAAAGGTTCATCTGCTTGAACATTTAAGATTAAATCACTATCTTTTAGTTCAAGTTTTTGCGCAGCTTCAAAAACTCTATCAGTTCCGCTTGGATGAGAGCTTTTTGTAAGTATGGCTTTAATTCCATATTTTCTTGCAAGTTCCATCACTTCATTTGAATCAGTTGCTATGACTACTTCATCTATCTCTTTTACCCTAAGGGCAGTGGCAATCACCATTGGAGTGCCATCTACTAGAGTTAAAACCTTTTTTTCAAATCTAGTTGAAGCTAATCTTGCTGGGATTATTATCATCTTTCATCTTTTAAAAATTTCAAAATTTCACTCTCAATCTCTTTTTTATCAATCACACTATCATGAATAATCTCTTTAGAAAAAAGATTTTTAATTTGTGATGGAATTGGGATTTTTAAAGCATTGCTAACCCCCTCAAGCGCCACTTTATCACTATGAGATGTCTTAGATTTTTGTAAAGCACTAAAAAGTGTTGGCGCAAACTTAGTCCACTCCGCCGTTGCGCAAAAGATATTTTTTAATGGTTTTAAATTAAGCTCTTTAACCTTAAAGCAAGTTGCAGTATGGGGATCTAAAATATACCCTTTTAATGCGTACTCACTCATGATTTCTTTACCAAAATCATCATCACTATAAACTGCGTCAAAGCTCTCTTGTAAGGCAGAAAGCTCTTCTTTATTAAGAGTGTAAAATCTTTCTTTTTTCAAACTCTCCATAAGCTCTTTTGTTCGCTTGCTTCCAAATAGATCATACAAAAGTCTCTCTACATTAGATGAGATGAGTATATCCATAGCAGGTGAGGTTGTTTTTAAAAGCTCTCTATCTCTTAAGTCGTAAATTCCAGTTGTGAAAAGCTGGGTTAAAATATTGTTTATATTTGAGGCAATTAAGATTTTCTCAATTGGAAGCCCCATCTTTTTTGCATAGTAAGCTCCAAGAGCATTTCCAAAGTTTCCACTTGGGATTGTAAAATAAACTTTCTCCCCACTTGAAATTTCACCCATTTTTAAAGCTTGCGCATAGGCGTAGATATGATATATGGTTTGAAATATAATTCTTCCAAAATTTACAGAGTTTGCAGCACTTAAATTAATGTTCATCTCTTTTAGTTTTTTATGAAACTCATCTTTATTTAAAAGCTCTTTTAGTGCTTGTTGTGCATCATCAAAATTGCCATGAATTCCAAAGACTTTTAAGTTTTTACCACTTGCTGTTGTCATTTGCAATCTTTGAACATCGCTAGTTCCACCATCAGGATATAGGCAAACTACCTTTATGTTAGGTTTGTTACTAAAAGATTCAAGTGTTGCAGGACCTGTATCTCCACTTGTTGCAGCTAAAATAAGATAATTTTCACTTCTATGTTTTGCTAAATGAGATAAGATATTTCCAAAAGGTTGAAGCGCCATATCTTTAAAGGCTCTTGTTGGGCCATGGTAAAGCTCATTAACAAGGCAGTTTTTGCCTATTTTAACTAAAGGGGTAGGGCTATTTGGGTTGTCAAATCCATCATAAAGATTTAAAGCTTCTTTTAAAACACTCTCTTTAATGTCAATTTTAAAGAGTTTTAAAACCTCCAAAGCCACCTCTTTATATGTGAGATTTTTAGCTTTTTTTAGAAAATCTTCATTAAATTTTGGGATAGATTTTGGAACATAAAGCCCCCCAAAGCTTGCATTTGGATACAAAATAGCTTCTGAAAAATTTACCTCTTTTGGCTTTATTCCATCATTTCCTCTTGTTTCAATAAACATTTGCTTCTTCCTTTTTCAAACTATTTTTTAGCCAATCCAAATACTCTTTATCTCCATCTATGATTGGAGTTGCAATGATTTCTGGTACCTTGTATGGATGGTTTAATTTAACTACTTCTTTAAGCTCTTCAAATAAGCCTTGGGAGCTTTTTATCATCATTAATGATTCACTCTGCCTTTTAACTTCACCCTCCCAGCTAAAAACTGAACTAATTTCAGGGAAGATATTCACGCAAGCTGCTAGCTTTTTCTCTAAAAGTTTTTTTGCTAAAGATTTAGAAATTTCATTTGAGGGTGAGGTTACATAGATAATTATTGCACTCATTTTTTAAACACCGTCCCAATCCCTTCATCTGTAAAAAGTTCTAAAAGTATGGAGTGTTCAACTCTTCCATCTATGATGTGAGCTTTATTTACCCCTCCATTTACTGCTTCTAAGCAAGCATCAACCTTTGGAAGCATCCCTCCATGGATGGTTCCATCAGCCTTTAACTCCTTAATCTTATCAACTGTTAGAGTAGAGATTAGGTTTTTATCTTTATCTAATACGCCTTTGGTATCAGTTAAAAAAAGCACTTTTTCTGCTTTTAAACTAATAGCTATTTTACTTGCAGCTAAGTCTGCATTTATGTTAAATCCAGGATGAGTCGCACTATCGCCAGCTGCAATTGGCGCAATGACAGGGATGAAGCTATCATCAATTAGCTTTAAAAGTACGCTACTTTTTATATCGCATATATCTCCAACCAAGCCATATTTTCCATTTGCTAATGGAGTTGCTCTCATAAAATTTGCATCTTTTCCTGTAATGCCAATGGCTTTGGCACCATGATAGTTTAATAAAGCTGTTATCTCTTTATTTATATTTCCGCTTAAAACCATTTCAACAACTTCCATTACCTTCTCATCAGTAACCCTAAGTCCATCTACAAAGTTTGTCCCAAGCTCTAGTTTTTCAAGTAGTTCACTTATCTTTTTTCCGCCACCATGCACAATGACAGGTTTTATTCCTACAAGATATAAAAGAACTAAATCTTGAACAAAACGATCTTTTAAAGTAGGATTTATCTGCGCAGCTCCGCCATATTTTATCACGATAATTTTTTTAGTAAATCTTTTAATGTATGGTAGTGCCATTAATATAGTTTTTGCAGTCTCTATTTTTCTACGCAAAGTTGCTCCTTAAAAAGTTGCTATTTTATCTAAAAGGGGGTTAAAAGAGTTTTATCAAAAACTCTATTTTGTTTTTTCTAAAAGATAAGCTTCAATATCTTCAACATTATATACGCTTTTGTCCCGCAAGTCTAAATGAAGGAGATCTAGGGAGATTAGGTTTTCTCTAATAGGAGTAAAATTTTTAAAATCTAATATATTTATATCTTTATGCTCTTCATGCAAGATGATAAAATCATCCCCATAAACTCTAAAAAGTAGAGCTTTTGGGTATGAATTTTGCAAAAATGCTCCAAAAGATCTTAAAAGTTCATCCCCTTTAGTCCATCCAAAATTTAAATTATATTCACCCATACCTCTAATACAAACGATATTTACGCATCTTAAAGATGATGAGTGTTGATTTAAAATAGTATTTAAGTAGATGGTATTAAAAAGTCCAGTTAAAGAGTCTTTGAAGAAGTAAGCAAATCTTTCTGCCTCTTCTTGTGTAGCAAATTTTATAATATCTTGCTCATAAGCTTGAATAGAGTCTATGCTTTCAAAATAACCTGCTGCTTTTTCCACCACATTTGGATCAAACTGCAAGCCTGATTGGGACTCTAACTCTTCTACTGCCTCTTTTATATTTTTTCTAGGTTTATAAATTCTAGTTGTTGTCATTGCATCAAAAGCATCAGCAACGCAAAGTACTCTTGAAAGAAGAGGTATTTTTTCTCTAGCTAAACCATCAGGGTAGCCACTTCCATCATACTTTTCATGATGGTGTCTTACGATTTTTGCAAGTGGCTTGAAGTGGTTTATTCTACTTATCATTTCTGAACCAACGCTAGCGTGCTGTTTCATAAGTGCATACTCAGTTGAAGTTAAATTGCCTGGTTTTAAAAGTACACTCTCAGGCGTTATGATTTTGCCAATATCATGCACCAAGCCAGCTCTATATAAAAGATCCAAATCTTTTTTAGGAAGATCCATTCTTTTGGCAATCTCTACTGCGTACTGAGCAACTCTTCGTGAATGCCCAGCAGTGTAAGCATCTTTTTCTTCTATAAATCTTGCAAATGTGATAAGAGTCTCCTCAACTACATCTTCTTGATATTTCAAAAGAGCCTTGCTTTGATTTAGAGTGCTTACTAAAATATAACTTGCAGTAAAGAGAAAAAACATGAATGTTTGAAGTTCTAACATAGTATAAGAAGGTACAAATGAGTCTAAATCTTTATATATAGAAAGGACAAACATTCCCACAAAAAGCACCAAAATACCATTTATATATATGCCAAGTTCTCTAAATCTTAAAAGAATAATCAAAAGTGGAACTAAGATAAAAAATTCGACATGAGAGAGGTATGATGAGGCAAAAAGATAGTATGTAAACATCATAGTGAGGATTGTATTGCCCCAAAATAGTGGTTTTCTTATCTTTTTTAGTTTATTTTTAAAATCTTTTGCTTGAATAAAAAAGTATGGAGATATTACTATTAACATTCCTAAAAAATTGCCCACTAAATATGTAATAGTGCCTACTAAAACACTTTGAATGTGCAAATATCCAAATAAAAACAGTATGCTAATGCCGAGCAAAGATGATACGGTAGCTCCAATGAGCAATGAAACTAAAAAAGACTCAATTAGTGAGATATCTTCAAATATACTCTTATTTTTTATAGGTTTTAAAAGGGCATAAGTTAGCCAAACACCACAAAGATTACTCAAAGCCATGAAAAAAGCTAGATAAAATGGTTGCTCTAAAAGAATCATATGAGTAAAAAAGATAACTATAAAAAGAAATTTTAAGGCAAGTTTTCTGTTTGTAGAAATAAGCAAAAATAGTAAAGAGACACCAGCTGGAAACCAAATAGAAAAAATTGCCGTTGGCTTTTGTAAAAAACCTATCTCTTTAATCAAAAAAACCACAATTGGGTAGATAAAGATTAAAGCTAAAAAAAGAGTGCTATCTTTAATCTTTAGTGTTTTTAAAAATTCTATTGTTTTCATAGCTTTATCCATTGTGCAAGCAAATCTCCCACTCCTTATCTATATAAGATGATACACTATTTTTTAAAAAAGTTGGTAGTTTGATTTCAAGATTTAAAAGAGAAAGTTCAATATTGAAACTTTTTAACTTAACTGCATCTTTTGAAGTGACTAATAGTGAAGTGGCATTATGTTTTTTTACAATCTCTTCTAACTCCTCTTTTTTGAAAAGATAGTGATCTTCAAAATAGTACTTTTCAACTAAATTTTTTGGAAGAAACCTATCTAATCTTGCAGGATTTGCTATTGCTGTAACAAGAACCATCCTTTTTGTTTCATTTAAAACCAAAACCTCTCTTTCAAAGTTAACTCCTTCTTTTAAGACTATATCAGCATATTTTTTAAACCACAAAGGAGCTCTATATACTCCTGATGGGATGCAAAATATTGAAGGAGGAGTTGGGGTTGGGTCTATTAGGATATTTAATTTTTTAATTTTAAAGTGAAAAAAACCATCATCAAGAAAAACCATTTTTGCATTAAGCTCTTTAGCTTTTTTAATGCCTTTTAATCTATCTTCACTAACTATGACTGATGCTTGTGGCAAAGAGTTAGCATAAAGCATCGCTTCATCTCCGCTTTTTCTAACATCAGTTAAAATTTTACCATTATGACTTACAACTAAAATACCCTTTGATTCTCTTTTGTATCCTCTTAAAACAATGGCGCACTCTTGAAACTCCTTTGCTAAAGCAAGAGTTATGGGGGTTTTTCCACTGCCACCCATAGTTAAATTGCCTATGCTAATGGTTGGAAGTGGTGGTTTTTTAGGATTTGAAAGATAAAACTTTAAGTAAGAGATAAAGCAGTAGATAAGACTAAAAGGAAGAAGCAGTATATATATAAACTTCATTAAAAGTGTAGGGTTATAAAAATACCTCTCACCCCACGCATATACTCTTTGCTTAAACCCTAGTGCTAGCAACTTCTTTTACTTGTTTACAGATATAGTGAACTTCATCATTAGTAAGCGCTGAATAGATTGGAAGTGACAAAATCTGCTGATAATTTTGCAAAGCAATAGGGAAGTCATTAACTCTTAAATTATATTTTTGTTTATAGTAACTAAGAAGATGTAAAGGCACATAATGAAGTCCCGTAAATACGCCTTTATCTTTTAATTCCCTAGCAAATCCATCTCTATTTTTGTCTATTTTTATAATATACTGGGTGTAGATATGATCTCTTTTTTTAACAGGAGTACTAATGTGAGGGCATCCATCTAACTCTTTATCATAAATCTTAGCTATCTCTTGTCTTCTTTTAATAAATTCATCAGTTTTTGAAAGTTGGGCTAGGGAGTAAGCAGCTCCTAGTTCGTTCATGTCATACTTTACACCAATATCCACAACATCATAAACATACCCTAAATTACCAAAACTATCCCACCCCTCACTTATAATTCCATGATTTCTAAGAAGTTCAGCTCTTTTTGCCAACTCTTCATCTTCTGTAACCATTATCCCCCCGCTTGCTATTGGGTTTCTTGTTTGTGGTGAGAATCTAAAACAAGATATGGTTGAATTAAGCGAGCCAATTTTTTCACCTTCAAATGTTGCCCCTAGCGCCTCTGTTGCATCATCTATAACAGCTATATCATAACTCTTTGCTAGCTTATATATCTCATCCATTTTAGCACTTTGTCCAGCAACATGAGAGACAAAAATGCCTTTAAGTTTTTTATGATTATGTATTTTTAGAGTTTTTTCAAGTGCTTGCGGACAGATATTAAAATCATCTTTATCAATATCAACAAAGATTGGCTCTGCGTCAAAGTGCCTAATCACTTCAGCAACAGAAGGAAATGAGTTAACCGAACAAAGAAGTCTATCTCCTCTTTTTAAATCCATAGCGCACATAGCTAGGTGCATGGCAGCTGTCCCATTATATGTTGAAACTGCATATGAGCTACCTGTAAACTCTCTCATTTTTTCTTCTAAGCTTTTTACCATTTTAGGTTTTTTTAACTCTAAAACCTCGTTAACTAACTGCTTCTCTTTCGCGTCGATAGAAGGCTTATAAAATGGAATCTCTCTCACCGTAGCTCCTTTTTTATTTTAGCTTTAAAACCAGAGGTAACTCTCTTTTAAAACGGTTATTTTTAACTCTACTCATAATAGTATCATACAATCTTTTCTCAAATGAACCTCTATCCATTTTTTCAACATTAAATCCACTCTTTTCATATGCCCTTAAGAGCTCATCTATCTTTTTATAGCTAAATCCAAGCTCATCTTCATCACTTTGTCCTCTCCACAAATCAGCTGATGGTGGCTTTTTTATAATATTTTCATCTACCCCTAAAAAGGAGGCAAAATCAAAAAGATCACTTTTATAAATATCTCCAATTGGGTTTATGGCACATGCAAAATCTCCATAATGAGTACCATACCCTAAAAGTATTTCACTTTTATTGCTAGAGCCTAAAACTAGGGCGTTCTCTCTAGCAGAAATATCATACAAAACACTCATCCTAACTCTAGAAGTAAAGTTTCCAATCCTTAATTCATTCATATTTTTTTTATTCACATAGCTTAAAACAGTGGGAGATATGTCTATAATCTCATAGTTTAAATTATGGTTCTCACATAGGTTTTTGGCATCATTTAAGCTAGATTCATTACTAGTAAAACTTGGCATCATCAAGCAAAGATGATTATCTTTAAAAGCTTTTTTAGCCAAAAGCGCAACAACAGCAGAATCCAATCCGCCACTAAGCCCAAAAACAACTCTACTAAAGCCTTCTTTTAAGACACTTTGTTGTAAAGAGTTTGTTAAAAAATGTTCAAGTTCTACATAATTTTTCACAATATCTATCTCTATAATTATCGGTATAAGGATGCGATTATATAGAAAAAATACTTTTACCTTGCTTTTAAAATTAATTTTTAATACTAATTTTTAAATTAACTTGGTAGTATCAAAATTTTAAGGAGTTATCATGGAGTTAAAGTATAAACCTCAAGGATCTTACCTAACAAATTGCTACATTGTAAAAACTAATGAGGGTGAGATTATTATTGATCCAGGAGTTGGTGCATTTGAATGGGTTCAAAAAGAGGTAAAAAAACCATTAGCCATTTTAAATACTCATGGTCATTTTGATCATGTTTGGTCAAATCAAATTTTAAAAACTCACTACAATATCCCAATCTACTGCCCAAAAGATGATGTTTTTATGCTCAAATCTGATCCATATCATTTAGGAATGGAGCCAAGTTGCGCCGATGTTGAAGTTAATGGGGATGAGAGCTTTAAAATTGGAGGTGAAGAGGTAAAGTTTTGGCACTTTCCAGGACATACTCCAGGGTGTAGCGCCATTGAGATTGGAAGCATGTTTTTTAGCGGAGATTTCGTTTTTGCAGATTCTATTGGAAGAACAGATTTTCCTTTTAGCTCACCAGAAGATATGAAAAAAAGCCTTCTTAAATTTTTAAAGATAGAAAAAGATATGCCTCTTTATCCAGGGCATGGCTTTCCATCAACCATAGCAAAAGAGCAATATAGCGTGCCTAGGTGGATAAAGATACTTTAATATTTCCTATCTACATTTTTAATTTTAACTTTGAAAATGTGTTTATCTAAAACAACAGCGTGAAATAAGCCATCAAAAATCTTTATATCATTGATTTTGCCTACAACGGAGATTTCACGCTTTCTTGAATCTTCAAATTTAGCCTTTGCTTCAAATTCTATTAAATCACCAACTTTAGCAGGAGCTAAAAAACTAACTCTTGAGCCGATAATTACAGTATTTTCTTCATTTACCGCTGTTGCGGCAGCGTAGTCTGCACTTGCAAAGATAAAACCACTATGCACCAATCCAAGTTCATCTATGCTCATCTCATTTGTTGTTTGAAAAGTTACTTTTGAGTAGCCTTTTTCTAAGCTCATTAATCCGCCAAGTAGTCCAGACTTAGCACTGCGATGTGTTCTTAATAGCTCATCAAACTCTTTTTCAGGATGAAGCGCCACTGTTTCAGTTTCAAAAGTTTCACTAAAATCTTCCTCCTCTGTTTGAACTATCTCTTCATTATTCTCTTCCGCCATTAACTCTCCTTTTTGCTAAGCTTATCATCGGCTCTTATCGTAAAAATTTTACATATGCTCTTTTTGGAGCAGGATACCCTTCAACTGTCTTGTTAAAATCTTCTTTATCAAGAAAATCATTTAAACTCTCGCCTATAATCCACTTAGTTTTTCTTTGTTCATTTAAATTTGTAGTAGTTGTAGCAAGAAGTTCCATTTTTGAAAAACCAGCTCTATTTCCCCAATTTTCCAATGCTTTAATGGTTGGAATGAAGTAGATATTTGGAATTTTAGAGTAAGTTTTCTCAGGTGTCAAACAAAATGGTTCATCTCCATCAATCATGAAAGTGTCTAAAAATAGTTCACCATCTTCCTTTAACCCTTTAGCTAAAGCCTTTAGTGTAGAGATTGGATCACTTCTATGATACAAAACTCCAAGACAAAACAGAGTATCAAATTTAAATTCGTAAAATGGAAGGTGTTCCACTCCTAAAAGTTCATAAACTATTTTAGTTTTTAAAAAGTGATTAACAAAATCAAATTGGCATTTATATAAAGCTGATGGATCAAAGCCCACAAGTTTTTTTGGATTTTGTTTTAGCATTCTAAAAAGATAGTATCCATTATTGCACCCAATATCTCCAACTATTTTTCCATCAAGATTAAAATGCGGCTCTAAAAGATTATATTTAATAAAACTTTGCCACTCTGAATCTATGAAAGTTTTGCAAATGTCATATGGTCCTTTTCTCCAAGGCTTCATCTGCCATGCTAAATCATAAATTGTTTTTTTCTCTTCACTGCTTAAGTTAGTCGGTAAAAATGAGATAGTATTATCAAGTATGATTTTTCCCTCAACCACAGGGAGTGTTTTTAGTTTTTCTCTAAGAGGTGCAATATTTTTCCAATTTAGCCAAGTTTCGCGTTCTTTTCGCAGTAAGTCTAAGTTCATTTTGTAGTTTTTGAAGGATTTAAGCTACTAAAGTCTATAATATTCTCGTCACAATTTTTATGATAATAGCCAGTTGAATCATAATACTCTTTACAATCATTATAATAACGGCTTGAAATTCCTCTTTCATTTACATAGAGGCAACCACCAAAAATAAGAGGTATAAGAGATAAAATTAGCACTTTTTTCATAAAGGAAGTGTATCATAAAGTTGATAAAAACAGATAAAGGAGACGCCTTGCAAGAGGCTGTTTTAAAACAATTTTTAGAAATATGCCAAATCCCACATTGTAGTTTTGATACAGAGCTTTTAAAAGAGTATATAGTAAAAAAATGTAGTGATGGCAAGACTAAAGTTGTAGTAGATAGTGCGGGCAATATCTTAGCTAGCAAAGGCAAAAACAAGGTTTGTTTGCAAGCTCATTATGACATGGTTTGCATAGGAGATGAAGTTAACCCATATGAAAAAGATGGATATTTGCACTCTAAAAACTCAACCCTAGGGGCAGATAATGGAGTTGGAGTTGCCATAATGCTCTACCTTTTAGAAAAACATGATGATATAGAGTGTCTTTTTACTAATGATGAAGAGGTTGGCTTGCTTGGTGCGCATAATTTAAACTTACAACCAAAAAGTAGCTACCTTTTAAATTTAGACAGCGAAGAGGAGGGTGCAATCTTCATAGGCTCTGCTGGCAGTGTGCAAATTGATTCATCAATCCCTTTAAAGCTAAAAGAGGTGCCTAAGGGGTACTTTTTTTATGAAATTAGTTCACCAACTTTTAAAGGCGGCCATTCTGGGCTTGATATAGATAAAAATATACCAAATGCCATCATTGAGCTTGTAAAGTTTTTAAAAAATGAAGATTTAAAGCTAATCTCATTAGATGGAGGCGAGCAGATAAATTCAATTCCAACAAATGCTAAGGCAATTATCGCTACAATGAGTCCTGTAAAAAAAGAGGGATTTATAGTAAAAAAGATTGAAAAAAGTACCAATTTTTACATAGAAAATAAAAATATGGTGTTTGAATATATCTTATCTTTCCCTCAAGGTGTTAATAGCTTTAGTGATGAACTTAGTTTGCCTAGTAAAAGTAGCAATCTTTCCAAAGTTACTACTAACGAAGAGCTTTTTAAGGTAGAGATTTTTGCTAGAGCGGTAGATAAAAAGAGTTTGGATGAGCTTTTTTTAACTCATAAATCTCTTTTAGATTTTAATGGATTTGCTTTAAATGGCAGCAAGATAGATCTTCCATGGGATCCTAACCCATCGCTATTTTCAAAGAAGCTAAAAGAGGTGGCTCTTTTGACATGGGATGAGGTTAAATTTAAAGCTATTCATGCTGGCTTGGAGTGTGGAGTTTTACTTAAAAAGGTAGATAATTTTAAAGAGGCTTGTTCCATTGGGCCAAATATAAAAAACCCTCACACAAAAGATGAAAGGTGTGAAATAAATTCCATTGGAAGGGTTTTAGAGATTGTAGATAATTTATTAAAAGGGTTTAGTGGAAGTTTGACTTAAAATAAATTATATTTTAGGAAGGAAATATGAACTCAAAGACAAATCACATTGTAGTGGTAGAAGATGAGGTTATCATCGCTTTAGACATAAAGCAATGCCTTGAATCTTTTGGGTATGAGGTAGATGAAATATGCGATAATACTAAGGATGCTCTAAAGGCTATCAAAAAGCACAAACCAGATTTGGTTCTTATGGATATTGTTTTAAAAAAAGATGAAGAGGGAACTGAGGTGGTAGAGTACATTCAAGAGAGTTTAAAAATCCCTGTTGTTTATGTAACAGCCCATAGTGATGAGGCAACTTTAAAAAAAGCTCAAATTACAAAACCATATGGGTATATTGTAAAACCTATTGATGAAAATCAGTTAAATAGCACGATTCAAATCGCACTTTTTAAGAGCAAGCATGATCTTTATCCAGAGCACCGACTAATGGATAGCAATGATTTGGTTAAGTTAAATAGTGGGTTTACCTACAATGTTGTAGATAAACAACTTTTAAAAGATACAAAACCAGTAGTTTTAACAAGAAAAGAGAAAAAATTAGTTGCTTTTTTGGTGGAAAATATAAATAGTACTAAAACATATGAGTCCATTTTGGAAAATGTTTGGTATGACAAATATACTAATACTGCTACTTTAAGATCTTTAGTAAGGCGCATTAGAGAGAAAATTGGAGATGAAGTAATAGAAAATATCACCTCTGTTGGATATAGAATTAGCACAAGAGAATAAAGCTATGAAATATGATTTTGACAAAATTATAGATAGAAAAAATACAAATTCTTCCAAATGGGATACAACTAAAGATGAAGTTTTGCCCATGTGGGTTGCTGATATGGACTTTGAAGTTGCACCTAAGATTATAAAAACCATCATCAATAAGGCAAAACATGGAGTTTTTGGCTA
>Ga0265293_10001498_pt1 | contig 50768 bp, 49 predicted proteins | sample Munlanlewell138R_FD_192505 | JGI IMG/M metagenome (GOLD analysis project Ga0265293, IMG submission 192505) | Leachate microbial communities from a municipal landfill in Southern Ontario, Canada - Leachate well 138R | ecosystem: Engineered > Solid waste > Landfill > Unclassified | place: Canada... | reverse complement strand
TTTGAGATGTATTCCGGTATAAACAGTCTGAAGTGTATTTTCTTTTGCGTTTCTCCAATCCTTGGATCGTCAATATCTCTGCCGAAAAGATAATCAGGAATACTTTCATCAGATGAAGAAACAACTTTTTTGTAAATTTCGATAGTATCTTCTTTTATTACGATCATACTTTTTATAATTCTGTCAGCAAACGCCATTACAGGGGCTTGAAAGTTTACATATAATACTGCTAAAAAAGCAATTAAAATGCACGCAGCAATGGCAGACTTTAACCGTTTCAACAGATTCTTTTTTAACTCTTTTTTGTGCTCTAGCCTAATACGGGTAATTACCTGCTCCCATACCTCACTTTTGGGAGGACGCGGCATTTTTTTTATTCTTTCTTTTACTACCTCTTTTATAAATGAATCGAAATCCTTAGACATTTTTATTCACTCCCTTATGTCAAGATACTTTTTCAGCTCATCTGACATTCTATGTTTGGCTCTATATAATTTTACCTTTACATTATTTATACTAATATTCATACATTCAGCGATTTGCTCGTAAGTATAATCTTCAAAAAACCTAAGATTTATAACTCGTTGTGAATCAGCATCCAGTTCGTCTATGCATTCCTTAATTTCCTGCCTTATCTCTTTATTTTCATATATTTCATCTGGTACATTGAAATCACTTAATTCAATTAAATTTTTTACATTCCCGTCTTTGTCATAGATAGATATATTTTTGCCTTTTTGTTTGCATATCTGCCTAAGCATATCCCTGCATACATTCCTAGTGATAGTACAAATCCACACACTGAATTTACTTTTATCCTTTAATGTATCAATTTTTATAAATGCTCTTAAGAAGGCCTCCTGCACTGCATCTTTAGCTAACTCCTTATTTAAAAGAATAGCAATAGCCGTATTATATGCTTTTTCATAGTTTTCTTCAAATAATACCTCTATGGTACTTTCATAGAGGTTATCAACCTTATCATTTGCAAAACCAAAAATCATATCCTTGACCTCATATAAATAAGACTTATAACATATTAAAAATGTTACACAAAATATAAAAAAAACCAATCGTAATATTATAATATCTTTTGCATAAATTTACATCAAGCTATAGACCTGTTTTGTAATAGGAATTTAATGCTATGCAATACAAATTTGTCATACTATGGCTATATGGTTGTTCCCTTTGTTATAGTGTTAATTTTGTGACAGGTTTTCGGTAAATTCCATAAATACTTTTGGGTAAAAAGTGTAACATTTTCAATATTTCTGCCGAAAAGATGATCAGGAATACTTTCATCAGATGAAGAAACAACTTTTTTGTAAATTTTGACAGGATCTTCTTTTATTACAATTTACCTATGCTACACAAATACAAACATTACTGTTTCATTTTTTCAAATAATCTATTATAATGATTACTGGTTGTTTTTCATTATATCAGGATATGGTGGCATTTTCCGATATATAGATGAAGAATTATTTAAATCAGACTTTGTGAGAACGAGACAACAAAAATTAGAAAAGGATGGAATACATGAGAAGCTTAAAGATAATAGCAATTTTGTTGATTTGTTTTATGTTAACGGGGTGTGGACAAAAAGATGGTAACGGTGGTACGAGTGAAGAACCTAATGTTACTAATGAAGCAAACAATACCCAGGATGGTACAAATAAAAATCCAACAGTAGAACCAACAGAGCCAGTTGAGATTAATCCAACAGCAACACCTGTTCCTACTGACAACACGGATATTGAGCCTTCCGGGTCTGTTCAGCCTGAAGTATCTGAGCGTGTGGGGAAGCTTGATAGCGAAGTTTTAGATAAGCTGGACAATACAACCAAAGGATGGTGGATCAGCCTTAATAAGGAGCATAAAACACCCACTATTCCAGGAGATATTAAGGATCTTATCGACAAATATGATGGATACTATGTCGCTGATACCTCTGAAAAAGTGGTATACCTTACTTTCGATGAAGGCTATGAGAACGGTTATACACCAATGATACTGGACACACTTAAAGAAAATGATGTTAAATCAGTTTTCTTTATTACGTCACAATTTTTAAATCAAAATTCAGACCTTGTTCAAAGAATGCTTGATGAAGGGCATATAATTGGAAATCATTCGGTAAATCACCCGTCAATGCCCGATAAGGATTATGATGGCATAATAAAAGAGATATGCGGTCTTGAAGATATGTTTGCTGAGAAGTTTGGAAAGGGGTTTAATTATTTTAGACCTCCACAGGGGAACTATAGTGAAAGAACCTTGGCAGCAACCCAACAGTTGGGCTATAAGACAATATTTTGGAGCTTTGCATATGATGACTGGGATGTAACAAAGGTGCGCGGAGCTGATTATGCATATAATAAAGTTATGGACAATTTGCATAATGGTGCTATCTATTTATTACATGCTGTTTCAAAGGATAATGCCGAAGGACTTGATAAGATTATAAAAGGAATACGAGAAGAAGGCTATGAAATTAGACAGCTTGATTTGTAAGTGAACCATCCGCTTATTTTGATTATGATGGATATAGTGTAGCAACAGAACAGGCTAATTATTTTTTGAAAACTAACGGTTCATAGAATATAAAAATGCTAACGCTTTATATGCGCCATCCGTGGCGCATAAAGCTAAAAAAACATCCTGTTTTTTTCACGCATTTTTGTATTCCACTCACCGAGTTTTCTGTCAAAATAAAGCCAATTGTTCTTTATGCTACACTATATCCATCAAAACTAAAGAAACGGATTGAAGCTTTTCGTCGGACTCCTCGCCCCAAAAAAACCATGTTATGTTGTCGTAGACTAAATAAGACCTGCACTTTTAAGAATTTTTCTGGTAGAAACCGGTCTGTTCATAGTGTAAAGATGCACTCCGGGAGCACCGTTATCAATAAGATCACGTATTTGTGATGCAGCATAATCAATCCCAGCCTTTAACATGTCATCGGGATCGTTGGCATACTTATCCATTGTGATTACTAATTTTGCAGGTAGAGAGCAACCGCTTCGAGCACACATGTTTTTAATCTGCTGTGGGGCGAAAACAGGCATAATTCCAGGTATAACAGGACAATTTATTCCTTTGGAGATAATTCTCTCAACAAAGTCAAAATAAAATCTATTATCAAAGAATAGTTGTGTTATCAGAAAATCAACTCCCTGATCCACTTTGTTTTTTAAGTTTATTATATCATCAGAAATTCGTTTGGATTCAATATGTCCTTCTATATATGCAGCGGCACTGATGCAAAAATCATTTCCTTCACGGATATGCCTTATAAGCTCACTGGCATAGCGATATGCACAATTTGAAAAATCGTATCCCGGCTGATCTTTTGGGGGATCTCCCCGCAGAGCAAGAATATTTTTCAATCCCTTTTGTGACATGGAGTCCAAAAGCTGATCTATTTCTAGTGTTTGGTGACCTACACACGTAAAATGCGCCATGCTTTCAATGTTATACTCTTCTTTAATCTTAGAAGCGATATCAATAGTATTTTCCCTAGTAGATCCTCCTGCTCCATAGGTTACACTTATATAATCAGGGTTTAGAGCTTTAAACCTAGCAAGGGATTTATATATGTTTTCAATAGGAACTTCAGGTTTGGGAGGAAATATTTCGAACCCTACTACCTTTTTTTTATTATTTACAATATCAATAATCTTCATGAAATGCCTCCCGCAAATTTTGTTCCATTATACTAAGTTAAAAGCACATTGTCAACATACTAAATTCAATTAAATACACCTAAGTACAATCGGAGTTACCGTTTGCGCCCCTATATTTTGAGATTGGCTGTGCAAAAGCGTAAACTACCAAAAAGTTTGAATTAAACAACAGTAGTCTTACCAACTTTCCAACCAACAAACCAAATTACAAGTAATTATGAATTAATTTGTGTAAAAGGTATCAAAATAATTCTATTGGTGCAAATTCAAGTGTGACTGTTCACTCATTTAGCTGTCATGAATACTTAAATAGTCACGTTAAAATAGCTTTATGCTTTTAATAACAGTTGACTAATTATTCTGAATGATAGTAAAATAGTACAATAGTACAGGTCTTTGAGATTAATACATCTTTTTATGTAGATATGTTTTGATTAGTACTGATTAAAAATTAATAAATAAATGCGAGGGAAGATACATGTTTAAAATTGTAAAAAAAGAGATACTAAACCCTTTGGTAAAGCTTATGGAGATTGAAGCTCCTTATGTGGCCAGAAAAGCTGAGCCAGGACAGTTTATTATCCTTAGGACAGATGAAATGGGCGAACGAATACCTTTAACAATAGCTGACTATGACCGTAGTAAAGGAACAATTACTATAATTTTTCAGGAGGTAGGTAAAACAACTCAGGTTCTTGGTGCTATGAATGAAGGTGACAGCATCCTTGATTTTGCAGGACCTTTGGGAGTTGCTTCACATTTGGATGGTATTAAAAAAGCAGCAGTAATTGGAGGAGGCTTAGGAACTGCAATAGCCTATCCACAGGCTAAGAAGCTTCATGAGAATGGAGCGGTAGTACACTCTATTGTAGGTTTTCGAAATAAGGATTTGATTGTACTTGAGAAGGAAATGAAAGAAGTCAGTACTGAGCTGTTTGTAACTACAGATGATGGGTCAAACGGCAATAAGGGTTTTGTTACTGATGAATTAAAAAAGCTTTTGGAGAGTGGGAATCAGTATGATCTTGTTATTGCCATAGGTCCTTTAGTTATGATGAAATTTGTAAGCAAACTGACAAAGGAATATGGAGTCAAGACTATTGTCAGTATGAATCCGGTTATGATTGATGGTACCGGTATGTGCGGTGGATGCCGTGTAACGGTAGGAGGCAAAACAAAATTTGCTTGTGTTGACGGTCCGGATTTTGATGGGCATTTGGTTGACTTTGATGAAGCTATAAGAAGACAATCGATGTACAAGCGTGAAGAAGAGAAGGTAAGTAAAGAGCATAAATGTAAACTAGGAGGTGCTTTAGATGGCTAATATGTCTTTAGAAAAAGTAAATATGCCTGTGCAAGAACCCAACAAGAGAAATAAGAATTTTCAGGAGGTTGCGCTAGGTTATACTGAGGATATGGCTATGGAAGAAGCCCAAAGATGCCTTCATTGTAAACATAAACCCTGTGTTAATGGTTGTCCCGTAAATGTGCAAATACCTGATTTTATTAAGCTGGTCTCTGAAGGTAAATTTCAAGAGGCTTATGAAAAAATTACTGAGACCAATAATCTCCCAGCCATTTGTGGGCGGGTATGTCCTCAGGAATCACAGTGTGAGAAGCTTTGTGTACGCGGGATAAAGGGAGAACCGGTTGGAATAGGTCGACTTGAAAGGTTTGTTGCCGATTGGGCTATGAAAAATAACAAAACTTCTGAACCGAAGAATGACAAATTGAATCAAAAAGTTGCAATATTAGGCTCAGGTCCTGCTGGATTATCCTGTGCAGCTGACCTAGCTAAAATGGGCTATAGTGTGACAATATTCGAAGCCTTCCATGCAGCAGGTGGAGTTTTGATGTACGGGATACCTGAATTTCGTCTGCCCAAAGACCTCGTCCAAAAGGAAATAGAGAATGTAAAGAAGCTGGGTGTTGAGATTAAAACCAACATGGTTATCGGAAAGGTTATGTCAATAGATGAAATTATGGAAGAGGGATTTGAAGCTGTATTTATTGGTGCCGGAGCAGGTTTGCCTCGGTTTATGGGTATACCTGGAGAAAATTTAAACGGTGTTTATTCCGCTAACGAGTTTTTGACGCGTATAAATCTGATGAAAGCCTACAAGTTTCCTGAATATGATACACCTGTAAAAGTGGGCAAAAATGTAGCTGTTGTGGGAGGCGGAAATGTTGCTATGGATGCAGCTCGATCAGCTAAAAGACTTGGAGCAAAAAGTGTATTTATAGTTTACAGGCGTTCTGAAAATGAAATGCCTGCAAGGATCGAAGAATTACACCATGCAAAAGAAGAAGGAATAATCTTCAAGCTCCTTACAAATCCTACGAAAATTATTGGTACTTGCGATGGTTGGGTAAAAGGCATGGAATGTATTTCAATGGAGCTTGGGGAAGCTGACAGCTCAGGAAGAAGAAGACCAGTTGAAAAAGAAGGTTCAGAACATATAATTGATGTGGAAACTGTTGTAATAGCAATCGGGCAAAGTCCAAATCCATTAATTTCATCAACAACTCCTGATCTTGAGGTGCAAAAATGGGGTGGAATAGTTACAGACGAAGAAACAGGAGCAACGAGCAAACCTGGTGTTTATGCCGGAGGAGATATTGTTACAGGAGCGGCTACTGTTATTCTGGCAATGGGCGCTGGGAAAAAGGCGGCAAAGGCAATTGATGAGTATCTTCAATCTGCTAAATAACAATAGTAAGTTACAGTTCACAGGTAGCTAAAGAGATATAACTTTCGCAATGTTAGGAAACATTAGCGAAATGCAGCTCTTGCAAATGAAGCGTAGTTTCCGTTATTGCACAGTTATATCTCAATATGTAGGGTCTGAATAGTAGCCAATAGTAACTCTAAGAAAGCTGATTGCAGTGAAAGATGTTGATATATTTTTTTACTATATATATAATTATTAAAAGTGAGCTTTTAATGAATGTATTTTAAACACGATTGGGGTGTAACAAAAGTGAGTATCAAAACTGGAGAAATTGTTTCAATAAGACATTATTCCGGGGTTAACTCTTTTAAGAGTGCAATTTTAGGATACCATGAGGATAAGGTTACTGTAAAGCTCACAAGAGATTTTTCGATTATCAATTTTTTCGTAGGAGACCCAGTTGTTATCAGTCTATATGTAAAAGAAGAAGTCATATCAATTGGATGTACCATTTCACAATTTCAAAATGATAAGGGAATTGTTGAGCTTATAATCGACAGTGTTGAACGGCATCCTGAAAGACGTCAATATGAAAGGTATCCAGTTTCAATTTATGCTGATGTGAAAAAAGAATTATCAAGGAAAAAATACCTTGCGATCATAAAGGATATTAATATATATGGATTGTGTTTTTACTCAAAAGAGGAGTTTGAAGTTGATAATCAATTGGAAATATCAATGTATGTTGAGATGAACATACTTTTTTTAAATGTTGTTATTGTAAGAAAAGTAAAACGAGAAAATTATTTTGAATATGGTGCCAAAATTGTATATAAAGATGCTTCCACTATGAACGTAATGGAGGAGTACTTAAAAAAAGTTCAAAAAATCTATGAGAATGACATTAAAAAATTCAAAATATGAGTTTAGCATTTGGCAGTATCAAAGTTATAACGCACCGTAATTACAATATATTGTTGCAGTTATGAGGTTAGTTCAACTAAAATTCGTAGAGAATATTCTTAACAATGCTGATCTTTGCAAAGTGGCATGAGTTTAATAAGAAGAAATTTAATGGTTAGAATGGGAGGCAGTTGTGATGTTTACAGTTACACTAAAAGAAATAATAAGTGAATTTCAGCTGGAAGTTGTATCCTGTGAAGATAAAATAGAAGAGAAAGTAGTTTCTACCCCCGAACTTGGAAGACCAGGGCTGCAGCTTGCAGGGTTTTACGAGCATATAGGTGAAGACAGAATACAGATTATCGGTAACGCTGAATCTTCTTATATTGAGCAAATGGAACCTGATGAACGCTTAATGAGACTTGAAGAGTTTTTTAAGTTTGGATTTCCATGCGTAATTATTGCTAGAGGTCTTGAAGTATGTTCTGAAATACATGCTGTCTCTAAAAAATATGGGATACCTGTGTTAAGGACTAAAGAAGTTACTTCGAGATTTTTCAGCTATCTCATAAATTATCTCAATGTACAACTTGCGCCAAGAGAGAACAAACACGGTGTACTGGTCGAGGTTTATGGCGAAGGAATTCTTATACTGGGTGATAGCAGTGTGGGTAAAAGCGAAACAGCACTGGAATTAGTTAAAAGAGGTCACCGCCTTGTAGCTGATGATGTCGTTGAGGTTAGGAAGGTATCAGACAGAACATTGGTGGGAACTGCGCCTGATATAATAAGACATTTTATGGAGATTAGGGCAATAGGTATTCTTGATGTGAAAACACTTTTTGGTGTAGGTTCGGTGAAGATGACCGAAAAGATTAACCTTGTAATACATCTTGAGAAGTGGGATAAAAACAAACTATATGATAGGCTGGGACTTGTAGAAGAGTACACGGATATTCTTGGGGTAAAGATTCCTCTTCTGAGTATTCCTGTAAGACCCGGAAGGAATCTTGCAATGATTGTGGAAGTTGCTGCAATGAATAACCGTCAGAGGGTTATGGGATATAATGCCGCTAAGGTGCTTAACGACAGGATTATGGCTGAAATCAGCAAGAAAACTACAGAAAATAGGTAGAATAGCACAAGCTGTATTTATAATATGATTATAGCATGGGAAGTCAAATTTAGGAGGCATTATAAGAACTGTGAAAAACTTCAACAAGTTTAAAATAGCACAACTTACAGCCAATATCATAGGAGAAGATAATGTTCTTATTGATGAACCTATGAGTAAACACACTTCTTTTAGAATTGGTGGGCAGGCAGATTTGATGCTTTTACCCAAGAATCCTGATCAAATTATAAGTATTATTCAGCTTTTAAAAGAACAATGTATTTCTTTTATGGTGATGGGTAACGGAACTAACCTTTTAGTAAGAGAAAAAGGCATACGCGGAGCAGTTATTAAATTATATAAAAACTTTATGGATTATAAGGTTATAGGGAACAGGATACAAGTACAAGCAGGGATCTTGTTATCAAATCTTGCGAAAATAGCTATGGAAAATGGCCTAAGTGGCATGGAAGCAATATCTGGAATTCCCGGCACCTTAGGCGGAGCTGTTACCATGAATGCTGGTGCTTATGGAACTGAAACGAAAGATATTGTCCTAAAAACTCAATATATTGACGAGTGTGGTAATATTAAAGAAGTTTCTGGAGCTCAGCATGGCTTTGGCAATAGAACTAGTATATTTCAGAATAACAATGGAATTGTTATTGAGTCTGAGGTTCAGCTTTATGAAGGAAATAAAAAAGAGATACAAGAACGAATGAATGATTTTAAAACAAGAAGAAATGATAAACAGCCAGTAGAGTTTCCAAGTGCTGGTAGTGTATTTAAGAGACCTGAAGGTTATTTTGCTGGGAAGTTAATTGAGGATTGCGGTTTAAAAGGATTTAGAATTGGTGGAGCGGAAATTTCTAACAAGCACTGTGGCTTTATTATAAATAGAGATAATGCAAGCGCGGATGATGTTATTGAATTGATAAGGTTTATAAAGAACAAAGTATTATCCTTGTATGGTGTGACGCTTGACACTGAAGTCAGGATAATTGGAGAATGAGCATACTAAAAATTACTTTGCAAAAGAAGAGGGGTAAAAATGAGGTTTGTTATAATAACAGGCATTTCGGGGGCAGGAAGAAGCCTTGCTATGAAGTACCTTGAAGATATTGGATATTTCTGTGTGGACAATTTGCCTCCCGAACTAATACCAAAATTTGCAGAAATAAGCTCCAAAACTCGCGGTAAAATGGAAAGGATAGCCTTAGTAATTGATATAAGGGGCGGTGAGCTATTCAATGATCTGATCCCAGGCTTAAACGGATTAAAAGAAGCAGGACTTCCATATGAGATTCTTTTTCTTGAAGCTTCGGACAGTGTGCTAATAAAAAGATATAAGGAAAGCAGAAGGATGCATCCCCTTGCTCCTTATGGAAGTCTTCTCAAAGGGATTAATGAGGAGCGAGAAATATTAAAGAAAATTAAAAAGAAGGCAAATCACATTATTGATACGTCTGGACTGACACCTCGACAACTCAAAGAGGAAATAGTCAAAATATTTGTAGAAGGTAAGAAATCCCCTAGTATAGTAATCAATATAAATTCTTTTGGTTTTAAGTATGGTATTCCCTTAGATTGTGATCTGGTGTTTGATGTAAGGTTTTTACCTAATCCGTTCTATGAAAAATCGTTGAAGGAGCTTACAGGCTTTAATGATACTGTCAGGAGCTATGTATTAAACTTTCCGGAAGCACAAGAGTTTTTATGTAAATTGACTGACTTGGCTGAATTTCTTATCCCTAATTATGTTAAAGAAGGTAAGAGTCAACTTGTTGTTGGTATCGGTTGTACAGGGGGAAAACATAGATCAGTTGTAATTGCAAACACTTTCTATCAGATACTTTTTGAAAAAAAACATACAGTATTTGTAGATCACAGGGATGTGGGTAAAGATAGAAGGAGAGTAGTTAAATGAATGGTTTTGCTAAGTTCTTCATTAAATCATTATCTGATAAAGGTTTTAAGATACCTGCAGATTCAGATTGGCTCAGAAATTTACTGCATGAGAAAAGAATACTGATAAAAGGTCCTAAAATTGTAGCAGTAGGAGGCGGAACTGGTCTTTCCACCATGCTTCGTGGGCTTAAAGAATACAGTTCGAATATAACAACAGTTGTTACAGTCGCTGATGATGGAGGGGGATCAGGGGTTTTAAGACAGGATCTTGGACTTTTACCTCCAGGTGATATAAGAAACTGTCTTCTTGCTTTAGCAGATACAGAACCCATAATGGAGCAGCTTTTAGAGTATAGGTTTGAAGATGGAATGCTCAAAGGCCAATGTTTTGGAAATCTTTTTCTTGCTGCTATGAATGGAATATCGGGAAATTTTGAAGAAGCAGTGAGAAAGATGAGTGATGTTTTGGCTGTTACAGGAAGAGTGTTGCCTGTGACACTTGAGGATATAAGGCTTGTTGCAGAACTTGAGGATGGATGTATAATAAAGGGTGAGTCAAATATAGGTAATCACAACCAGGTACACCCAGGAAGAATAAGAAAGGTATTCATAGATCCACCTGATGCCAAGCCTCTAGACGAAGTCATTGATGCGATAATTGATGCTGATGTAGTGGTATTAGGTCCTGGCAGTTTGTTCACAAGCATAATTCCGAACCTAGTAATAGACGGAGTAAAAGAAGCAATAAACAGAGCAACTGCAATAAAAATATATGTGTGTAATATTATGACTCAGCCGGGTGAAACCGATTATTTTGATACAACAGATCATATAAGAGCGATAGAGGAACATAGTTTTGAGGGAATAATAGATTTTTGCATTGTCAACAAATCAGATATTCCCTATGATTTAAAACAAATGTATGAGCTAAAAGGGGCGCAGCCTGTAGACACCAGGGATGAGGCATTGAAAAAGGTGAGCGCTGAAATAATAAGTGGAGATTATTTTAATATTTTCAAGGGCAAGATCAGACATGACACAAAAAAGTTGTCAAAAACAATAATGCAGCTAGTTGCTGAAAATATGTTGGTTAGAGATAAGAAGAGGATGCTTGATTATTACTACATAAAGGAACGGCTTAAATAAGCAAGCATTGATCAAAAGTATCAATAATTTTGTCTCCGAAAGCATTAGGTAAAGAATTGCAAACTTTTACTTTAGAATATGTATATTCATATGTGTATTATAATGATAATTGAGGTGTGTGCATTGTCATTTTCGTCAAGGGTAAAAAACGAATTGTGCAGAACAGAAGTAACAGACAAATGTTGTATTATGTCTGAATTGGAGGCTGTTGTTAAAACAAGTGGTGTAGTGAAAAAGGATAAATGGAGCACACATATACAACTTGTAACGGAGAACCCTGCTTTTGCACGTAGAGCTTTTTCATTTATAAAGAGTGTTTTTAATGCAAACCCCGAAGTGTCAATTCGAAAAAGCAAGAAACTAAAAAAGCACGTACTATACAGTATTGCAATGCTTGTCAACAGCTCTGATGAGAATTTGACAAATTTAACATGTGATGAAGATAAATCAACTACTAATAGGTTAAATAACAATTGCTGCACAAGAGCGTATTTAAGAGGTGCTTTTCTGGCAGGAGGTTCTGTAAGTGACCCAGAGAAAACATATCATCTAGAAATTTCTAATCGCAGCAAGATACAGGCTGTCAAGATCAAACAACTGATGAAAAACTTCGGACTTAATAGTAAAGTGATAAAACGGAAAAGTGGTTACATTACATATCTTAAAGAGGGTGAAAATATTGCTGACTTTTTAAATATAGTCTATGCACATAATGCTTTGCTTGAGTTTGAAAACGTCCGAATACTTAAAGACATGAGGAATAATGTAAATCGCATTGTCAATTGTGAGACTGCAAATCTGGATAAAACAGTAAATGCATCATTGAGACAGGTAGAAAAAATAAATTACATAAAATCTCACATCGGTTTTGAGCGATTACCCAAAAACCTTCGGGAAATAGCGGAATTACGTCTTGAATATCGTGATGCAAGCTTGACTGAACTAGGACAGATGCTCAGTCCTGTGTTAGGAAAGTCCGGTGTAAACCACAGACTTCGCAAGCTGGAAAAAATAGCTGAGAATATTATAAATGTCAAAGGGAAGCCTTAAGCTAGGTAAACCTTCTACTTAAGGTCCAATCTTAAAGTAGAATGACTGCGATCAAAATTGCCTGGGCAATCGGCAGGTCAAGGGTGCATATTTTTTATCATTTCGACAAAACAATTTATTTTCCAACAAAGGATATTTTATATATGTGCAGAAATAGTATTAGGTTGATTATTACAGTCAAGGTTAACTGTTTTGGTTTGCACTATGGTTATATGTGTAAAACTTTTTACGTTTGCTTGACAAACCTAAGGGGAGGAAGATGCTTTGGATGTAACTTTTTCAAAGAGAGGAACAACACTTATTGCAAAAATAAGGGGAGAACTGGATCATCATACTGCCGAATATATCCGACGAAAAATTGATAGTGAGATTATGAAATCATTCACAAAAAATGTAATATTTGATTTTTCAGATATAAGTTTTATGGATAGCTCAGGCATCGGAGTTATAATGGGAAGGTATAAAAACATACGCCAACTTCACGGACGTGTCTCGCTGGTAAATATAAAACCTCAGCTAAGAAGGATTGTTGATATGTCTGGAATCCTAAAGTATGTTTCTATACACGATAACGTAAATGATGCCATTAATACGATGTAAGGGGAGATAGCGCAATGCAGGTTATAAATGAGATAAAACTGGAGTTTTTAAGTAAATCAAACAATGAATCTTTTGCAAGAGTTGTAGCTGCAGCGTTTGTATCGCAGCTTGACCCAACATTAGAGGAACTCGCAGATGTTAAAACTGCTGTTTCAGAAGCGGTAACAAATGCAATTATTCATGGATATGAGAATAGGGCAGGATATGTAAAAATGCTATGTAGACTGTTTTTGGATGCTGTAGAAATAACTGTTGAAGATGAAGGTAAGGGAATAGATGATATAGAGCTTGCCAGACAGCCATTGTATACTTCAAAGCCTGACATGGAAAGGTCTGGAATGGGGTTTACCATCATGGAGAATTTTATGGATAGTATATCAGTGGAGTCCGCTGTTGACAAAGGAACAAAAATTACTATGTACAAAAAATTTAAATCTTTAGTGCATGGTGATAGGGCGTAATTTATTTCAACAAAAGAAAAACATATGAAAGGTTTATGATAATAATGGGCGGACTATCCAAAGAAATGACAGAACTTATTGAAAAAGCTAAAAACGGGGATACTGAAGCGCAGACTACTCTAGTAAAGAATAATGTTGGGCTTGTCTGGAGCATTGTGCGCAGGTTTCAAAATAGGGGATATGAGACAGATGACCTTTATCAAATTGGGTGTATAGGGCTTATTAAAGCAATTAATAAATTTGATGTTTCATATGAGGTGCAGTTTTCTACATACGCAGTTCCTATGATTATTGGTGAAATAAAAAGGTTTATAAGAGATGATGGTATAATCAAGGTCAGCAGATCCTTGAAAGATACTTATAATAAGGCAAGAGTAGCTAGAGAAATTCTTAGCAAGGAGCATGGGAGAGAACCATCTTTAAATGAAATCGCGGAGTATCTTAGTATTACTGTAGAGGATTTGGTGGTTGCAATGGATGCAGGTGCCGAACCTGAGTCTCTTTATGCAACAGTTAGTGAAGGAGATAATTCACCTATTCTCTTAATAGACAGAATTGATTGTCAAAAGAATAACGATGAAATAGATCTTATAGATAAAATTGCTTTAAGACAGGTTATTGACACATTGAATCCTCGTGAAAAGCAAATAATAATTCTAAGGTATTTCAAGCAAAAGACACAGGTGCAGATTGCACGCATGTTGGGGGTTTCACAAGTGCAGGTTTCAAGATTAGAAAAGAAGATTCTAAAACAATTAAGGCAGAAGATAGAATTAATTTAAGCTAACAACTCGACTTTTTTTATCCATCAGAGCTGGTTGAAATTATTATTTAAAGCTTCATTTTTTACTTTCTTAAATTTTTCATCAATAATCAGAATATAGTTTATATTTTATCAAATAATAATTTATGGTAATTAATAATGTTATTGCTTCCCTAGCGAAAAAAGTGGCGAAGCCCGCTTTTTATACAGGACTACCTGGAGAAGACTGCAATTTGGTGCAAACTAATATTATTAAAGATTAAGTTGCTCTTTTACATAAGAGTTAATTTTATATAAGTATAAACTGGGAAGGGATATTTTGAAAGGAGTATTTGCATGTTATTGATATTTGGTAAATATAAGTTAGTTTTTTTAGTCGCTGTGCTGCTAATAATATCATTAGCATTATGGTTAGTTGTTTCAAGATTGGATAATAATAAAACTCCTACAAAAGGTGTTTTTGTTTATGAAACTGCAAAGTATACAGTTTTTAACCATACTTGATAGAACCAGATGGAACGAAATATTTCTAGGGAGGTTAGATTTTGCAAAAAGTGTTGACTAAGAAGGAATACCAGCAATATGTTGAAAGTAAATCACCAAAATCAAAAGTTTTAAGAAATGTAATAAGAGCTTTTTTGGTAGGTGGATTGATTTGCGTAATAGGGCAGTTTTTCATAAATATTTTAAAATCCAATGGTCTTGATCAGGATCAGGCTTCAATGATAGCAACACTTATATTGGTTTTTCTTGGAGCATTATTTACCGGTCTGAATGTATATGACGAATTGGGGAGGTTTGCAGGAGCTGGTTCTATTATTCCGATAACAGGGTTTGCAAACTCCATTGTGTCACCAGCTATGGAACACAAAAGCGAAGGATATATTATGGGTGTAGGAGGAAAAATGTTTGTAGTGGCAGGACCGGTATTGGTTTATGGTATATCAGCCTCAATTATAGCTGGGATTATTTATTACCTTATACACATGTAATTTTGACGTGTCACATGCTTTTATTAATTAAAAGCACGTAAAGACCCGATACCTGCAGGATAGTGAATAATCCAATTAATTTTCTGTTGCACAATTTATGCAAGCGCTATTGAAATAATTATGCTGTTTTAAATAGCAGTGGAAATGGAGTGTAATATGGCAAATAAAAGAAATGGAAGTCAGAGTGTTAAATTTGAAAACCCGCCATCAATAATTACTGCTGCGTCTATAGTAGGACCAAAGGAAGGTCTTGGACCTTTGAAGCTCTACTTCGATGAAATATTAGATGATGAGATGTGGGGCGAAAAAAGCTGGGAAAAAGCTGAAAGCAAATTGGTAAGGGAGACTTTTTCGAAAATACTAAAAAAAGGCGGTAAATCACCCAAAGATATCGACTATATAATTGCAGGAGATCTCCTTAATCAGTGTATAGCCGCCAGCTATGGGATACGTGATTCGGAGATTCCGTTCTTTGGAGTATTTGGCGCGTGTTCCACCATGGCTGAAAGCATGAGTATTGGTGCGATGCTTGTGGACGGCGGTTTTGCTGATAATGTTGTCTGCATTACCTCGAGCCATTTTTGCTCAGCAGAAAAGCAATTCAGATTTCCTCTTGAGCTTGGTACCCAAAGAACTCCTACATCCCAATCGACGGTCACAGGAAGTGGTGGAGTGTTATTGTCTTCAAACTGTACAGGACCTTACATTACCCATGTAACAACTGGAATAATAATGGACATGGGTATAAAGGATGCCAATAACATGGGAGCTGCGATGGCTCCTGCAGCGGTGGATACTCTGCTTGTTCATTTTAGAGATACGGGGTTTGTTCCTGAGGATTATGATCTTATTGTAACCGGTGACTTAGGGTATGTAGGGAAAAACATATGTGAAGAGCTTGTTTTAGGACAGGGCTATGACATGAGGGACAGATACAATGATTGCGGACTTATGATCTATGACAGAGAACAGCAGGATGCACATGCTGGTGGTAGCGGTTGCGGCTGCTCTGCAACCGTATTGTCGGGATATATTTTTGAAGAAATGAATAAAGGAAATTTGAACAATGTGCTTTTTGTAGCAACAGGTGCGCTTTTTAGCCCCACAAGTATACAGCAAGGGGAATCCATACCTGCAATTGCACATGCTGTTAGAATCCAAAAAAGTTTGTGATTAAGGACAACTATCAAAAGTGGAGTGATATTATGCAAAACATACTTACAACATATATTAATGCATTTATTGTAGGAGGGGTTATCTGTGCTGCTGGTCAAATACTGATAGACAAGACAAAATTGACTTCTGCAAGAATTCTTGTGATTTTTGTAACATCAGGTGTGATTCTTACTGCTCTTGGAGTATATCAAAAGCTCATTGATATAGGTGGAGCTGGTGCAACAGTTCCCTTGTCGGGGTTTGGATACTCACTTGCTCGTGGTGCGTTCCGTGATGTAGATACCATGGGTCTAGTAGGAGCTTTTACAGGAGGATTGAAAGCAACTGCAGCAGGCATTGCAGCAGCTATCCTTTTTGGTTATATAATGTCAGTAGCATTTACTCCAAAAGCAAAAAGGTAGGATATTGTGAACAACATCCCAAATACAGCAATACAGCTTCAGCATGGAAAACATTCAGTTTAAAATGCCTTCTTAATAAAAGCTCGGGGGAATCGCCCCCCCCCCCTCGCTTTTGGCTGGATTTACTTCGCAAATAGCCCAGTTAAGCAATTTAAGTGAACTCACTTTGTTTAAACAGCACGGACATTACTAAACCCTAAGTCATTTTAAACTGTGTTTTCCTAGGCTTGCTGTAACTAGCTTTTTAATAACTTTGTACTTTTCATTTTCTTCCATACTCAAAACAACCTTTCTCATTAGTACCACCTCACAAATTAATATGAAGGTATTGTACTATATTTTTAGGACATTTTCACATGTGGTACAATGAGACATTATCATAAGTGGATCATATCTAGTGAAGAAGAGTCAGTTTTGATGTTTACTTTTATTATATTTGTGTTATAATCTAGATAAAAGGTAATTGGCACCGCATGGTGCGGTTGCCACAAAGTGAAAAGCTTTACTTAATCACTCTGCGTGCGAGGCAGGGTGATTACTTGTTTGACCCTAATATTGCCTTTATTATAGCAACAATTAAGGAGATTAGCGTTATAACAAGCATAGAGAACATTACCATTAATGATATTGTTTCATATGTAGTCATTCCGCACCACCTCCATTCTTTTGTGAAATAGAGGTGGCAACCACACCTGCTTTAACCAATTACCTTGACCATATAATACCATAAAGGTCATATGTCTTCAATGGTTTAAAGTTTTGCAAAATTTCCATAGCATTATTAGGAATATTATAATATAATAATATTTGTTGGGATGAAAGATGCGGGAGAGATCTGATGGATAAGGAATCAGGCGCCGAAGAGGTAAGCTTTTTGTTTTGTCGAGCTTTTTGCGAAACTTTCAGGCAGAAGGACCGTGTCCGGACTAAACTCTGAAAAGCCACTTTAATGCGGCACCGACGGAGCAATATTCCTGTAGGAGTAGAATCTCTCAGGTCACAAAACAGAGGAAGACGGCAATTTATTTGCTGTGTTCCTTTTTTAGATATAATTAGTTTTTTCATTGCATGAGTGAGTCATGAGTGAGTATATATAATGTGTGCTACATCAAAGTATTTATGAACTAGTGGAAATAAAGTAGAAAAGAGGGGATGTTTATATGAAAAAGACACCATTATATGAAATACATCAAGGTCTGGGCGGCAGGATAATTGATTTTGGTGGCTGGGCCCTTCCTGTACAGTATAAGGGCATAGTTGAAGAACACCTTAATGTGCGCCAGAGGGCAGGATTGTTTGATGTTTCGCATATGGGAGAGATCACTTGCGAAGGGGCAGGCGCTGAAGCTTACATACAAAAGATGATAACTAATGATATCTCTGGTTTAAAGGAAGGTCAAATTGCCTATTCACCTATGTGCTATGAAAATGGAGGTGTAGTTGATGACCTCTTGATCTACAAAATAAGCAATGCTAAGTTTTTGATAATTGTAAATGCTTCAAACACTGACAAGGATTTTGAATGGATGAAGAAAAACCTATCAGGGGATACTGTATTAGAAAACCTTTCGGGTAAATATGCGCAGCTTGCATTGCAGGGACCCTTATCAGAAGCTATATTGCAAAAATTAACTGATTACCCGTTGGCTGAAATTAAATTTTTCAATTTTAAGAAGAATGTAAATTTAAGCGGTATTAATGCTCTTATCTCACGCACAGGGTACACCGGAGAAGATGGATTTGAAGTATATATAGACCCTTCTGATGCGGAAAAAATGTGGCATTTGATTATGCAAGCAGGTGAGGATGAGGGGTTGATACCAGCTGGACTTGGTGCAAGGGACACATTAAGATTTGAAGCAGCTCTTCCATTATATGGTCATGAGATATCTGCTGATATTACACCCTTTGAGGCGGGATTAAATAAGTTTGTAAAAATTAATAAGCCCATGGATTTTATTGGCAAAAAGGCACTAACAGAGCAAAAGGAAAAAGGTGTGGAAAGGAAGCTGATCGCATTTCAAATGGTAGATCGGGGATTGCCAAGAGAAGGTTATGAAGTCACAATAAACGGTCAAAAAATTGGATTTGTAACAACTGGAGGCTTTTCACCAAGCCTTAAAATAAATATAGGGCTTGCGTTGATTTCTTCCGACTATTCAAAGATAGGCACTGAAATAGGAATTAATATAAGAGGTAAAGCGGTTAAGGCTGAAGTAGTTAAAAAACCCTTTTACTCAAAAAAGTATAAAAAATAAGTAGAAATTATACAAGGAGGAACTCTTTTTTAAAAAAGTGAAAAACTAAGAATGAACGAGAAAGCTTAAGTAAATGAAAGAATATAGAAGGAGGAAAATAAAATGAAAACTTTAAACAATCTGAAATACTCAAAAGATCATGAGTGGGTGAAAATTGAAGGAAATAAAGCTTATATAGGCATCACTGATTATGCTCAGAATGCATTAGGTGATATTGTATTTGTGGAACTGCCCGAGGTTGGTGATGAGCTTTCAAGTGGAGATGAATTAGGTGTAGTTGAATCGGTAAAAGCTGCATCAGATATTTATTCACCTGTTTCGGGAACAATTCTTGAAGTAAATGAAGAGCTTTTGGATTCCCCTGAGAAAATTAATGAAGACCCCTATGAAAACTGGATTGCAGTAGTTGAACTTAAGGATCCAAAAGAAACAGATGATCTTATGAATGCGGATGAGTATAACAAGTTTTGTAAAGAGGAGGCCTGACAATGTCCAGGTATATTCCAAATACAAAGGAAGAGCAGCAGGGAATGCTGCGGGATATAGGCTTGTCTTCCATAGAGGATCTTTTTTCTGATATACCTGAGAACATACGATTGAAAAAGGAACTTGAACTAGATAATCCTCTATCAGAGATGGAGCTTTATGACCATATGAAAAACATTGCATCATCCAATGCAAATCTCAATGAGTATTCATGTTTTATAGGTGCGGGTGCATACGATCATTACATACCGGTACTTGTAGATCATATTTTATCCAGGCAGGAATTTTACACCTCTTATACGCCTTATCAACCTGAAATCAGCCAGGGAATGCTGCAGGCGATCTTTGAATATCAAACCATGATATGTGAGCTTACCGGCATGGATGTGGCCAATGCTTCCATGTATGATGGCGCTACAGCAGTTGCAGAGGCGGCTTCCATGGCATCTGGCATAACAAGACGCAGCAAGGTTTTGGTGGCAAGTACAGTGCATCCGGAATATAGGCAGGTTTTAAAAACTTACAGCCATTTTAAGGGAGCCCAAGTTGTTGAGGTTGGATATAAAAATGGTCTTATAGATCTTGAGGACATGGAAAAGAAAACGGATACCGATACGGCTGCTATTATAGTTCAGTATCCAAACTTTTTTGGCTCGATAGAACTGATAAAGGAAGCAGGAGAGATAGCACACAGCAAAAAAGCATTACTAATAGTTTGTGCAGATCCTATTGCACTTGGGATGCTTGAAGCTCCCGGAAAACTCGGAGCGGATATTGTGGTTGGAGAAGGGCAGTCCCTTGGAAATCCATTAAGCTTTGGCGGTCCATATCTGGGGTTTTTTGCTGCTCGGGAAAAGTATTTAAGAAAAATGCCCGGTAGAATAATCGGTCAAACTGTTGATAATTTGGGAAGGAGAGCTTTTGTTCTTACAATTCAAACAAGAGAGCAACATATAAGAAGGGAAAAAGCAACTTCCAATATATGCTCTAATCAGGCTTTAAATGCTCTGGCTGCTGCGGTTTATCTGACTGTTATGGGAAAACAGGGTATTAGAGAAGTCGCAGAGTTGTGTTTGCAAAAAGCTCACTACGCCTATGATAGCCTCATTGAAACGAAAAAGTTTAAACCAGCATTTTCTACTCCTTTCTTTAAAGAATTTGTTGTGATCAGTGAAAGCCCTGTAAGTGAAATTAACAAAAAATTACTAGGACATAAAATAATTGGAGGCTATGACCTTGCAAGGGATTACCCTGAGCTTAAAGGTGGATGGCTGGTTGCAGTTACCGAAAAAAGAACTAAGCAAGAAATTGATAATATGACTAAAAAGGCAGGTGTTGTCATATGAGAGATAACCCTCTAATATTTGAACTTAGCAAACCCGGTAGAAAGGCTTATTCTCTGCCTTGCTGCGATATACCTTTAAAGGATGTTAAGGATGTGATTCCTGAGGATTGCTTAAGGAAAGATAGCGCACTGCTCCCTGAGGTTGGAGAAATAGATGCTGTGAGGCACTTTACCAATCTTTCGCTAAGGAACCATGGAGTTGATTCAGGCTTTTATCCTCTGGGATCTTGTACAATGAAATATAATCCTAAAATTAATGAAGATGTTGCAAGGTTAGATGGTTTTATGAAAATACACCCATATCAGAGTGATGATTCTGCACAAGGGTGCCTTGAAATACTCTATAAAACAGGTGAGATGCTGGCGGAATGCACTGGTATGGATAAGGTTACTTTGCAGCCTGCTGCAGGTGCCCATGGAGAAATGACAGGGCTTATGATAATCAAAGCTTACCATGAGAGTAGGGGTGACACAGATAGAAATGTGATAATCGTTCCTGATTCGGCTCATGGTACAAACCCTGCATCTGCAGCTATTGCAGGATTTAATGTTATAGAGGTTAAATCAAATGAACAGGGTAATGTGGATATTGATGCACTGCAAAGCATTATGAGCGATAAGGTTGCTGGATTAATGCTGACAAATCCCAATACTTTAGGATTATTCGAACGAGACATAGAGAAGATATCGAAAATCATCCATGACGCAGGAGGATTGCTGTATTATGACGGCGCAAATGCTAACGCTATTATGGGAATTTCAAGACCCGGGGACATGGGATTTGATGTAGTTCACCTAAACCTTCACAAGACATTCAGTACTCCTCATGGTGGAGGAGGTCCTGGTTCTGGCCCTGTAGGAGTGAAAAAGGATCTTGTACCATTTCTTCCTGTTCCAATAGTAGATGCGGATTGTGATAATGAAAGATATTTTCTTGATTACAATAGACCGCAATCAATAGGTCGGGTAAAATCTTTTTACGGAAACTTTGGTGTTGTTTTAAAAGCATATGCCTATATTAAATCCCTCGGAGCCGATGGACTATTAGCTGCATCTCAAACTGCGGTACTTAATGCAAACTATATTATGAATAAATTGAAGGAATACTTTGAACTGCCTTTCGATAGAAAATGCATGCATGAGTTTGTGCTATCGGGGCAAAAGCAAAAGGAAAAAGGCGTTTCCACCTTGGATATGGCAAAAAGACTTTTGGATTTTGGATATCATCCACCGACCATTTATTTTCCGCTTATAGTAAAGGAAGCAATTATGATAGAACCTACTGAAACTGAAAGCCGGGAGACCTTAGATGAATTTATTTTGGCTATGATACAAATTGCCGAAGAAGCCGAAAATGACCCGCAAAAGGTAAAAGGTGCACCGTACAATACGGTGGTTGTAAGGCTGGATGAAGCGGGTGCAGCGCGTAATCCTGTGCTTCGGTGGCGGGGATAAGATATTTTGTTTATTACCTGATAATAACTTGTTTTACTTAATTTATTGATAAATCCTGCTTGAGGTGTTGAACCGGATAGCTCCCTACATTTCAAGCAGGATGCTCATGTACCCTTAGAAGCGCGGAAAAGGGTAAGTATAAAAAATCTATTGCCACTCTCGGCTAGCATCCAACTACATGTATTATTCCCTGCGGTACCTTATGTGTTTTCCAGTATATCTTTTGCTCCCACGGCTTGTTGCTTTCCCGATCAAATATCACCAGCCAGCCTTCGTATGCTCCAACCTTATCCATGTATACCCCGAGTTGTTTCAGTCCGTCCTGCTCGGTTTTACTTCCATATCTTAGTTTAAGTTCAATGGGATATTTACTCCCTGCATAAAGAACACACAAATCAAATCTCATTCTGCCGCTGGCATATTCCCGGATAATTTCGCCGCCACCGTTAATTACCCTCTGTAAAAATGCTTGTAGTATAAGATGCGGTGCCGCTTCTTTGTATTCATATTTTTCCATCCATATTTCACTGTTCTCTCTCCAAAATTTCTGGAAAGCTTCCAATAATCCGTTCATGTTAATTCCATTTTCCATAATCCAAGGCGTTTGCGGGATTTTACTTATTAAATTAAACTGTGTGTCCACAGTGAGAGTCCTTATGAATACTTCCCTATAAATGGAATTTGATATAATAAGTTCGCCTGCTTCGATTTTAATCAAGCCCAGATCAATACAATACATCGTATCATCAGAGCTTAATCTGATTGCATTCTCTCTGCCTGTTATAACTGGTTCAATAACTTTGCGCACCCTTTCCTCATGGAGCCGCTCCAGCAAGCTATCGATGTGAACATCACGCCTTAATATGATAGACTGTACAGCCTGCTCAACCATTTGTACAGTTATTAATTTTGAGGTATCATTTTTTAACCGGTCTTCTATAATTTCCACTGCAATTGCATTTACTAACCATGGCTGACCGTCCGTCCAGCAGTGTACCCTGTCAACGACATATGATTCAAATTTTTGACCTGTTTCTTGGGTATGTTGGCTGTAAAGCTGCCCAATTTCGTCCAGTGTAAAATTTTTAAGTGTCAATGCACTCCTTACAATATTAAATGGGCTTGATGATCCCATCGCCCCGGTATCCTTCCTGATTTTACCCTTATAGTCACGAATATTGCGCATTCCTACCAGAGCCAGTGAGTGTAAAAACTGTGTACGGTTCCTGTTAATATAGCCATCTCTTAACTGGCGTAAAAACGTAATAAGTGTCCCCTCGCTGAGGCAGTCGACTTCGTCAAAGAAAACCACTAGTGGTTTATCAATAACAGAACATATATCATAGAATAATTCTTTGATTAAAATTGATATATCATTTTTATTCATCTTGGCTTTAATATCATCAATATTTTTTATAGGCAGCTTGGAAATTCGTACAGCTGAAACTATACAATTGAAAATTTGTGGTATTCCTCTTTCTGGCTCAGGAAATGACTGAACTGCTTCCAGTGAGCAATACAGGGCATAATACCTTCCTTCGCTGTTAATTGTTTGTTCCAAGCTGTTTAAAAGTGTGGTTTTACCACTCTGACGAGCTGCGTGTAATACAAAGTACTGCCTGTTATCAATCAACGAATAAACTTCTGTTAACCTGCTCTCTGCATCCAGCATATAGTGTTCATCCGGGAAACATGGACCTGTAGTGTTAAACCTTTTCAAAGAATCACCCTTCCTTTTAAGAATACTGATACATAATTACTACTACAGCATTGAATTATAAGTTATCCTTACAGAAATAATGCGTTAATGCGTTATTTCTGTAAGGTGCATAATGCTTTAAATGAATGATATTAATGCGGTAGTATTATGTACCTTTTTCTTATTACATTATACAACACGATTGTTTGCAGTTGCAACCAAGGAAGGTCACATCCTTGACGACTCATTACTAATGATTGGCGCTACCACCCTTCCTTTTTCTTTCCTTCATTTTAATGCAACTTTATTATACATTTGTTTCAGGTATCTGGATAGGTATCTGGATATTCAAAAACTCTTTCAAACCAGTGTAATTTATGCTATAATAAAATCGTATAAGAAATAAGGTGAGAAATTGAGTAAAATGAAGATATATTTGGACAATTGCTGTTTTAATAGACCGTATGACGACCAAAATCAGCTTAAGATTGAGTTGGAAACAAAGGCGAAACTGTTTATACAGTCGCTTATTGTTAATGGAAAAGTTGATTTGGTTATCTCATACATATTAGAACTTGAAAACGACGATAATCCTTTTGAGATAAGGAAATCAGCTATCCAAGATTTTTTTAAGTATGCAAAGGAAGATATCAACGAGAGTTCGGGTCTTTTGAAAATTGCGGAGGAGATCAAGGAAACAGGCATAAAAACGAAAGATGCTTTGCATATTGCAAGTGCAATAGCAACAAACTGTGATTACTTTATATCAACAGATATTAGGCTTTTGAACTTTAATGATACGCGAATAAAAATTATAAATCCAGTTGATTTTGTTATGAAAAAGGAGGGCATTTAAATGAATGAAGCTGTTTTGCAGAAATCGGCAATGAAATGTCTTATCGATAACTTTGGAAATGTTGAAGCCGAAAGATTTATATCTTTGATCATAAAAGAGCCTTTTGATTATACCAAATGGCAGGAAACTCTTTACGAAGATATGTCCATTGTGGAATTGTCTGAAAAGGCTATGAAAAACAGACTAGCTAAGAAAAAAATGCAAGCAAAAGAATAAGTTTTAAGTTCAGAACGAACAGAACCTAAGGATGATGTATGTGGAATAAAAAATGAATTTATGCCAGTTAAACTTAAACTGCTAAACGATTTGGAAAAGGAATTGCTGTGGGAAGAGTATATTGAGAGATATCATGAACTAAAGTACGGAAGTCCTTTTGGAGATAGACTTAAATATTTCATAGAGATAGGTGGAAGCAAATCGTAATATACTGGCTGCATGATGTTTTCGGCATCATCCTGGGCATTGGCAGAAAGGGATAGATGGATAGGCTGGAAAAGCAGGAAAGTATACTTTCCTATGCAATGGGAAATCTCCTTTGCTGGTTTAAGTAGGAATGTTACCAACCTTCCTTTTTCTTATAATATAAAAACGCACAAAATTTGTAAAGTACAGCTATTACACTAGGGATTTCTACTATCATCCAGTTAATGTATTTGTCTCGGTTAAACCATGTAATAAAACATATTATAAGATAAATAAATAATCCAAATAAAGATACTTTTGCTTTCATAATCATAGAGGCTCAGAGCACCGTGGCTTTAGTCATGGCAGAAGACCCCCTCCGTTACACAACCTTTCTGTATTATTACTTACTATATTTTAATACATTTTCATAATATGTTAGTATAATAATATTGTCAATGACTTCTTATGTAATATTTTGGAGAGCACTGCGCATATTGTCAATCGATGATGTGGAAACAATCTCCACAATGCATCAATCTGGCGATATATGCAAAATTCACCAAAACATGCCAAAGGAAGTCATTGACATGATTATAAAACAAATGTATAATAAAATTGCATTAAAATGAAGTAAATAATAAGAAAGATGGTGTAACGAGGGTTCTTCTACCATAACTAAAGTTATGGGGTTCCGAACGTCTAGTACTATGAAAGCAAAAGGATCATTGTTTGTATCATTTGGTTGGCAAAGGAGGGGTGGTGGTAGCTATATAACTTTTCTATAGTTGATTGTTGAAAATAATTGTAAACAAGGAGGGCGAAGTTAATGAATGCAAGGAGAATTGTAGTGATAGGACTAGCAGTGGCTATATTATTTTCCGGAATAGCGGTTTATGCAACTAAAACCAGTATGGATACCGAAAAAGCCCGGCAGATATTTAGTCAAAAAAGGGAATTATTTTCTTTGACCGAGGAAGAATTTATGGAAGCAATAAAGGAACGACGCCCTGCGAAGGTGTTGTTTGCTTCATCCATGGCAAAAAAATACACAAAGGATATTGAAGTAATTTATAAACTTATTGAAGACAACAATGGGGATTTCAGAGCCGTCAGTAAGCTGCTAATGGATGAAGTAGATCCGGAGTTGTATCAGAAAATTCAGCAGGCGAGGAAGAGACATACATAAGGAAATTGGTTTTGATATTGTAACAGGGCGGCAAACAGAAAATGCATTAAAATATGGTAAATTATTGACAACATGACAAAACTAATGTAAAACAAAACATGATATAAAATGGAAATAAAGTTATCAAACATGAAATAAAAGAGCAAGAAGACTCATCACATATGAACATCTCAACTTTTGCTAGCTTTTTAATGAATGTGGTTAGGGTACCGATTTTATTTTACTCCCGAAAGCTGTTGATCAATGGAGGAGGTGTTTTTCAACTTGCTTGATTTAACATTGACATCCCCGAACATAGATGACCATAAAAAGTTGAAGGATGCCTATGGAAATAATAATCAAGAGATTGCAAATTAAATGAAAATATCTAATGAGGCAGCGAAACATGTTTTGAACTATGAAGGTAAGGGTATTAATTACTAAAAATAAGGGAAAATAAAAATAAAGTACAAATATTTAAGTGCAATTATTCAAAAAATTAGGTAAAATAGAAAGTACGACAGTATGTAACGTAAAAACCTATGTAACATGACCTTCAAAATTCACTTTTACACATTGTTCATTTCAAATTGCATGTTGCAAGAATTTAAGAAGTTACATATAGATAAATTAATGGAGGTACTCATATGTCTTTTAAAATAAGCGAAAAAATCACTTGGGTTGGAAAGATAGATTGGGAGCTTAAAAGGTTTCACGGAAATGAATACTCAGTTAACAGAGGTTCTACCTATAACTCTTATCTTATAAGAGACAAAAAAACTGTTCTTATAGATACTGTATGGAAGCCCTTTGATGAGGAATTTGTAGATAATCTTAAAAAGGAAATTGATTTAAATGAAATTGATTATATAGTGATCAATCATTCGGAGATAGACCATAGCGGTGCCTTACCGAGGCTAATGGAAGAGATACCGGACAAACCGATTTACTGCACAAAAAATGGTGCAAAATTTTTAAAAGGGCATTACCATCAGGACTGGAACTTTGTAGAGGTAAAGAGTGGAGATACTCTTGATATTGGTGAAAATAAACTGGTTTTTGTAGAGGCTAGGATGCTTCATTGGCCAGATTCTATGTTCACCTACATGGCAGGTGAAAACATTCTTTTTAGTAATGATGCCTTCGGGCAGCATTATGCATCAGAGCAGATGTATAATGACAGGGTTGACAATGCTGAGCTTTATCAGGAAGCTATAAAATATTATGCAAATATACTAACGCCTTTTAGCAGCCTAGTCACTAAAAAGATCAAAGAGGTTCTGGATATGAATCTTGCGATTAGCATGATTTGCCCCAGTCATGGAGTGATTTGGAGAGATAACCCGGTTCAAATTATAGAAAAGTATATGGAATGGGCAAATGATTATCAGGAGAATCAGATAACTATTGTCTATGACACAATGTGGCAGAGCACCAAGCGAATGGCAGAAGCAATAGCAGCTGGAATAAGTGATGTGGATAAGGAAACAGTAGTTAAATTATTTAACTCTTCCAAAACCGATAAAAATGATATAATTACTGAAATCTTTAAATCTAAAGCTATACTTGTAGGATCTTCAGTTGTTAACCGTGGTATCTTATTTTCGGTGGCAGGAATGCTTGAAATGATCAAAGGAATGGGATTTAAGAATAAGAAAGCTGCAGCCTTTGGCTCTTATGGTTGGAGTGGTGAGAATATTAAAATAATTACTGAAGAGCTGAAAAAAGCGGGTTTAGAAATAGTAGATGACGGACTAAGGGAGCTATGGAACCCTGATGAGAAAGCAAAAGAAAGATGCAGAGAGTTTGGAAAGGAGTTTGCTGTCAAAATAAAGCGACTCCATAAATTGTGAAGGGAAGATAGATTTTGTCCATTGTTTCAATTGTAAAATGTGAGGATTATGATGAGCGCAAGCTCGACATGGTAATATCTAAGGTATTCGATGATCTTGGCGGTATAGAGAAATTTGTCAAGCCGGGTATGAAGGTTGCAATAAAACCGAACCTGGTATCAGCCAAAAATCCAGAAGATGGAGCAACCACACACCCCGCTTTGGTGGGTGCAGTTGCAAGGCTTCTTGTAAAAAATGGAGCTTCTGTGATGCTTGCAGAAAGTCCTGGAGGTTTATACACAAAGCTTTTGCTAAAAAGAGTCTATGCTTCATGCGGTATGGAAAAAATTGCGCAAAAGGAAGGCATACTTTTAAATTATGATATTTCAGAGGTTGAAGTTGAAAACCCTGAAGGTCAACTTCTTAAAAGGGTATCAATAATTAAGCCTCTTTTGGATGCTGACCTTGTTATTAATCTTCCAAAGCTGAAAACACACGGTCAAATGGTTTATACTGGAGCAGTCAAGAATATGTTTGGTGCTGTCCCTGGTGAGCTTAAGGCGGAATATCACTTTAGAATGACTAACTACACCAACTTTGCTAATGCGCTGATTGATATTTTCCTAGCTGTTAAGCCTCAGTTATCCATAATGGATGCAGTTGTAGGAATGGATGGCGCAGGTCCGACAGCTGGCAATCCTTTTAAGATTGGACTTGTTTTGGGTAGTGAAAATGCATTTGAACTGGATTATGCAGCAATAAAGATTATAGGTGCCGATCCTCTTAAAATTCCGATCATTTACCAAGCAGTTAAAAGAGGGCTTTGTCCGGAAACCGAAAGCCAAATCAGCATTACAGGAGAAAAGCTTAAGGATATAAGGGTAGAGGGTTTTGATATACCTGCATTGCAGAGCATGAAATCTATATTGTTTTATGAGAATAGCATTTTTAACTTTTTTGCCAATAAATTAAAAGCTAGCCCCCAGCTTAATAAAAAGGTTTGTACTGGATGTACAAATTGTATAAAGGTATGTCCTGCAAAAGTAATTGTTCTAAAAAATGGAAAACCAGAGATTGATCTTAGGATGTGCATAAGGTGTTTTTGCTGTCAGGAGTTGTGCCCTGTGAAAGCGATTTCTCTAAAAAAGCCTTTTGTTATGAGATTAATGTCGAAAAGGAGAAAATTTTATCGACATAAGAAGGATTTTTAATGTACTTGTCGAATTTTTTATTGTCTAGGAAAATATACTTTCCTAGACAATGGGGATTGCAAAGGGGAAGCCCCTTTGCTGCTTTAAGGAGGGTGCTCAAGGATGCGGAGCATCCGTCGAAGGGAACCATAAGGTTCCCTAGCGAAAAAAAGTGGCGAAGCCCACTTTTTTATGGTAATATATTCTTTATATGATTATTCCCAGAAAGTCACTTTGCGATTTACTAGGAATCAATCATATACTCTTTAAAGTATTTTTTATATGTTTAAGGAAAGCGTTCATATATAATAAGTTAAACCTTTAGAGATTGTTAATGTCGAAGCAAATGGTTATTAGTAAATAGGTGCAAAAGTTGAATTCAATATAGAGAAAGTATGGTTCAACTTGCTTTATGAAACTAATCAAAACATCGGAATAAAGGTGGGACAAAATGAAGGTTGAATATTTAAATCCTTTTATTGAGGCTAGTAAATCTGTTCTGAAGCAAATGACAGGTATGGATGCTAGATTAGGGAAGGTGTACATCAAAACTTCTCCCTATGATAGTAATTCAATAGTATGCATTTTAGGGGTTACAGGTAAAATCCGTGGTCAGGTTATTTTATCCTTGAGTGATGAAGCGGCTCTTATGGTTACTTCTGCTATGATGGGGGGAGTTAAACTAGATGCATTGGATGAAGTCGCAAAGAGTGCTGTTGCCGAGCTGGCTAATATGATATTGGGCAATACTGCAACAATTTTATATAACAGAGGAATAAAAGTTGAAATTACTCCTCCATCTATTTTGGTAGGTGAGAAAATTAGAATATCACTTGATAAGGTTCAAACAATTTGTATTCCACTTGCTTTGGAAAATGGAGTCGAACTGTTTATTGATGTTGCAGCAGAGGAAAGCTGATGGGCTTTAAAACAAGCAGGCGAGGTGGTTTTATTTGTCGTTCAACATAGTGCTGGTAGAACCGGAAATACCACAGAACACAGGAAATATTGCTCGAACATGTGCCGCAACCGGTTCAAACCTTTATCTAGTAAAGCCGCTTGGTTTTTCGGTGGAAGACAGATACTTAAAGCGGGCAGGTCTGGATTACTGGAAGGATGTCAATGTAATTTATATCGATTCTTTAAAGGAGTTAACTGATAAATACAAAGACAGTGAGTTCTACTTTGCTTCTACTAAGGCTGTAAATTTATATAGTGAGATAAGATATAATGATGGTACGTTCTTTGTTTTTGGAAAGGAAACAGCCGGACTTCCTGAGAGCTTACTTTATGAGAACAAGGATAAGTGCATAAAGATTCCAATGCTAAATGGTATACGGTCGCTAAATCTAGCAAATTCTGTAGCGGTAGTATTATATGAAGCTTTAAGGCAGGGAGGATTTTTGAACCTTGCGTGTGAAGGAAGGCTAAGGTATTAGTTGGAAAGTTGGGAAGGCGCTCATAATTTTTTACTTTTTAGGTTATGGAGGTTTTTTATATGGTCAATAGAGATAGGTTGGTAGAAGAATTCTGTCAATTGGTTAGAATTGATAGTATCTCTAAAAAGGAGAGAGAAATGGCAGATTGCCTTAAACTAAAGCTTACGAAGCTGGGGTTTGAGGTTTATGAAGATGATGCGGGTAAAAAAATCGGAGGAAACGCAGGAAATTTAATATGTACACTCAAAGGTGCCGAAAGTTTACCATCGGTGCTTTTTATGGCTCATATAGATACTGTGGTTCCGGGTATAGGTAAAAAGCCAATTGTAGATGGAGATTATGTAAAGAGTGATGGAAAAACTGTACTTGGAGCAGATGACCTAGCTGGTGTTGAAATTATTCTTGAAGCTATGAGATGTATCAAAGAGAACAATATTGAGCACGGTGACATAGAGGTTGTATTTACAGTAGCAGAAGAGATAGGACTACTTGGATCAAAAAATCTAGACTTTTCAAAAATAAAATCTAAATTTGGTTTTATTCTTGATTCAGGAAGTAAAGGTAGTGTTATTGTAGGAGCTCCATCCGAGAATTTAATTGATATTATTGTTTATGGGAAAGCTGCTCATGCAGGTGTGGAGCCTGAGAACGGAGTAGATGCGATAAGAATTGCGTCAGAAGCCATTGCCAATATGAAGCTGGGAAGAATTGACTTTGAAACAACATCAAATATTGGTATAATTAATGGAGGAAGAGCGACAAACATCATTTGTGAGCGAGTGGACTTAAAAGGGGAAGCACGCAGCCGGGATGACAAAAAACTTGCTAAGCAGACTGAGCATATGGAAGATTGCTTTAAAAAAGCAGCAGAAAAATATGATGGTAAGGTCGATTTTAAATTCGAAAAGTGTTATTCAGGCTATAAAATAAAGAAGGATGAGCCAGTTCTCAGATTGTTTGAAAAAGCCTCTAAAGCTAGCGGGGTAGAAGCCAATCTTATTTCAATGAACGGAGGCAGTGATGCCAACATACTGAATGAAAAAGGCATACGGGCGCTAAATATTAGTATGGGTGCTGAAAAATATCATACAGTTAACGAAGTTGCTGATATTAATGAAATGGTAAAAATGGCTCAATTGCTAATCAATATTGTGAAAGACGTGAAACAAATGTAATGTAATTTTTCAAGCAATTGACTTTTAAGCCTACTAGAATAAAAGGATTTTCAACAAACCATACTGTGAAAATTAAAGATCTTCCATAAAAAGATGCAGTAATTGCTTATACTGTTACTTGGTCTGATAAAATAGAAGAGGGAGTGTATTAAATGGCTAAACGCATTGGCGTACTAACAGGTGGCGGGGATTGCCCCGGTCTTAATGCAGTTTTAAGAGCAGTAATAAAAACTGCAATTAATAAGTTTAACTATGAGGTCATTGGGTTCAAAGATGGTTATAGGGGTCTTGTAATGAATGACTTTATAAAGTTTAAAGAAAGTGATGCATCAGGAATACTTGACAAAGGAGGAACAATACTAGGAACCTCCAACAAGCACAATCCTTTCCACTATAGGGTTGAAAGAAATAAAAAAGTTGAATACATTGATCTTTCAGACAGAGTTGTTGATAATCTTAATATGCACGGAATTGAGTATATGGTCTTTATAGGCGGGGACGGAACCTTAACTAGCGCTAGAGACTTCTCAAGAAAAGGAGTTAAAGCAATAGGTGTACCAAAGACCATAGATAATGATCTTTCAGGAACTGATAGAACCTTTGGCTATATGACAGCCATTGACACAGCAACAGAAGCAATTGATAAGCTACATTCCACAGCAGAATCACATCATAGGGTTATGATCCTTGAAGTTATGGGTAGGTATGCTGGATGGATTGCTCTTGAGTCTGGCATTGCAGGAGGCGCAGATGTTATTCTCATACCTGAAATACCTTATGATCTTGAAAAAGTTGATAAAAAGATTGAAGAACGACGCAGACAAGGCAAGCACTTTAGTATTGTTGTTGTTGCTGAAGGCGCAAAACCAAAGGACGGGGACATGGTTGTAAGCAAGATTGTTGATGACAGTCCCGATGCAATAAGGCTAGGTGGGATTGGAGAAAAGCTGGCAGATGATCTTGAAAAAATTTATGGCCTTGAAACAAGGGTTACTGTTTTAGGTCATTTACAAAGAGGCGGAAGACCTAATCCTTATGACAGAGTACTTGCTACAAGGTATGGTGTTAAAGCTGTTGAACTTATAAACAAAGAAGAGCATGGGGTTATGGTTTGTCTGAAGGGCTGCGAAATTGCTACTGTTCCTTTGGAGGATGCTGTCAGTAAATTAAAGACAGTGCCAACAGATGGAGAACTGATACGTATATCAAAAGCAATAGGACTTTGTTTTGGAGATTAATATATATTGATTGCTTTCCGGGAGGTCTTAAAAACGACTTTCTAGGATGTGATCACATTGTAAGAAAGACCTGAAAAATGAGGCTTTAAGGAGGGTGCTTAAGGATGCGGAGCATCCGTTGAAGGGAACCATAAGGTTCCCTAGCGAAAAAAAGTGGCGAAGCCCACTTTTTTATAGGAGACGTAAATTTGTATGTATGGGAGTTAAAAAGAATGCAGTTTTCAAAATTAGAGTTAGAACATAAACATTTATTCGATGAGTATTTTAAAAAGTTTAATCCACAAGCTTCTGAGCTTACATTTACAAATTTATTTATGTGGAGGGATTACTACAGGATAAGCTTTACAATAGTAAACAATCTTCTTATCATTATCTCAGAACCATGCAGGAGTGAGCAGTTTTCATTTATGTTCATAGGTAATCTGGATGAAGATAATTTTCGTGATGCATATTTTAAAGTTGGTGAATATTTTGAGAATAGAAATTGGAAACTAAAGTTCCAAAGGATTGAAGAACAATATCTTGATTATTTTCGTAAATATGGAGATGGACTTAAGTTTTGCAATGACCAAAATAACAGTGACTATGTATATCAGACAGATAATCTTATTAATCTTACAGGAAGAAAATATCATGGAAAGAGAAATCATATAAATCGTTTTAAAAAAGAATATGAATATGAGTATGTACCCCTTACTGTGGAATACCTTGATGAATGCAGACGAATTATGGATAAGTGGTGCGAAGGCAGGGATTGCAACTGCCACAGAGGCTCCTATTGCGAAAAACATGCAAATGAGGAATTACTTAAAAATTATGAAGCCTTAGGATGTAAAGGTGCTCTAATAAAAGTGAATGGGAAATTTGAAGCCTACGCTATAGGCGATTTGTTAAATCATAATACCGGAGTTGTTCACATAGAAAAGGCTAATTCAAATATAAATGGTCTTTATACATTTATTAATCAGCAGTTTTGTGAAAGAGAATTTAGTATGACAAAATATATGAACAGGGAGCAGGATATGGGAGAAGAGGGACTTCGCAAAGCAAAAAAATCCTATCATCCTGTGAAGATGGTGAATAAGTATACTATAGTACAAAAATAGGTTCTGTCGAATTTGATGAATAGTGCGCGCGGGGTATGGGTAAAATAATGATATTGCCCCAAAGATAGCATTACTCTCTGATTTAAATAGGCTGGTTGCAAGATTTGAGATGTGTAATTAGTACTACAACGTAAATTCTTAAATTAATCCCGACTTAAAAAAGCGCGTTGAAAGTGTTCAAGGTAATTTTAAGTCTGGCGCATGAATGCCGATATACAGGTGATATTAACGCTATAGTAATTGTTAAGTCTTTGTTAAAAATTTAATTATTTTCTATCCAAGTATTGAAAAAAAGATAGAATTATTATACAATATTTAATTGTTAAAAGTATAACAGCTTTTCTCAAATATTTGTTTAAATAATTTAAAATAGCCATAAAACAAAAAAATAATTTCAGGGAGGTTATATATATGGCAATAAAAATAGGTATTAATGGTTTTGGAAGAATTGGACGTCTTGTTTTTAGAGCGTCAATAAATAACCCAAATGTAGTTGTAACCGGTATTAACGACCCGTTTATCAGTCTTGATTACATGGTTTATATGCTTAAGTATGATACCGTTCATGGTAGGTTTAATGGAAGTATAGCTATTGAAGGTGACAAACTGGTTGTTAACGGGAATAAAATAAGCGTATTTGCATGCATGAACCCAGAAGAAATTCCTTGGAGAGATTGCGGAGCGGAATACATAGTAGAATCTACTGGTGTATTCCTTACTAAGGACAAAGCATCAGCTCACTTCAAAGGTGGAGCAAAGAAAGTTGTTATGAGTGCACCTTCCAAAGACGATACTCCAATGTTTGTAATGGGTGTTAACGATGACAAATATACTAAGGATATGGATATTGTATCTAATGCTTCGTGTACTACAAACTGCCTTGCACCTCTTGCTAAGGTAGTTCATGAAAACTTCGGAATTATTGAAGGGTTAATGACTACAATTCATTCATACACAGCAACCCAGAAAACTGTTGACGGTCCTTCAATGAAAGATTGGAGAGGCGGACGTGCTGCTGCTGCTAACATAATTCCATCATCAACCGGTGCTGCTAAAGCTGTAGGCAAGGTTATTCCTGAGCTTAATGGAAAATTAACAGGTATGTCCTTCAGAGTTCCTACAGTTAATGTATCTGTTGTAGACCTTACTTGCCGTCTTGAAAAAGCTGCAACATATGACGATATTAAAGCTGCTATCAAAAAGGCTTCAGAAAATGAGCTTAAAGGTATACTTGCATACACTGAGGATTTAGTTGTATCAAGCGACTTTATTGGTGATTCTCATACTTCAGTTTTTGACGCAGATGCTGGCATTTCATTAAATGACAACTTTGTTAAGCTTGTTTCTTGGTATGATAATGAGTGGGGTTATTCAAACAAAGTAGTTGACCTTATCTGCCATATGGCTAAAGTTGATGCGAAATAGACTATGGAATTTAATTAAAACACTAAGCGCCGATTATGTGTTTAGTGGACAATAGACAATATTTAAAAAATGAAGGTCCGGGCGAACCTTGAACCGGACCTTTTTTTATAACATGACTATGACCTAGAAAGCAACATTAGAAAGTATACTTTTCAAAGCTATAGAGGAGTGCAATTGCTTGCAGAATTAGTGATGTTGTTATAAAATGTTATTTGAATCAGGGACAAGTTACTTAAAAGGAGTGAAACTAATGAGTATAAGTAAGAAAACTGTTGAAGACATTCGTGTAAAAGGTAAAAAAGTTATTGTAAGGGTTGACTTTAATGTACCTCAGGATGATGAGGGCAATATTACAAATGATAGCAGAATAGTAGGAGCACTTCCAACCATAAACTATCTTATAGCTCAGGGTGCAAAAGTTATACTGGTATCACACTTAGGCAGACCAAAGAAAGGTTTTGAGGAAAAATTCAGTATGAAACCTTGTGCAGTAAGGCTAAGTAATCTATTAGGCAAAGAAGTGATTATGGCTTCTGATGTTATCGGTGAGGACGCAAAAGCTAAAGTAGCAGCATTAAAAAACGGCGAAGTGCTTATGCTTGAAAATGTTCGCTTTCATAAAGAAGAAACCGAAAACGATCCAGAGTTTGCAAAACAACTGGCAAGCCTTGCAGAAGTATTTGTAAACGACGCTTTTGGAACAGCTCACAGAGCTCATGCTTCGACAGCAGGTATGGCGGATTATCTTCCTGCCGTTTGCGGTTACCTTATTAAAAAAGAAATTGACATCATGGGAAATGCTCTTGCTAACCCCAAAAGACCATTTGTGGCAATATTGGGTGGCGCTAAGGTATCTGATAAAATCGGAGTTATTGAAAATTTTCTGGACAAGGTTGATACCCTGATAATTGGCGGAGGGATGGCATATACTTTCCTTAAAGCAAAAGGGTACAAAATCGGTGATTCAATCTGTGAAGATGACAAAATATATTATGCAAAAACTCTTATGGAAAAAGCCGAAGAAAAAGGTGTTAATCTTATACTGCCGGTAGGAAGCATTGTTGGAAAAGAATTTAAAAATGATACAGAATTTAAATATGTACCTTCTGATGCAATGCCTGATGGCTGGAAGGGTATGGACATTGGTTCACTTACTGTTGAAAGGTTTGCAAAGGAAATTAAAAAAGCAGGAACTATTGTATGGAATGGACCTATGGGCGTTTTTGAATTCCCCAACTTCGCCTATGGAACAAGAGAGATTGCAAAGGTTGTAGCTGAGTCAAAAGCAGTATCCATAGTTGGCGGAGGCGACTCTGTAGCGGCTATTGAGCAAATGGGTTTTGCAGATAGAGTAACTCATATTTCAACTGGTGGCGGAGCTTCTCTTGAATTCCTCGAAGGAAAGGAGTTGCCCGGAATAGCTTGCCTTATAGATAAAAACCCCAGAAGAAAAGTTATTGCAGGAAACTGGAAAATGTTCAAAACCCCCGATGAAGCTACTCAATTTGTTGAGGAACTAAAGATGCAAGTAAAAGAAGCAAACGCTGATGTTATAGTGTGCGTTCCTTTTGTATGTTTGTCAGCTGTGTTAAAAGCGGCAGATAGCTCAAATATAAAGGTTGGTGCCCAGAATATGCACTGGGAGGAAAGCGGTGCTTACACAGGCGAGGTTTCAGGTCAAATGCTCAAGAGCATGGGTGTAGAATATGTTATAATAGGTCACTCTGAAAGAAGAGAGTATTTTGCCGAAACTGATGAAACTGTTAATAAAAAAGTACATTCGGCATTTAAATATGGTCTTATCCCTATAGTTTGTGTAGGTGAAACGCTGGAAAAAAGAGAACAGGGCGTTACCGCTGACTTGATCCGGTATCAAGTTAAAATCGCTTTAGGTGGACTCACAAAAGAACAAGTTAAAAAGCTGATTATTGCTTATGAACCCATTTGGGCTATAGGAACTGGAAAAACTGCAACATCGGAACAAGCCAATGAGGTAAATCATATAATAAGAAAAACAGTAGAAGATTTATATGATGAAGAAACCGGGGATGCGGTAAGAATCCAATACGGCGGAAGTGTAAAACCTTCCAACGCTGCAGAGCTTTTTGGAATGCCTGATATTGATGGTGGGTTAGTTGGTGGAGCAAGCCTTAAAGTTGCAGATTTTACAGGTATAGTAAAATACAATAATTAGGTTAGCAATTGATTAAAAAAGCCCCTTAAATTAATAAGGGCTATTGTAAATGGAACAAATAAAAAGCTTAATCCGCTTTTAAAAAGACACACAATGATATGATGTAGCAGCAGAACCGGCTAGTTTTTTATTGTCTATTAAAGTATACTTTCATAGACAATAGGGATTGCAAAGGGGAAGCCCCTTTGCTGTTTTAAGGAGGGTGCTTAAGGATGCGGAGCATCCGTCGAAGGGAACCATAAGGTTCCCTAGCGAAAAAAAGTGGCGAAGCCATCTTTTTAAAAAATAAGGCCAATTGTTCTTTTTGCTACACCATATCATTTTCACAATTCAAAAAAAGTGGATTACAATATATATTTTTGTCTTGTATATATCGAATGGAGTGTTACAATGAGTGATAAATTAATAGCTTTAATAATAATGGATGGTTTTGGTTTAAGCGAAAAGAAAAGCGGAAATGCAATAAGTGCAGCTCATAAACCTAGTCTTGACAACTTAATGAAAACTTATCCAAACACAGTTTTACGATGCAGCGGGATGGATGTTGGTCTGCCACGCGGGCAAATGGGTAATTCGGAAGTAGGACACACAAATATTGGCGCAGGTCGGATAGTATACCAAGAACTAACACGAATCACAAAATCTATAGAAGACGGTGATTTTTTTTATAAGGAAGAATTTTTAAATGCAATTGAAAACTGCAAACAGCATAATACCAAATTGCATCTTTATGGACTTGTATCCGATGGAGGAGTGCATAGTCACAACACACACCTTTATGCACTGTTAGAACTTGCAAAGAAACAAAACTTTAAAAATGTTTTTATACATTGCTTTATGGATGGTAGAGATGTTGCTCCTGACAGCGGGAAAAGGTTTGTTGAGGAATTGGAAGCTGAGATTTTACGGATTGGCGTAGGCAAAATTGCTACTGTTATGGGTCGTTATTACGCAATGGACAGGGATAACCGCTGGGAGCGAGTTAAATTAGCTTATGATGCAATAGTTCTTGGCAAAGGCGTTTACGCGCCATCTGCTACATCAGCAATGTCCGAATCATACGAGAGAAAAGAATTTGACGAATTTGTAAAACCTGCGGTAATTGTTGAAAATGGCGCTCCTGTCGCCACTATCAGTGAAGACGACTCAATTATATTCTTTAATTTTAGACCAGACAGAGCAATTGAAATATCTAGAACACTTACTGAAAGGGATTTTGACGGATTTGAAAGAGAAAATGGTTTTTTCTCTTTACATTATGTGTGTATGACACTTTATGACAGAGAACTTTCTAATGTGTTAATAGCTTTCAAACCAGAAGAGCTTAAAAATACATTTGGTGAATATATAAGCAAGCTTGGATATACGCAGCTTCGTATAGCAGAGACAGAAAAATTCAAGCATGTAACATCATTTTTTAATGGCGGTTGTCAGACTGTATATGAAGGTGAGGAAAGGATTCTCATACCTTCGCCAAAAGTTGCCACCTATGACCTGAAGCCTGAAATGAGTGCTTATGAAGTAACTGACGAGGTTGTTGACAGAATTAATTCTAAAAAATATGATGTAATTGTTTTGAATTTTGCAAATTGTGATATGGTTGGTCATACAGGAATATTTGATGCTGCGAGGGCAGCTGTAGAAGCAGTAGACAGATGTGTGGGCAGAGTTGTAGAAGCAGTGCTTGCACAGGGCGGTGTAGCTCTTGTTACAGCTGACCATGGTAACTCAGAGAAGATGATAGACGATGACACAGGTGGACCTTATACTGCTCACACAACTAATGTTGTTCCGCTGATTATGGCTGGTGTGAAGAATTTTGCTCTAAAAGAGGGTGGTCTTGCCGATCTTGCACCAACAATGCTCGATTTGATGGGAGTTAAAAAGCCCGAAGAAATGACAGGAGAGTCTTTGTTAATAAAGAGTTGATCGCATTTGTAATACTTCAATCTGCTTTTTTAGAGAAAGTTATAATGACATAGTGTAGCAAGATAAAATCAATTGTTCTTTTTGTTACACTATATCATTCTTCGTAATCTGAAAAAGGTAGATTGCATTCTTAATATCTAATCATTGAATAATATAGAAATATTATATAAAATCATTAAAGGATGTTAAGTTATATAAGTATTTTATTATACTGGGGAGATTTATTTGAAACAGTGTTATGAGATGGGGGCAGCATCAAAATTAATTAAGAAACTTTTTTTGTCCGTATCATGCATTATTATCCTTGTACTTGTCACAGGGTGCAGCATATTTCCTGACGAAGAAGAGGTTTTAGCTCCGCCTGTGAAAAAGCCTCCCGAGGTGGAATACCATTGGGTCGAAGTAGGTAGAGGTACGATTGTACAGGAAATCACATGCAATGGATATTTCGAATATGTACATAAGCGGGATTTGTCATTTGATTATAGAATGGGACCATTTAAATCTTTCTATGCTAAGAAGGGTGATATTGTAAGAAAAGGTGATCTTCTAGCGGAACTTGATATGGAAGATATAAAAAATAAAATTGATCAGCAAGAAATCGCCCTTAAAAAATTGGAAATAGATTATGCTTCTGCATCTTCTAAAAATGCTCATGCACTCACTCTTGAAAAAATTTCTATTGATATAAAAATCGTTAAAACTATATTGGAAGACCTAGAACGTGATTATGAAAGAGGTCGTATTGTCGCTCCAATGGATGGAGAGGTTGATTATGTTTCTAGCTCCTACAAGGAAGGAGACCGAATTGATATAGGCTGGACAATAATACGTATAGCTGATACTTCAAACACTCAATTAATACATGATGGTCGTTATATTTCTTCCTTTAAGGTGGGAGATTTGGTTGATGTAAGAATGAATGGTAGTCTGTTTACAGGAGAAGTAACACCCCCACCTGATGATCTTCCTGCCGAACTTCTCCAAAATGCTAAGTCAAAAGTGTATATCAAGCTGCGAGGTTATGATGAAATTGTACCTGTCGGGACTTCCGCTAATATTAGAAAAGAAATTGCCAAACGTGAAAATGTGGTAAGAATACCAAGATCTTTGATTCGTGCGTCAGGAACCCGAAAATATGTAAATTTGTTTATGGATGGACTAAGAAAGGAACAGGATGTTGAAGTGGGGATTGAATCAGCAGATTACATAGAGATTATAAGTGGTCTTAAAGAAGGGGATAGGTTATTTACAAACTGAGCTTTTCATTTAAGCACATAGTGTAAAAATGAAATTAATTCTAATAGTGTTCACACTTGAAATATTACATGAACTACTATCAGGTGTAATAAAAAAGGGTCGGGATGTGGAAGAAATGAGTGTAATTTTTAAAACAGAGAATTTATGCCGGAGCTTTCGTTCGGGTGGAGAGGTTGTCCACGCACTTAAAAATATAAACATTCAGATTGCCAAAGGCTCGCTCACAATGCTCAAAGGCAGATCAGGCTCTGGCAAAACAACACTGATCAACCTTTTAGGAGCTCTTGATCATCCTAATAGCGGCAAAGTTTTTTTTGAGGATAGGGAGATTACAAGAACTACCGAAAGTAGAAGAGATGAGATCAGAAGATTGGACATAGGCTTTGTGTTTCAGTCGGTTGCATTGATATCAATGATGTCTGCGTATGAAAATGTGGAGTTTGGCCTACGTGTTGCAGGGGTTCCTATGCGAGATAGAAAGAATCGAGCTGAAGAATGTCTTTCACTGGTTGCGCTACATAAAAGGATGCATCACCGTCCACAGGAGATGTCTGGAGGTGAACAGCAAAGAGTTGCTATAGCTAGAGCTTTTGCCCATAAACCAAAAGTAATCATAGCTGATGAGCCTACAGGCGAACTTGATACAATAACCGGACTTCAAGTGGTTAAGCTGTTCAGAAACCTCGTTGAAAAGGAAGGTCTTACTATAGTTATGACAACACATGATCCTAGTATGGTGGAAATTGCAGATAGTGTGATTACACTTGATGATGGGGAGGTTGTGTCTTATGAACAGCAGTGATCTGATGATTGAATGTGAAAATTTAGTGAAAATTTATAAAACTAATGAAACTGAAGTTGTTGCCCTGCAAGGTCTTGATCTTACAATAGAGCGTGGTGAGGTCATGGCCATAATAGGGAACAGCGGAAGCGGAAAATCCACACTTTTAAACATGCTTGGAGGTCTTGACCGACCATCGGCCGGGAAACTCATGGTAGATGGAAAGGACCTTTTAAAATTTGATGATAAGGCATTGATAAAATACAAAAGAAAAACTGTTGGCTTTGTCTGGCAGAATAATGCCCGCAACCTGATTCCGTATCTAACAGCTATGGAGAACGTAGAATTACCAATGGTGTTTTCCGGAAAGTCAAAAAGGCGAAAAAAGGCTAAAGAACTTCTTGAAATGGTTGATCTTTCGCACCGAAGGAATAATAAATTAAGTCAATTGTCAGGCGGTGAGCAACAAAGAGTTGCAATTGCGCTATCGCTGGCTAATAATCCTCTTCTGTTGCTTGCTGATGAACCTACAGGATCGGTAGATACAAAAACTGCTGAAAGAATACTTGATATTTTCCGAAATCTGAATAAAGAGTTTGGATTAACAATCGTAATTGTAACTCATGACCGTCAAGTTTCAAGAAAGGTTGACAGAGTTGTTGCTATACGAGATGGACGCACAAGCAGTGAATTTATTCGCAAAAGCTCATATAAAGAGGAGCTTGATAAGATAGAAGAAGGCTTTTTAAAAGAAGATGACACCCATGTTGAGCTAGCCGTTCTTGACAAGACGGGAAGACTGCAAATTCCGGCAGAGTACCTTGAAGCACTTGAACTTAAAGGGAAGGATAAATTAAGGGTTGCACTAGAAGGTGATAGGATAGTGTTATTTTCGCATGATGATTATTCGCCCAAAAGCAAGTTGGGCTAATATATATTGTGGGAATTGATCATTTAATGAAAAAAAAGATTAACTGATATATAAGTATGGGGAGTGAAATCATGACAGAAGGTATGTTTAAAAACAAGAGATATTGTAAAATCAACTCAGTAACCATTGTTAAAAGACTATTCGTATCATGTACGGTTTTATTGTATATAGTAATTTTGTCAGGGTGTTTCCTTTATCCTTCTGAACAGGAAGTTTTGGCTCCGCCACTTAAGTCACCTCCAAAAATCACTTATACAACTGTGGATGTAGAAAGAGGAAGAATTGAAAAGTCAATAAACTGTACTGGTTATATGGTGTCTGTAAACAAGGTTAATCTTTTTTACAAGGAATCTTTAGGCAGGTTAAAATCAATTAATGTGAAGCTCGGAGATTATGTTGAAAAGGGAGATTCACTCATTGAGCTAGATACTGAGGATATTCTTTCGGACATCAAAATAAGCGAACTAGCGCTACGAAAGTCTGAGATTGACCTTCTGCAGAAAAAAGCATCGGAGGCTGATCAATACGCAATATTAAAAGCTCAAATTGATATTGATGTCAAAAAGGAAGAAATTGAAAGTCTTAAGTCAAAGCTTGAGCTGACTAAACTGGTTGCACCCATTAGTGGGGAAATTGATTACATAAACAATAATTATTCGGTTGGAGATAGAATACCAGCATACACAGACTTATGCAGGATAGTTGACCAAACACAGCTTCAGCTTGAATATACTGGGGATAAATCCAATGAATTCAGATTAGGCATGGAGGTGGAAGTATTCATAAAAGACATTCTTTATAAAGGAGAAGTAGTGTCGACACCGTCAAATATGCCTGAGTCACTAGGTGGGAAAAAAGACACAGTTTACATAAAGGCAATTGAGCTACCACAAGAGATTAAGCCTGGTGAGACAGCAAGAATTAAACTTGTGCTGGAACAAAAGGACCATGTTTTAAAACTGCCAAGGGAGCTTGTAAAAATGTATAGTGGTCGAAAGTACGTACCAGTGCTTATAAATGAGGTGAAAGTAGAGAAAACGGTAGAGACGGGTATCGAAACTCCTACCGAAGTTGAAATTGTAAGTGGCCTTAACGAAGGTGACAAAGTAATTATTCACTGAAGGAGATGAGTAGCCTTGTTATTTATTGTTCTTAGAAAAATGATGAGAAACCACTGGATGGTCTTGTGTCTTTTGATTGGCTCTATTCTTTCAGTGGCAATGATAAGCAGTATCCCTATGTACACTGATGCAGTTCTTGAGAGGATGCTTATAAAGGATCTTGAAAAATATCAGGAGGATTCTGGTTATTTTCCTGGACGTTACTTTGCGAAGCTAAGCTACAGCTTCATTCCGGAGGACCGGAGGGTTGAAGCTTTCAATGTACTCAATATGAGATTTTCGGATACATACAGAAAATCTATTGATCTTCCGGTTGTTGCAGGGAATCAGACATTGAAGATTGACAGTGTAGCTTTTATTGCTGAAAGCTTGAAAGCTGAAAAACCTAAAAATCAATACATAGATTTAAGAGCCATGAGTGGATTGGTAGATCATATCAAAATTCTCCATGGGCGTATGTTTAATCCCGAACCGAAGGGCGATGTTTATGAAGTTGTTGCAACTGAAGCATCCATGCAGAAATTTAACATGCTGTTAAATGATGAAATATACATATCCGAAAGTATTGAAAAGGATATTAATAAGCCTTTTAAGATAAGAATTGTAGGGGTATGTACCATTTCCGATCCTGGCGATCCTTATTGGGCGCATAATTTTATGGAATACCGGGAAACATTTTTTTTAGATTACAATTTGTTTAATGAGGTATTTGTAAAATCAAACAGTACACTGCTTACAGGAAGCGAATGGTATTATGCCTTTGATTATCACAAAATGACACTAGATAAGCTGGATGGGATTCTTTCTGCTTATGAAAACCAATCCCGATGGCTCAAGGAATATGTATCTATTTTAGATTTTAAAGTGCCTGCAATCCCATATTTGGAACACTATGATTTGCGGGAATCAACCTTAAGAGTAACATTATGGGTACTTATGGTTCCAGTACTCTTAATGTTGGCATTTTACATATTTATGGTATCACAGCTGATAGTGCAAAATGACCAAAATGAGATAGCTGTGCTAAAGAGTCGCGGTGCTGGCAGCTTTCAGATATTTTTGTGTTATCTGATTGAAAGTATTATTATTAGTGGGGTTGCTCTAATACTTGGCCCTTTTCTCGGGTATTTTCTATGCAAGCTTCTTGGATCAGCCAATGGTTTTTTGGAATTCGTAAATAGAAAGTCACTATCTGTAAGCCTAACTCCAAAGGCATATATGTATTCGTTTGGGGCTGCAGGACTGTTTATTGTAACTATGCTTGTACCTGTTGTAATGTCTACTAGGACAACCATAGTGCAACACAAGCAAAAAATATCAAGATTTAAAAGAATGCCATTCTGGCAAAAATATTTTATTGATTTTTTACTTTTAGGTGTTGCTTCCTATGGACTTTACAGGTATAACCAGCAGCAGGAAATACTATCGCTTACAGGAATTATGGGTGTCGAGCTTAGAATGGATAGTATCTTATTTTTGACAACCACTGTTTTTATATTAGGTGCGGGGTTGCTTTTTTTGAGGGTATATCCATATGTAATGCGTCTTATTTTTTGGATGGGGAGAAAGATATGGTCGCCTTCGCTTTACGTTTCATTCATACAGGTTGGTCGTTCAAGGGGGCAAGAACAATTTCTTATGCTGTTTCTGATTTTCTCAATATCTGTTGGAATATACAATGCCAATTCCGCTAGAACCATTAATAATAATATGGTAGACAAAATTTTATATTCTACTGGAGCACAAATAGTTGTTAAGGGGGATTGGGGAGGCGGAACATACTATGGTGTCGGAGATGATGGAATTACAAGCGATGTGATTACGTTGCCGTACACAGAACCACGGTTTGAACCATACACAAAACTTGAAGGAGTAGAGATGGTTACAAAGGTCTTTTCCCGAGACAAGGTTCAAGCTAGAACTATAAGCGAATCCGTCCCAAACTGCAGGATAATGGGTATAATTCCCAATGAATTCGGTAAGGTGGCATGGTTTCGAAATGATCTTCTAACATGTCACTGGTATCACTATCTCAATTACCTTACTGAGTCACCAATGGCTGCCCTTTTGTCAAGCTCATTTGAGGAGCTGGGAGTTCGTATAGGGGATACGATACAGGTAACGTGGGACAGGCAGGAATCCCTTGAGTGCTATGTGTATGGCTTTGTTGATTACTGGCCTGCGTTTAATCCTATGTCACAAGAGGGGAGTAAGAGCAAGCCGTACCTGATTGTCACTAATTTATCATATATTCAGGACAGAATGGCGCTCGAACCCTACGAAGTATGGATTAAGAAGGACGAGGGGGCATCTAGCACACAGGTTTACAATAGTATGTCCGAAAATGGAATTGTTCTTACACAAAGGAAAGATTCTTTGGAGCAAACTATAGAAAACAAGAATGATCCAATGCTTCAGGGAACAAATGGTGCTCTCACTTTGGGTTTTGTAGTGACCATGCTTATCAGTATTATTGGTTTCCTAATATATTGGATTATTTCGATACAAAGAAGAGTGCTGCAATTTGGAATATTAAGAGCAATGGGTCTATCATTGGGAAAGGTTATAACAATGCTTATTTTTGAGCAGTTCTTAATATCTGGAATTGCATGTATTGCAGGCGTACTTATAGGTGGAATGACATCAAGTATGTTTGTTCCATTGCTACAGCTTGTGTACAGTTCTGCACAGCAGGTGCCGCCATTTAAAGTAATCGCTAATGCAGAAGATTATAAGAAAATTTATATTTTCCTTGGAAGTATGCTTTTAGCAGGACTTTTAATATTAGGAACACTAATTTCAAAGATTAATATCAATCAGGCTCTTAAACTTGGAGAGGATTAGAGGTCTTTTTTATTCAATATCATTTACTTTTTCAAAAGTATGGGTTATGATACTACTGTTAACATTTTCTAAAGCAAAAGAAGGGAGAAAAATACTATGAAACAATATTTGGAAATTGAGGATATTTTTGCAAGAGAAATTCTTGATTCGAGGGGAAATCCCACTATCGAAGTTGAAGTTATAGTTGAAGGTGGATATTTGGGTAGAGCAGCTGTTCCTTCAGGTGCATCCACAGGTGCATTCGAAGCAGTGGAATTAAGAGATGGTGACAAGGATAGATACCTAGGTAAGGGCGTTTCAAACGCTGTAGGCAACGTGAACAACATTATAGCTCCTGAGGTTGAGGGAATGAATGCACTTGATCAGGTTTCAATTGACAATCTTATGATTGCGCTTGATGGGACTCATAACAAAGGAAAACTTGGTGCAAACGCAATTTTGGGCGTATCTTTAGCAGTAGCTAAAGCAGCAGCAGAGGCTTTGGGACTGAGTTTATACCAGTATATCGGAGGAGTAAACGCAAAAGTGCTGCCTGTCCCTATGATGAACATCATAAATGGTGGAGAACATGCCGACAATAGTGTAAATATACAGGAATTTATGGTTATGCCTGTTGGTGCTTGCTGCTTTAAAAATGCCCTTCAAATGTGCGCTGAAGTTTTCCACAACCTTAAAAAAGTGCTTGGTGAAAAAGGATATAGCACAGCTGTTGGAGACGAAGGTGGATTTGCTCCAAACTTAAAAACCGACGAAGAAGCAATTCAGGTTATACTGGAAGCTATTGAAAAAGCAGGATACAAGCCGGGCGAAGATTTTAGAATCGCCATTGATGCTGCAGCTACTGAAATGTACCAGGAAGATGGTTCATATCTATTCTGGAAATCTGGAATAAAGAAAACTAAGCAAGAAATGATTGATTTCTGGGCTGATTTAGTAGAAAAATACCCAATTATTTCTCTTGAAGACGGTGTTGCTGAGGAAGACTGGGAAGGCTGGAAAATGCTTACCGACAGGATTGGCAGTAAGGTTCAGCTTGTTGGAGACGACCTTTTTGTAACCAACACTGAAAGATTGAAAAAAGGTATTGATATGGGCGTAGCAAACTCTATTTTAATAAAGGTAAATCAAATTGGTACACTTACGGAGACCCTAGAAGCTATCGAGATGGCTAACAGAGCTGGTTATACTGCGGTTGTTTCCCATAGGTCCGGCGAAACCGAAGACACTACCATAGCTGACATAGCAGTTGCATTGAATGCTGGACAGATTAAAACAGGAGCTCCTTCAAGAACTGACCGTGTAGCAAAATATAACCAGCTTATCAGAATAGAGGAAGAGCTTGGAGATATAAGTGAGTATCCGGGACTTGATGCTTGGTTTAACTTGAAAAATAAATAGGTCCATTATTAAGTATGCCGTTGAACACAAATGGCGGGATTGCGCAACAATATATCATGAATGTATTCCCCAAAAAGTAAGTTGAACTAACTTCGCATACAATCTATACTGCCGATTAAATCGTTCGGACACTATGTATTGTATGTGAAGTTCAACTAATATACTTTTTGGGGATTAATCATATCATGAATGTATTTGCGTAATGTTAACAGATTCTTAACAATTATATAACATAGATGGGGTATTATTAATTTATCGGTGTTAACCGTTTCGATAGATGGGGTAGGTCAGGTTCGTTCTGCTTACCCCCCCACTGTTTCACAACAGATTTGTTTTCTGGTAATTTTACAATCCATATGAACACCCAAAGAAACACAATCACAATGCATTGCATTTGTACATAGTTTGTAATATACTGAACATACTAAAGCGAGGTGATTTTTAGTGGCTAAGAGCGCAAGCATGTATATTCGTATAGACCCACAAGTAAAGGCTGATGTAGAGGCTATTTATGCCCGATATGGCATGAGCCTTACAGAAGCTATTAATGTTTTCTTGTACCAATCAAGAAATATAGGTGGTCTACCGTTCGATTTGCGTCCAAACACTCCTAACGCTGAAACATTAGCAGCTATAAAAGAGGGAGCTGAGATGATCAAGTCTGGCAATGGTAAGTTTAAAAATGTAGATGACCTACTGAAGGAGTTGAAATCCTGATGTTAGTTGCTGATTACACAGGACAATTTAAAAAAGATTACAAGTTAGCAATGAAACGTGGGTTTGACATTTTATTGATTGATAATTTAATCCGAGATTTAATAAACGAAAAACCCTTACAAGAGAAACACAAAGATCATGCTTTATCAGGAAACTATGTAGGTTATAGGGAGTGTCATATTAAACCGGATTGGCTGTTAATTTACCAGATCGTCAGCAAACCAGGGTTTTATCTCCTCGTGTAATATCTCTTTTTCCCATGGAAACCAGTAAAAGTTCACAAGATCATCTATTATAAGGTGTTCATAGGAAATTATTTCACCGGTATGTAATGCTATCTTGTAATATGAAGGAGTATCATTATTCTTATGACCTTTTTCTATTGTCCCGCTGTCTAAAAGACTAATGAACTTATTTATGTTTTCTTTTTCGTTGATGGTTCGAATCAGATCGTTAACCCAAAAACTTTCGGACTCATCGCGATAGTATCTATATAAACCGATTTCTGTTATCTTGTCTTTGGGAATATCACGGTAATGCCATTCATAATCAAGACGCTCATTGTAATATATCCTGTATCCATTAATTGATTTTTTGTCTGCTACAGCAATAAACTCCTTATCGGATAAGCCTTTAATTGAATATATTGGGGTACCTTTTTTCCAAAAAGCCGCATCTCCGTTTCTGGTTTTAAAATCATGATTTGTTACAGCTGTTGAGACCATAAAGCCTACAGTTGCAATCCTCTTATTAATTAGCTTACTGTCGGAGAGAATGGTATTTTCTAATCCTTGATAAGTAATGTTGTGGAGCTTAATAAAGTCCGTCCAACTTATTGTTGATCCTCCATGAATATCGCGAAAGTACGCGGATCTGGTTGCTGTAAACATAAATAAAATAGTAATCCCAATTATAAATAAACAAAGCTTGATTCCTAAAGTTGAGTAATTTAAAGGTTGACTTGTTTTTTGATTAATCTTTTGTGAAAATACCTTCTGTTCATTGTTTTGTATATTCGGATCAGGTGCAATCGTCTGAACGATGTTCCTGCTTTGGTTAGCTTTTCTGATTCGTATCTTATTCACAAACGCTACCTCCTAATAAGTGCTGTAATTATATATACGTATACAGCAGAAAAAGGTTCCAAAAAAGTGAGCCATATATGCTTTTTATTCTATATTAATTATATATATTTTACATATATATTTTGCATATATATTTTGCAAAAACATTTTTTATTGCTCTCGACAACTATTCTGTGAGATAATTGATCAGAATAATTTCCTTGTCATCGTTTGGCAGGAAAAAAAGGAAGCTTGGCTGGCTATGCAGGCGGAATTTAAAAAAAGTACAGCTTTTAAAATATGAAGGCAGTGATAAATCCCATGAGGAGATCCCCAGAGTTAGAAGACACATCACAGTCTCAGGAAAAGGAAAGGTGTATAATGATTCAATGCGTTAGTACTACAACGATAACATGAAGATTTTTCGCTGTAGTACTAATAATATTTTTTCCTTGACACGAACAAATGTTTGATATACAATTTTGATATAAGATGTGTTAAAATTATTTTATTAGGATGTGATGTGATTGGAGCATCTATGGTTAAGGGAATCACAAGATACATACGAAGTTTTAAA
>Ga0265293_10001497_pt1 | contig 50793 bp, 50 predicted proteins | sample Munlanlewell138R_FD_192505 | JGI IMG/M metagenome (GOLD analysis project Ga0265293, IMG submission 192505) | Leachate microbial communities from a municipal landfill in Southern Ontario, Canada - Leachate well 138R | ecosystem: Engineered > Solid waste > Landfill > Unclassified | place: Canada... | reverse complement strand
AAAGAAATGGCAAATTGGCTTATCGATTATAATACTAAAATACCACATCATAGTTTACTAATGAAAACTCCTGTACAATATCTTATTGAAAATAATCCTCAGTGCCAAATGTTATGGACTAATACACCCTCTTGACATCACGATATTTTTTATGTATAATTTCTGCGATTTAAAGATTTTTGGGAGTGATTACCCAAATGGACGCCGAAAGGGGGGGGTGAGGATTTTTCCTCACCCCCCCCTTTTTTTGTGGGTAGTGAGGGATTATGGGAGCGTTCAAAAGGAGGTGTCCTTTGGTCTTTAAATTAGCAATACTACTTTTAATCTTTTTAGTCTTTGTGATTAAATTGCATTAATAAAAGGGGGAACTAATCACTCCCCTGGTATTGCTCCTTAATGAGTGTTCAGAGCTCAGAATTCAGTGTTCAGAAAACTTTCGGAACCTCAAATTTAGTTTTCAGAGTTCAGAGCTCAGTATTCAGAAAAACCTCAAACCTAAATCCTAACACCTATCACTGAAAACTGAACTCTGAATACTGAATACTTTTATGCTATAATTTACATAATTAATTTCAAAGGAGTGTGCAATGCATACAATAAAATTAAATGTTGGGGATAGTATTTACAACCACTTGATGTTTTTATTAAAAAATCTCAAAACGAATGAATTGGAAATTATTGAAGATAAAGAAAATACTACTAGTCAAGAAGAGATAGATTTTTCAAAATACAAAATTGAGGGATTTAAAAATATAAATGATTCCCTTCAATGGCAAAATAATATACGAAATGAATGGGACAGATAATGGCAAAATATCTTCTTGATACCAATGCAGTAATTGATGCACTTAATCAAGGATTTAAATTTCCAAAGAATGAGTACTTTATATCTGTCATTACAGAAATTGAACTCTTTTCTTATCCTTATCTTTCAAAAGAAGATATAGAAAATTTAAAAATGGCAATACATCAGTTTGAATCCATTGAATTAACTTCAAAACCATTTTATTAGATGAATTAAAATAAGTATTCAGTGCTCAGAGCTCAGTGTTCAGAAAACCAAACCATAAATCTTAGCACCTAACACTTAACACTTAGCACTGAATTCTGAACACTTATCACTTTTCACCACTCACCTCTTACCTCTTACCTCTTACCTCTTACCTCTTACCTCTTACCTCTTACCTTTCACTACTCACTTTTAAGAAACTAATAACCAAATAAGTAAAACTATGCTAATATTTTTCTTTTTTAAAGGAATATAAAATGCTTAAAAAATCGATTATAACCACCTGTTTAGTTCTTTCTTCTTTGACGTATGCAACGGCTCAAACAACGATGTGTTTTAAACAAAATCATGCAGATTTAGTGACCATTGAAAATGCTAAACTAGATGGGGGTGAGTGTGCTTCTCAAAAGAGTTCAAATGATATGAAAAAAGAGGGTTGGACAATTGCAGATATTAAAATGACGCCCAATAGTTTAGGAACAGATTTTATCTACGTTTTCAAAAAAGAGACAAATTTGGAAAATGTCAGTGAAGAAGTTTTGATGGATAAATTATATAAAAAAATAGAGACCGAAAAAGCAGCCAAAGAAGAAGCAACCAAAGAAGCTTTATTTGTTGCCAATAAACAAGCCGGTGAAAAACTGTTTACCTCTAAGTGTGTGATTTGCCACGGTGAAAAAGGTGAACTCAAAGCCAAAGGTGTTTCTCGACCCATTAATGAACTTGACCACAATGAGTTTCAAGCAGCTATAAGAGACTACAATGTAGGTAATAAAGATGGGGCAATGGCAATTGTTATGAAACCTTATGCCAATATGATGGATTATAATGACATTAAAAATGTCTATACTTACTTAAAATCCATTAATAGTGAAAAATAAACAGTAAGCAGTAATTTTTTACTGCTTTTGACTACTCACTATTTTCTACTTACTACTTACTCAAAGAACAAAGGAATACAATGGATGCTTATGAATACTCTGAACTTCTAAAGCTACTGAATAAAAAACTCAACAACATACGCGATATTTTAAAACCCGAACAACTCAACACTCGACTTAAAGAGATTGAAGCTCTTGAAGCGGAACAAGATTTTTGGAATGATGTCGAAAATGCCACCAAAATTGGGATTGAAAAAAACAGAGTTTTAGGAAAATTGAATAAATTCAATAAAGCCAATAAAGCATTAAAAGATACGAACGAACTTTATGAAATGGCATTAGACGATAAAGATGAAGATACTTTAGAGATGTTATATGCCGATGCTTGCGAGATTGAAAAGATTATTAAATCAACAGAAATTGCGGTGATGCTTTCAAACCCTGATGACAGTTTAAATGCCATAATTTCTATTCATCCAGGAGCTGGTGGAACGGAAAGCCAAGATTGGGCGAGTATGTTGTATCGTATGTATTTACGTTGGGCAGAGCGACAAAACTTTAAAGTGGAAGTTCTTGATTATCAAGACGGTGAAGAAGCGGGGATCAAAGATGTTTCGTTTATTATCAAAGGTGAAAATGCCTATGGTTATTTAAAAGCAGAAAATGGTATTCACAGACTTGTGCGAATCTCTCCATTTGATTCTAACGCCAAACGACATACCTCTTTTTCTTCAGTTATGGTAAGTCCAGAAATTGATGATGATATTGATATTGTCATTGAAGATAAAGATATACGAATCGATACCTACAGAGCCAGTGGTGCAGGGGGGCAACATGTTAATAAAACTGAAAGTGCCATACGAATTACTCATATTGCTACAGGAATAGTTGTTCAGTGCCAAAATGACAGAAGTCAGCACAAAAATAAAGCAAGTGCCATGAAGATGTTAAAATCACGATTGTATGAGCTTGAACTTGAAAAACAACAAGCCTCTAAAGATGGAGTTGAAAAGAGTGAAAATGGTTGGGGACATCAAATCCGTTCATACGTATTGCAACCGTATCAACAAATAAAAGATACCCGAAGTGGTATTGGATACTCTAACGTCGAAGCCATACTTGACGGCGATATTACTAAAATGATTGAGGATGTTTTAATCGCTACGTCTGTTTGAAAAGTGAGTAGTAAGTAGTGAGTGGTGACCGAAACAAGTTTCGGTTTCCTATACCTTTTCTTTCTTCACTTTTTACCACTCACCACTTACCTTTCACTACTCACTTTATCAATTTTGTATATTTTTTATACAAAACATCTATTTATAAAATATCTTACTTATATTAAAATACATTTAGAAATTATATTTTAAAGGACAAAAATGAGAAACTTAAGTTTAGTAACCAGTGCAGTATTGTTAAGCAGTAGCGTAGCATTAGCGGATTCAAACAGCATTAAAGAGGCATTTGCCAATGGAACAACCAGTGGAGATATTACCGTTTATTATGAAAATAAAGATAATAAAAGTGCAACAGATTCAGGAGTAACTTCAGGTTCTGTAGGATTAAACTATGAAACAGATACAGTTAATGGATTTAGTGCTTCTTTTGGTGCCAGAGCGAATCATGAATTTGATGAAAAAACACGAGATGTAGATTATAAAGCTTCATACGCAAATGATGCTATTATAAATGTTGCAGCAGTAAAATATGCCAATGATGATTTCTTTGTCTCTGTCGGTCGACAAGAGATCGATTTAGAGTGGTTGGGTGATTATAATGAAGCTGTAGTAGCTGGAATAACAGCAGTACCAAATACAACCATCGTATTAGGATATACCGATAGAAAAGCAGAGATTGGGATTGATGTAGTTGAAGATTTCCATGAAGTATCAAAAAAAGGTGCTTATGTAATTGATGTAAAGAATACAAGTGTTGAAAACTTAGAGTTAAATCCATACTTTTATTCTGCCCCAGATGTTGCAGATTTTTATGGTTTAAAAGCTTCATATGATACAGATATGTTTGGTGTAACAGCTCATTATGCTGCTTCAAATGAAGATACACAAAGTAACGGCGATATTTATAATTTAGAAGGGCGATTCAATATTGTAGGTATTGCATTGGCTGCTGGATATATTAAAACTGATAAAACCGTAGGAGCAGGAAATATTTCAGCATATGGTGATAATATGAATCCATTGGATGATGGAACAAATGTATATGGAGCTGATGCTAAAACAGTGTATGGAAGTGCTTCTTACTCAATTGCTGATTTAACATTAACTGCTTTATATGGAACAACTGAATACGGAGCAACTAATTTGGATACAGATGAATTAAATCTTATTGCTGAATATGCAATTACTGAAGAGTTAAGTGCTGCAATAACGTATGTTGATTATGATGATGATGGTGTAAATGCAGATTACGACAAAGTATTCGCTAACGTAACGTACTCTTTTTAAAAAAGTGACGAGTAACCAGTAACGAGTGACGAGTTGAAACTTGTCTCTCGTTACCCGTCACTATTTACTTCTCACCTCTTACTTTTTACCATTTACCTCTTACTTTTTACCATTTACCTCTCACATATCGTGGTGTAGGGACAATAACTGCACACAGTTTTATCGTCACATTTTTCAAAATTAACCGTAGTGGTTTTTAGGGTTTTTAATTTTTCCTCTAAAAGTTCAAGTTTTTCAGATAAAACAATCTCTTCTAACAGTACAGCATGGTTTAAATCGTAATAATAAGGAGTTATCTTCATATCACAAATTTTATGCTCTTTAAGATAGTTTTTCATGGCTAAGAAATAAAACTCTAATTGAAAGTCAACTGATTTTTCATAGGTTTTTAACGTATCAACTTTTAAAGCACTACTGGTTTTATAATCAATAATTTCAAAAAAATTATCGCCTTTATCAACTCGATCAATGACCCCTTTAAGAGTGATATCACAAAAATTAAATTTAAAAGGCATTTCGGTTTTGAAAACTTTTTTTGCTTTATATGTAAACTCCTGTTTTTCATTTTCTATAACGCGTTCAAGCTTACGTTTCCATACTTCAAAATCCAAAAGCATAAAAGGATTGTTTTTTTGGATACTCTTAAAATAGGGGTTTAAAATGGTATTACTCATAGAAGGTTCACATCGTGAATATTCAGAATAAAAGTGTTCCAAAACAGTGTGAATAGCTGTACCCATTTCAAAGTTTTGCGGTTTGAGACTAAAGTGATGCTCTTTAATCGAGGCAATGTGTTTGAGATAATATTTACGCTTACAGTGTAAATACGTTTTTAAAGAGCTTGCAGACCATTGTAAAGAGGATAAATCCATGTCTAAGATAATGGCTTCATTGAAGTGTTTTAAGCTCTTAGAGGTGTATAAAATTGGTTGGTAGGAACTGTCGTAAAGATTGCTATCAATGGAGGTATCAAAAAGTTCAGCAGCAAAGCGACTTATGCTTTGTGTCTCATTTTTAACATACCCAATACAGACTTCTTGTGCCTCTTTGCACAAAGTATAGTAGTAATACTTTTGTAAATTTTCACGATCTTTACGTGTGGGCAAATTGGCATGTTTTTTAACGTGTGTTGAAAGAAATTTATCTTTAATACTTTTTTTAGGAACAATTTCTTCATTGAAATCAACAATAATTACTCCTTTAAAACTCAAGCCTCTTGTTTCTAATAAGCCCATAACGGTTATAGCACCACCATTAACATCGTCTAAGCTAAGAGAGCTTATGCGTTGCAGTAAAAATTTGTAGGCTTCTTTAAACGTAATAGGTTCTTTATAATTAAAAAGCAATTGATGAAGTTTATAGCACTCTTCTTCAAATTTTTCAATCAATTCTTGATGGGTTTCTTCTGTTTTTAAATAAGCCGTTAAGGTCGTAAAAAGTTCAGGGGTTATGGTTTTATTCCAAATGGGATAAAAAGTCTCTTGAATGAAAAGATAATCAAGTTTCAAAAACGTAAGGTACTCTTTTTCTTTTTGTTCAAATTCATTGAGATATTGATATAAAGCAAATGCTTTGGTATAGAGTGTTGATGTTTTGATATCTTTTCCCATGGCGTAGTTAAAGTAGGAGTGCGTGTCAAAAAGCTGGAGTGATTGAACAAAATTTTCATCCGGAACAATGACAACAATATCGTCAGAGGCTATGCCTTTTTCTATCATAGTTGTTATGGCTTTTTTAACAAAAGCAATTTGGTTGATTCGAAGAGAAAAGCCTTTTATATCTACGTTCTGAATAGGTTTTTTTAAAGGAGTGGCTTGTAGGATGGTTAAGCCGGTCATATCAAGAATATAATGATAATCCTCTTTTAAGTCAAAACCATAGTGGATAAATTTTTCATACGATTTTTTGTTGTAACGATTGGTGTGTAAGTGAATATGCAAAGGAATTTTTTGTGCGATTTGTGTTATAAGAGAAAATTCAAAATGTGTGAAATATCCTTCAAAAAAAAGAGTGATTTGTTCAAAATTTTCCAAGAAGTCATGGTTAAGTTGATATTTTTTAGGAAGGGTAATTTTATCCACATAATTATTCTCTTCTAACAAAGAGCAATAACGCGTATAAATGGCTTCTAGCAAGGATAAATGCTCTTCATAAAATTCATAGGTATCGGCTTTTTTAATGGCATCAAATGCAATATTTTCAGCACTTAATTCATTAAAAAATCGGAAAATATATTCACTTTGTTTGATAAAATCATTAAAATTATTGGAAATGCCCAAGGCATTAAAATTTTTTATGTCAGTGGCTTCTTTGAGCAATAAAAAACGGTGTTCTTCATCTATAAATGAGCAATGACCTATGGTAATGGATTTGAGAAAAAAATCATCAATGCTTAAGTGTGGGATCAAAAGCCGATTAGAACTGTCATGTGTAACATGATTTCTAATGGCTCTTGAAGTAGGAAAAACCAGCAGTGATTTAGATTGCATTGGTCTTTAAAAAGATATAACCTTTTTTATCATCAATGGTTATAACACCTGTGATATTAAAATTACCCTTGTTGGGCAATGAAAATTGAGTTTCGTAAACGTTATTTGAAAATTGGAAATTTTCCAAATCCAAATCGTTGCTGTTATTTGTTGGAGTCATAACTCTCATAGAAATTTTAGCATTATCAATGATTTGTTGATTACTTTTATTTTTAATAACAACAACAATATGATTATTTTGTACATTTAACGCATTTTTATGCTCTGATTTGGCTTCAATCACTCTTTGTGAATAGAAGATATCTTCATAACTTAAAGGAAAAGTTTGATCATTGACTTTCAGTTCAAAATCATAATTTTCTAAAAAACGTTGATTGGCAAAAGCGATTTCGTTGAAATTGCCATCAACATTTTGATATGAGTTTAAAAAGCTCTCGTCTTGATAAACAGGGCTTTGTGTTGAGTTATAAATGGTCCAAAAAATCATATATAAAGTAAAGGAAAAAATTCCAATAAATAAAAAAGGCCAATAGTTTCGTTTCATTGTGTTTCCTATCTCTTTTTAGATTTTAAAACGGCTATAGTATAAGCAACTAATCCTGTTACAATGATAAAATACATAAAAACTTTCCATATTGTACCGAAAGTTTTTCCCCCACTTCCAATGCTGGATTCCAGTTTTATATTTTTTGATGCAGCAATCTCATCGCCTATTTGTGCGTAGCCATTAAGCAATGCGGCACTGACTTTCGAAAAAAGTTTATTTTTGTCTTTTGATGCCAGTAGGGGAATAATATAATCATTTAATATTTCATTTTTATCAATAATCGAGTCTAATTCTGGGGAAGTAAAGAGATTTAAATGGGTTTGATCTAAGGACATGGTTATTAACACATAAGGTGTGTTAAGGTTGTGTAAAAGTTGATTTTCATAAATTTTTATTTTCTCAAATTTTTCTTTCATAGTTAAAGAGTCATCAATTCCATAATTCTCTTTGACAAAAAGATAAATTTTGACACCTGTTTTTGTTTCGACTTCGGTTCCAATTTCATTGATTTTTGCGATGGCTCGTGGGTCGATTAACTCATCGTGACTTAATATATAGGGTGTTGTGCTTGCTTGTAGGGTTGGGATAAAAAAAAGCAGGAGTGTTAAAAACACTCCCACTTTTAAAATACTAAGATTTTTCAAATTAACCAACAAATAATCTATCAGGAGATAGATATGAAAGATAAATTGAAAGAACTGCTATTGCAACCAGTAAAATACCAATAACTTTATCCATAACAGCCTCCTACTTACCAACAAGTTCGTAGTGGTTCGCGTTTTCACTACTGTTGAACTTGATGGCATTGATATCTTGATTAACTTTATAAAAGTTTGTCGCTTCTGCGTTTTGTGCTCCAAGGCTTAATACTTGAAGTACACCAAGAATAGAAAGCAACAACACAGTAGCAATTAACATACCCGTAACACCGTGTATGCTAAATACTCCTCTTTCATTTTCATTCATTTGTGTATTGTTTGCCATGTTATTCTCCTAAACTTCTAAGATAGCTTGCAAGTGCTTTCGTTTGAGTTTCATTCAATCTTCCAGTAAAGGCAGGCATTGTTCCTGTGATTCCTTTTTTACCATGAGTTAATACATTAGCAACCAATGTATCATCATAAGCAACTAAGTTAGGAGCCATACCTTCCATACCAGCACCATCAGCACCGTGACAAGAAGAACAAACACCAGCAAAAATCTCAGCACCTTCACCTGTCATACCATTGGCAATGTAAGCAGAAACAATTTTAGCTTCTTCATCACTGATTGGCATACCGGTATTGGCATTAAACAGACCCTCTTGTCCTGGCATCATTCCCATAGCATAACCTAAGTTACCTTCTGCTTTTGGTCCAATTGCCAAAGAACCTTGTTTAATCACCGCTTCAACAGAAGCAGCGCTGATTCGTTTTGTAAGATTTTGAGCCTTACCATCAATCCCTTCAGCATCAACACCGTGACACGGTGCACATTGGACTAAATAGATTGATTCACCCATTGCATTTAAAGTTGCTATATCTGGATTTTGCCATTTACTTTCAAACTTTGCATTGTATTCTAAAGTTTCTTCATTCCATTGACCAATTTGAGAGAAACTGTTTGTTGGATAACCAACAGTCCAGTACCACATTCCCCAAATTATTACACCAATGAAAGCTAAACCCCAACCTGTTGGAATGGCATTTTTATATTCTCCAATTCCATCCCACTTCTCTTCAGCCAATTCACCACCAGCTGTATCGTTTTTAATTTGATTTACATATTTTAGCGCAACAAAAACGGTAATACCAATAATTGCCAATGCAGCTAACATTGTAAGGTCGTTGATGTAATCCTCACCAAAACTAAAAGCATCCCCTGCTACAAAATAGGTTCCTGCCATTAAAGCAATGATAAGAATAATACCACCTATAACCATAGACTTCATATCAATTCTCCTTATCTAATTTATCTGATTTATTTTCTCTAGATTCAAGAGGATTAGAACTAATAGAATCATCCAAGACCAGTTTAGAGTATTTTTCAAAATCTCTCTCACCTTTTTTATCTCTTCTGTATATTGAATACGCGTAAGAGTAAAATACTATAAATATGATCAAAATCAGAAAAAACTTAACGTAACCTTGTAGATTTACTAGTGTTTCATAATCCATTATAACCCTCTTTTATTTTAAAGAATTTAAGTATGCTATTAATGCAACTATCTCAGGAACCTGACCGTTTGCAACGGCATCCTTAACTGCTTGGTTTTTCATATCCGCTGCAATAACTTTTGCTTCTTCTAAAGCAGCCGCTTTTGCTTCTTCGTATGTACCAAGAGGAACATCAATTTGCCCATCACCATCTAAATCTTGATCATATGGTGTTGAGAATACTGTTTTAACTGTATACGCTTCTGCATAAGCAGTGTCGATATCAGCTATGTTAGTAAAATGGTGTTTATACGCTGGCATAATTGAACCAGGTACAACTGAAACAGGATCCCACATATGTGATTCATGCCAATCGGTTGTTCTGTAGTTACCCACTCTCATTAAATCTGGACCTGTTCTTTTAGAACCCCATAAGAAAGGTCGGTCATATGCATACTCACCGCTTAATGAATACATACCATATCGGTCAGTTTCTGACTTGAATGGTCGAATCAATTGTGAGTGACACGCATTACACGAATCTTTAATATATACTTGTCTTCCCGTTAACTCTAAAATTGTGTACGGTTTTGTACCAACTGTAGGTCGTGCTTGTTTTGCAAAGTCAGGAATAATTTCTATAATACCTGCGAATGCTACCGCTAAGAAAACTGCTACCGCAAAGAAAAACGGTCTTTGTTCTAACCAATGAAACATAATAACCCCCTTCTCTTAAGCTGCCATAGGCGTAGCATTTGCTGGTTCTTTATCAAGAACTCGACCAGCTGTTGCTGTTTTGTAAATATTGTATGCAAACATAAATACACCAACTAAATACAATAATCCACCAATAGCTCTAATTACATAGTAAGGATGTAATACATTTACTGTATCAATAAATGAGTAAACCAAAGAACCATACTCATCGTATGCTCTCCACATCATACCTTGTGTAATACCTGCAATCCACATAGATGTAAAGTATAATACAATAGCAGTTGTTTGTAACCAGAATTGTGTGTCCATTAATGATTTAGAGTAAATTTCTCTTCCATACATTCTTGGAACCATATGGAAAATTGCAGCCATAATCATAAATACAACCCATCCTAAAGTACCATCATGTACGTGTCCTGGAATCCAGTCAGTAAAGTGTGCAATAGCATTTACAGATTTAATTGATTGAATTGGACCTTCAATAGTTGATAACATATAGAAAGTTGAAGCTAAAATCATAAATTTAATCAATGGATTGGTTTGCAGTTGTTGCCACTCACCCTTCATTGTTAAAAGCATATTAATAGCAGATCCCCATGATGGTAAAATTAAAATTACCGACATAACAGAACCCATAGTTTGCATCCAATCTGGAACCGTTGAGTAAATCAAGTGGTGACCACCTGCCCAAACGTAAACAAATAATAATCCCCAGAAAGCTAAAATTGAAAGCTTATAAGAATAAACATTTTGTCCTGATTCTTTTGGTAAGAAATAGTATATCATTGCAATAATAGGAACAGTAAATACGAAACCAACTGCGTTGTGTCCATACCACCACTCAACTAAAGCATCATTTGTTCCTGCATACATTGAAACTGAGTGATACCACGCACCATATCCAGAAACTAAAGCAGTTGGAACTTCCATATTATTAAATAAGTATAACATTGCTACTGCTAAAAATGAAGCAATATAATACCAAATAGAAATATATAGAGTTCTTTCTCTTCTAATTCCAATAAGACCAAAAATTGAGATACCCCATAGTACCCACCAAACAACAACAAGCAAGTCTAAAGGCCACTCTAACTCTGCATACTCTTTTGAAGTAGTAATACCCATAAACAAAGTAACAACCGCCAACAAAATTGTAATGAAGTACAAAATGAAGTGTAGCTTAGCAACACCCATTAAGAATGGAGATTCTTTTAAAGAAACCTTCAATACTCTTTGAGCCACATAATACCATGTAGCAAAGATACCACTAAGAGCAAAACCAAAAGCAACACCATTGGTGTGTAAAGGTCTTAATCTTGAGAAAGTACCATACTCTCCTGCTAAATAATTCAGTTCAGGATATGCCATTTGAAATGCTAAAACCACTCCAATCGTCATACCGATGATACCAAACAGAATTGTTGAAAACGTAAACGCTTTAGCAACTGAGTAATCGTACTCAATTTGTGCACCGTTTTGCATCAATCTCCTCCTAAATTTTGATATACAAGTCACCATACAGTCACTTATCAAGCTAATTTTAGCAAATCTGCCATAAATTTAAGCTTAATAACTGGTTTTTATTCTTAAGTTTTTTTTAATTTTCTGTCACTTTTTAGAGGTTTATTATAATATTTAGGATTATTTATAGTTTTTTAGAGCTTGTTGCGTTTCTCTTTGCATGGTTTTTGCTTTTAAATCTTCTCGTTTGTCATATAATTTTTTTCCTTGAGCTGTAGCAATTTGTAACTTAACCAAGTTTTTATTATTGAAATAGAGTTTTAATGGAACAATGGTTATGCCATCTTTGGTCACTTTTTCATAAAGTTTTGCTATCTCTTTTTTATGCATAAGCAGTTTTCTATCACGTCTTTCATCGGGTCTAAAAGTCGTATGCGTTGTACTTAAATGAGAGATATGCATATTGAGTAAAAAAAGTTCACCTTTTATTATTCGAACAAACGAGTCTTTTAAATTGACTCGTCCATCACGAATGGCTTTAACTTCACTTCCTTTAAGTTGTACACCTGCTTCATAAGTATCTAAAATAAAATAATCATGAAAAGCTTTTTTATTTTTAAAGACCAAATTTTTTTTTGTTTTTTCTTTTGCCATTAATTTCTTACCTTAAAAAATGAACTTCCACTGCCACTGAAGTGAGTAGTAAGTGGTGAGTAGTAAGTGGTGAGTTGAGGATAAAGTTTGAGCGCAGGAGCGTATAAATCATTGGCTTCTTGTGGACTTAAACTCTTTAATATATCGATACTTTTCATTTTCAGAAGTTCTTTTGCCTTTTCGTGTGAAATCTCTTTGTAGAAGTTTTTTCGAAACTCTGTAAAAACTGCTTTGGTATCGCATTGAACATCAGGAGTAAAAACTTCGATATCCAAAGGTTCTTCTTTAAACTCTTCTACTTTTTCCCCAATACCCGTGACATTGGCACTGGTATATTCATAAATAAAAAAAGGCACATCTGCTCCAATTTTTGCCCCAATTTTTGCCAATTTTTCTTTTGAATAATATAAATCAAACAATTCATTAGCCAAGAGTAAAAATGCCGCCGCATTTGAACTTCCACCCCCTAAACCTGCAAATTCTGGGATATGTTTCTCTACTTTAACCGAATAGACTCTAAAAAAAGCATCGATCTTAGGACAATTTTTTCGTAATTCTAAAAAAGCTTTATAAATCGTATTTTTTTCAAGAGGACAACTAAAATTGCCTATAAGATTAAAAGCATTGGTGTCATTATCAGGGATAATGCTAAGGGTGTCATAAAGAGTAGAAACTTGAACAAAACGTGAAACAAGTTCATGATATTCTCCTCGTTTACCTGCCATTTTTAAAAAAATATTGACTTTTGCATAGGCTTTTCTTGACATTGATTTGGTGATTTTCATTTAAATTAGAACCTTATTTAACAAATATTTTACCCGTTTATCTTGAATTTGGATTATACTGAAAAAATCATCAAAAACAATGAGATACTCTCCATTTTCGTGAATACTTAAATAATTAATATCAATCTTTTTCCCATAAATTATCCACTCTTTTTCACCACTGTAACGGTTGTGTTCTAAATTGATATAATCTAAGGGATTTAACTCTTTTTCATGGTCAAAATAGAAATCGCCCTCTTTAAAACGGTGTAAATGTGAAAGTGTTCCTACCACACCTAATCTTTGCGCTAATATTTGAGCCAAACTTCGAATATACGAGCCTTCACTTACCGTGGCTTCAAAGACAATAAAAGGGTGTGAATATGAGATAAACTCAGTACTTAATATATGCATCGTAGACTCTTTTAACTCGATCTCTTCTCCCATACGAGCCAATTCATAAGCACGTAATCCATTCACTTTTTTGGCACTGTATTTAGGCGGAGTGTACTGTATTTCTCCCACTAAGTTGGCAACTTCTTTTTTGATGACATGAACATCTAATGGTTTTTCATCTTTTATTTGTATAATATTTTCAATATCCAAAGACTCAGAAGTTGCCCCTAACCACAAAACAGCTCGGTAGCTTTTGGGGGTTTTGTTCAAATATTTGAAGAGTTTGGCATATTGCCCAAAGGCAACCAACAAACACCCTGTGGCAAAAGGATCAAGCGTACCACTGAAACCTGCTTTTTTATTTTTATATTTTCGTTTGACCTTATGCAAAAAGAAGTTTGAACTTAAGTGCATGGGTTTATTGACAACCAATAATTTATTTAATGAACGGTGTGCTTCTTTATTTCTTTTCATTCTTACTCAATAATGTCTTTGTTAATGTTAAGGGTTATTTATATTTTTTCTACAAATGACGATAAAATGTCTCGGTGTGTTCCACCAAAGTTAATGGTGAGTTTGTACTCTTTACCTGCATTGACGCTCTTTTGTACACGACCCATTCCAAAAATTTTATGATTGACCAAATCACCCTTTTTGTAACCGCTTTGTTTTTGGATGGTTAAACACCCCTTGATAAGCCCACTTTCACTTAAAAAACGGCTTTTAAGAAGTTGAGTTCGTTTTCCTTTATAAAATCGTGAGTGAACAAAACTCAATGTCAGTTCATCCATGGCCCTTGTAATGGCAACATACCCTAAACGACGCTCTTCTTCAATATCGCTTCCATCACCAATAATGGGAAAAAACCCTTCCTCTAAACCTATAATAAACAGATGTTTATATTCCAATCCTTTTGATGCATGAATACTCATCATAGAAACGGCTTCATTGGTTAAGCTGTCTTGCTCACTTTCTAGGGCAATTTCATTTAAAAAGTCTTCCAATTCCAAATGAGGATTTTGAATAAAATAGTCTCGTATGTACCCAAAAAACTCATCAATATTGGCTTGACGCTCATATCCATCAGGAAGATTATCAAAAGAGGCTCTAAAATCAAACGTATCTTCAAAAGAGTCCAAAAAACGCATTTTTGATTCTGCTATGGTGTCTTCTAAATCCATAATTGATGCCACAAAAACTTTAAGGGTTCGAGCATTTTTTTTACCGACAATGGCACTTAATTCATCAGGAGTAGAGGAGTTAATAATATTAAAAATCGATATTTCACTTTGCGTTGATTTTTCATCGAGTTTATCAATGGTGGTTTTTCCTATACCTCGTTTGGGTTTATTGATAATTCGTTTAATGGAAAAATTATCATTTTTATTGGTCAGTACTCGAAAATAGGCGATTAAATCTTTGATTTCTGAACGCTCATAAAATTTCATACCCCCTACAAGTTGATAATGAATACGTGCTTTATTAAATCCTTCTTCCAAAGAACGTGATAAGGCATTAACTCGAAATAAAATGGCGATATCTTTTGGACTGACACCTTTTTGAATCAGTTTATGAATATCTTCACAAATTTTTCGTGTCTCTTCATTTTCATCTTGCGATTCATACACCTTAATTGAGTTACCTTTGGTTTTTGTTCCAATAAGCTTTTTGCCCATTCTATCACGGTTATGTTCAATAAGTTGGTTGGCATGTTCTAAAATGGTATCCGTTGAACGATAATTGTGTTCAAGCTTAATGACTGTGGTATTATCAAAAATCTCTGCAAAATTCAGAATATTTTTAATGGTTGCACCACGCCAACCATAAATAGACTGGTCATCATCCCCTACAACACAAATATTATTGTGAGAAGTACATAACTTTTTGAGTAATCTGTATTGAAGTTCATTGGTGTCTTGGTATTCATCAACCATGATATAGCGATACTGTTGGCTTGTTTGCTCACACAAAGTTTTATTTTGTTCCAATATTTTATAGGGTAACAGCAATAAATCGTCAAAATCAACCAAATTGTTCTCATGCAAGTAGTTTTCATATTTCTCATAAATATCAGCAATTTGAACATAGAGTTTAAGCTGTGCTGCTGATTTAGCTTCGGCAGGAGATAAAATAGAATTTTTATATTTGGAGATTTCACTGGCAACCACAGCTGTCGTAATCTCTTTATCAATGGATTTTAGAATTCTTTTTTTGTCGTCTGTATCAATAATAATAAAGTTATTTTTTCGGTTCAATTGCGTAATATGGAATTTCAAAAACAGTAGTCCAAACTTATGAAACGTACACAATAAGGGCATAGTTGAACTGCTTTTTATCATTGAAAAGGCTCGATGTTGCATCTCTTTAGCCGCTTTATTGGTAAAGGTCAATGTTAAAATAGAAGAGGGGTCTATTCCAATTGAGATTAAATAAGCCAGACGTGTGGTAATGGTTTTTGTTTTGCCACTTCCTGCTCCTGCTAGAATAAGTAATGACCCATCAATATGAGAAGCAGCAACTTTTTGTGACTCATTGAGTGAGGATAAAATAGATTCAGACATAAAAAAACTCCTATTAGTAATTATTATAACATATTAAAGTTAAATTAATTAATCGACTTAATGATTTTTTTTATAAATAAATGTTATTATAATCATAACTTATTTTAAGGTGTCAAAAATATGCTAACAGATTTTGCAAAAATCGAAACTTTTTTAACCGTCGTACGGGAAAAATCATTCTCTAAAGCATCTTCAAAACTTGGGATTTCACAACCGGCAGTTACACAACAAATCAAATTTATGGAAGACTATTTGGATACAAAAATAGTCGAGCGAAAGAAAAATGGAATACGTCTTACTAAAGAAGGAACGATGTTGCATACCATTGCACTTAAATTAGAAAAGTGTGTCAGTAATGCTGAAAAAGAGTTGCTTAAAATTATGAATAAAGATGTAACCTTTGTTTTTGGGGCATCGTTTATTATTGGAAACTACATATTGCCAAAGTTTTTAAATGATTTAAAAGCGAATATTCATAATGATGTTTCAATCAATGTAACCGTTTCGGGTCAAGCCATTGAAGATTTATTGGATAAGAAAATTGATATTGCCTTAGTTGAAAACTATGTTCCTGAAGAGAACATTATTTACCGAGAGTGGATGGAAGATGAAATTGTTATTTTCTCCAATCAAAAACTTCCTACACGAGCCAAAGCCAAAGATTTGTTGTCGTATAAATGGGTGTGCCGAAATCCTGATTCAAATACTCGAGCCATTTTTAAAGAGAGTTTGGAAAAAGCCAATTTCCCTGATTGTGACTCGTTTGATGTCACCAGTGAAGTGACCAGCGCAACCACCATTGTTCAAACGGTTTTGCACTCATCCAAAGAAGGCACTCCAACGGTTTCTATTGTATCGCGAAATGCCATTGATACACTTCTTAAAACCGGAGTGTTATTTGAATCAAGAATTGGAACACAAAGAATGCACCGAAAGCTCTATATAGCGTATAGAAAAGACAGAAAACATGACGCTTTTATTGAAAATGTGGTGGATTATTTACTCAAAATTAAATAAAGTGAGAAGTAAATAGTAAGAAGTGAGTAGTGAAAGAAACTTTTTTCTACTCACTTTTTACCTCTTACTTTTTACACTTCATTAATACTCCAACCCCACTTCTCTTAACGCTTTGCGTATTTTATTGATTTGCTGATGTTTATTTCTACACCATAACGGAGATAATAAAGTGTTGTCATTTATTCCTGCGGTTATTCTTTGTACATTAATATGAGAAGGTAATTTTTGAATGGATTTTACCACGGTGTCGATATATAACTCTTCCGTAATGGGAGTAAATTTTCCTTTTTTATATTCATTGGTTAAAAGAGTGTTTTTAACGACATACAAAGGGTGAAATTTTATGGAATCAACATTGAGTTTAAGTGTTTCATCCAAAGTATGCAACATCATTTTTTGAGTTTCATTGGGTAAACCATAGATCAAATGTGCACACACCAATAAACCTTTTTCTTTGGTTTTTGCAATCCATTTTCTCATATTAGAAGCCGTATCCCCTCGATTGATTTGATGCAAAGTCTCATCGTAAAAAGATTGAACGCCATACTCCACCCAAATCTCTTTGTGCAATGATAACGCTTTTAAGTAATCTAAAATTTCATCGGTCACACAATCTGTTCGAGTACCAATGGAAAGTCCTAAAACATTGTCAAAACTTAAAGCTTTTTCATATAAAGCTTTTAATGTTTCAAAAGGGGCATAGGTATTGGTGAATGATTGAAAATAGACAATAAACTTTTTAGCACCAAATTTCTTTTCCAAACGATTTTTTGTGGCATTAAATTGCAGTTCTAATTGTTTAAGTTGATTCTCTAAGAAAGGATTTTCTGTGGTTTTGGGACTGAGTTTAAATTTTGATTTTTTATCTTGTAAATTGGGACTAAAAGAGTCGTTTTCACAAAAAGAACAGCCACCTTTAGCGACTGTTCCATCAATATTTGGGCAGGTAAAGCCACTGATACTTATGGGTACTTTATAGACTTTCTCTTTGAACTTCTTTTTAAAATACCGACCAAGGGTATTGACCTCTTGTAAGGGTACTTTCGTTTGAATTGTTTTAACCACGATTACTTTACAAAATAGTCGCCATTGAAACTTTCAAGGGCATAGTTTCTGTCATTACCAATGGCACTGACCAAATCATCAATACTAAGATACTCCAAAGAGTCCGCCTCAATATAGGCACAAATCTCTTCTTTGGTCATTCGAAAAGAGATTAACTCCTCTTGTGTAGGGGTATCAATACCGTAATAACAGGGAAATTTGATTTCAGGACTGGCAACTCGGAAGTGAACCTCTTTTGCACCGGCATCTTTAAGCATACGTACAATTCGTTTACTGGTGGTTCCACGCACTATTGAATCATCAATAACCAAAAGGGATTTGCCTTTGATTAATGAGTTCATGGGACTGAGTTTCATACGAACTTTTAGATTTCGCATCTCTTGAGTGGGTTCAATAAAGGTTCTTCCCACATAGTGATTTCGAATAATGCCATATTTAAAAGGAATTCCACTTTGTGCCGAATATCCCAGTGCCGCTGGAACACCTGAATCAGGAACGGGTACAACCATGTCGGCTTTAATGGGAGAATTAATATCATTTTTAGCCAAAGCTCGTCCCATGTTTTCTCGAGTTCGGTAAACATTTTTACCGTCAATAACGCTGTCAGGTCTTGCGAAATAGACATATTCGAAAGCACACGGTCGAAACTCTGGTTCATACAGTTGTATGGATTCAGGTTCAGTTAAATCTTCATCAAAAATGAGCATCTCTCCGGGTCTTACATCTCGAATAAATTCAGCATCAACTAAATCAAAAGCACACGTTTCACTGGCAACAATATACCCGCCTGACTTGAGTTTACCTAAAGATAATGGTCGAATACCGTATTTATCTCGAATAACAAACTGTTTTGAACGAGATTGAACAATAAAACAATACGCCCCAATGGTTCTGTCAAGCGCTTCTTTTATTCTGTCTCGTAATCGGTCTTTTGAGTTTTTTGCAATCAAATGAATAAGATTTTCTGTATCCATACCGGTTTGATAAATGGCACCTTTATCAATCAAATCGTTTCTGACTTCATCTTTATTGATTAAATTTCCATTGTGCACAATGGAAATTTCTCCCAATTTATATTTGGCAAAAACAGGTTGAGCGTCTAAAATAGAATCGCCCCCCGCCGTTGAATAACGGTTATGACCAATGGCCATATTGCCCGTTAAAACTTTTAAGGCTTCTTCGGTAAAAACTTCCGAAACCAAACCACGATTTTTAATGGTGTGAATCTTTCCATTACATGAAGAACTAATTCCTGTGGCCTCTTGCCCTCTGTGTTGCATGGAAAAAAGAGCAATAGATGCTAATCTTGCTGCGTTATCATTACCAAATATACCAACGATTGCACACATGTTACAGTCCCAAACAATCGTTAATAGAGTATAATCCCGCATCTTGGTTAACCAACCATTTTGCGGCTTTTATTGCTCCTTTAGAGAAGGTATTTCTCGCTGTTGCTGTGTGGTGTAATTCAATAAACTCACCGTCGTTGTATAACCCTACGGTATGACGCCCTACAATATCACCGCCTCGTAAGCTCATGACACCGATTTCATCTTTGGTTCTTGCTCCAATTTCACCATCACGCCCTGAGACTCGAACGCTGTCAAGATCCAAATCTCTTGCTCGAGCGGCATGTTCAGCTAAAGTAAGTGCTGTTCCTGAAGGGGAATCCACTTTATAACGGTGGTGTTGTTCTACAATTTCAATATCAAACTCTTTTAACGCTTTTGAAGCCAATGAAACCAATTTATTTAATACCGCAACGCCTAAACTCATATTTGTAGCATATAAAACAGGCACTTTTTTACTCGCTTCAATCAACAGATTTTGTTGATGCTTATTAAAGCCTGTTGTTGCAATAACCAAAGGAGTATTGCCTCCTTTTTCAACAATTTGCGTAAGAAGTGCTTCGGTTGCAACAGGAGCACTAAAATCAATAATGACATCACTGCAATCCAATAAAACTTTCATATCATTGGTAATAACAGTACCTTGGGGTACGGATTTTTTTAATTCATCAAAGACATGACACGCTGCTAATGAAGCTTCATTATCTGTGGCCAAATCATCAATTAAGAGTGAGCCAACCCTTCCTGTTGTACCAACAATTCCTACTTTTATCATTGAATTTTTCCTTTTATCCTAAATATTCTATTATGTTAACTGCGGCTGTTGCCCCATCGGCTGCGGCACACACCACTTGTTTAGCGGCATCAATTCGTACATCACCTGCTGCATATAATCCTTTTACCGATGTTCTCATACGTAAATCAACAATGACTTCATTTTGTTCATTAACATCACATAAGTAGCTGCCATCGTTTTGTTTCAAACAGTCACTTAATACATCTCTTCCTACAAAAACAAAAACACCTGGAACGTCAAGCTGTCTGATTTCTTGTGTCGTTTTAGATTTAACAATTAAGCCGGTAACTCCCATTTTATCACCAATAACTTCTTCAACGGTAACGTTAGTAACCTCTTCAATATTTTCACAATGTTTCATATGTTCAATGGTACTAGGAGCTGCTTTATAGGTATCTCGTCTGTGGACTAAATAGACTTTAGAACAAATTTTTGATAAATAAACGGCTTCTTCTAACGCAGAATCGCCACCTCCAATGAGGGCGACTTCTTTGTTTTTATAAAAAAATCCATCGCACGTAGCACACGTAGAAATGCCTCGTCCAAAAAACTCTGCTTCTCCTTTGAATCCTGCTTTTTTAGGAACAGAACCTGTGGCTAAAAGGACGCTTCGTGCTTCTTGAGACGTTCCATCACTTAAAAAAACGGTAAAAATATCTCCACTTTTAGTCACTTGTGTCACTTGTTGCATTTCATGTTTTAAGCCAAATTTCATGGCTTGAACTGGCCAAGATTCCATCAACTCCATTCCCGTTACAACCTCTTTTTGTCCAGGATAGTTTTCAATTTCAGAACTGCCTGTAATTTGTCCGCCTGGCATTCCCATTTCAAACATGGTGACGTTCTTTAAACCACCTCGCGTTGCATATAATCCTGCCGTTAATCCAGCAGGACCTCCCCCTATAATGGCCAAATCTAACATTTTAATTCCTTTTTTTCATCGTATTAAAAATCATTTTATTATAAAGGCATAATGATACTTAAACTTTATTAAGCACAAGATTAATTAAAAGTATTTAACTTCATAGGTTAAGGTTGGATTCACTTTGTAAAGCGAACAATGAGGTTATTCTAAATAGTAAAGAAGCAAAAGAGCGATAAAGTAAGGCTAAGAGCCTACTTTATCTTGTTAAAGTAGTGTATTGATTTTGTCCGTTAATGCTTGTTTTGAACTGGCACCAATAAGAGTATCAACAACTTCCCCTTCTTTAATAAACAGAATGGTTGGAATAGAACGAATACCATGTTTTACTGCCAAATCTTGTTGTTCGTCGGTATTGACTTTACAAATATTGGCTTTGCCTTCAAATTCACTGGCAAGTTCTTCAATGACTGGAGCAATCATTCTGCAAGGACCACACCACGGTGCCCAAAAATCAACCAAACTGACGCCTTTTGAGGTGACTGAATCAAAGTTTTCAGCTGTTAAATCGATGTATTTACCCATTTTGTCTTCCTTTTTGTTGAGTTCTAAAAATTATACTTATTTAAACTTAAAAAAAGTGCATAAACTTCTATAAAAGAATTTTTCGATACAATCGTGGAAAATTAAACAGTGGAAATTTACAATGGATATTCGAAAAGAATTTTTAGATTATTTTGAAAGCAAAGGACATGAAGTCTATTCAAGTATGTCTTTAGTCCCCGATGACGCAACGTTATTGTTTACCAATGCAGGAATGGTACAGTTTAAAGATGTCTTTACAGGAGCCGTTCCTAAACCCAATAACCCAAGAGCAACGAGCTGTCAATTGTGCGTACGAGCAGGGGGAAAGCATAATGACTTAGAAAATGTTGGATACACAGCACGACATCATACATTGTTTGAAATGTTGGGGAACTTTTCATTTGGAGATTATTTTAAAGAAGATGCCATCGCTCATGCGTGGGAGTTTGTAACACAAAATTTAAATTTGCCTAAAGAAAAACTGTGGGTTACTGTCCATGAAAGCGATGATGAAGCTTTTGATATTTGGTCAAAACATATTGACTCTTCTCATATCATGCGATTTGGCGATAAAGATAATTTTTGGTCTATGGGCGATACGGGAGCTTGTGGACCTTGCAGTGAAATCTTTTATGACCAAGGCGAAGAGCATTTTAACACAGCAGAAGATTGTATGGGAGGCGATGGAGATCGATTTTTAGAGATTTGGAACTTGGTGTTTATGCAATATGAGAGAACTTCAAAAGGAGAGTTGTTGCCTCTTCCTAAACCTTCCATTGATACAGGGATGGGATTAGAACGAGTGGTTGCTATTAAAGAGGGAAAACTCAATAATTTTGATTCATCAATGTTCAAACCCATTATTACTCAACTTGAGACATTGGTTAAAAAAGAAGCCACCAAAGAAACCATTGCCAGTTATCGTGTCATTGCGGATCATTTAAGAGCGTCAGCGTTTATGCTTTCTGAGGGGATTTTATTTGATAAAGAGGGTCGAGGCTATGTGTTACGACGAATTTTAAGACGAGCTGTACGACACGGATATTTATTGGGATTAAGAAAACCATTTATGGCACAACTGCTTGATACCCTTATTGACATCATGGGTGAACACTATACTCAACTTAAAGAAAAAGCAACGTATATTAAAGAACAATTAACCCTCGAAGAAGACCGATTTTTTAAAACCATTGATTTAGGGATGTCTTTGTTTAATGAAGAGTTAAATAATACTCAAAAGATTTTTAGTGGAGAAGTGGCTTTTAAACTCTATGATACATTTGGATTTCCTTTGGATTTAACGCAAGATATGCTTCGAAATATGAATTTGCAAGTCGATACTCAAACATTTGAAACATTGATGAATGAACAAAAACAAAAAGCCAAAGCTTCTTGGAAAGGCAGTGGTGACATCCAAAATGAGGGCGATTTCAAACAAATTTTGGAAAAATATCCTAAAAATGAGTTTGTAGGCTATACTCAAAATTCATCAAAAACAAAAATTGTAACTTTGTTGGATGAATCGTTTAAAGAAGTATCAAAATTAACCCAAGGACAAACGGGTTGGATTATGCTTGAACAAACACCGTTTTATGCGTTAAGTGGAGGACAAGTGGGTGATATTGGAATTATTGAAGACGATAAAAGTATTGCCGAAGTGTTAGAAACCAAAAAGTTTTTTGATTTAAATTTGTCTAAAATAAGAGTAGAACAAGAGTTTTTAGAACAAAATGAAGAGGTGATGGCAGTGGTTGTCAATCGATATGAAATCGCTAAACACCACAGTGCAACTCATTTACTTCAAAGTGCATTAAAAATGGTTTTAGGTGAAACGGTTTCACAAGCTGGTTCTTTAAATGATGCCAACAGATTGCGATTTGACTTCACTTATCCTAAAGCCATGACCACAGAAGAGATGAATGAAGTGGAAGATTTGGTCAATTCTATGATTTCAAGAGCCATTGCTGGAAATGTTGAAGAGCTGCCCATTGAAGAAGCCAAACAAAAAGGCGCCATTGCTATGTTTGGCGAAAAATATGGAGATATGGTTCGAGTGGTCAGTTTTGGTGATTTTTCAGTTGAATTTTGTGGGGGGATTCACGTCAAAAATACCTCTGATATTGGAAGCTTTTTTATCACCAAAGAATCAGGAGTAAGTGCAGGGGTGAGAAGAATAGAAGCCGTGTGTGGATTAAGTGCCATTAATTATGCCAAACAAAATATTCAAACCTTAGCACAAATTCAAGAAGAGGTTAAAAACAATGACCCACTTTTGGGTATTGCAAAATTAAAAGAGCAAATTAAAGAGCTGAAAAAAGAGTTACAATCGGCTCAAAATGCGGTTTCAACTCCTATACATGAAGAGAATATCAACGGATGTAAAGTAGTGGTTGAGGTGGTTGAAAATGGTGATTTAAAGAAAATTGTGGACGATTTAAAAAATGGCAATGAAAACATTGCGGTGTTATTACTTCAAGCCAAAGATGACAAAGTAATGATTGTTGCAGGAAGCAAAAATACTTCTCTTAAAGCCGGAGATTGGATTAAAAATATTGCTCCAATTGTTGGTGGAGGTGGAGGTGGAAGACCCGACTTTGCTCAAGCCGGTGGAAAAGATGCTTCAAAAATCAATGAAGCCAAGGAAGCAGCACTTAAGTATGCTAAGGAAAATATTTGAAAGAAATTTGCAGTGAACTTTTTATAAACTTTGGTACGGGGGTTGTTTTTCTACACATTTTAAGTGCCATTGTTTGGATAGGAGGAATGATTGCCATTCGTTTTGCGGCTCATTTTTCTGTGCAAACAATAGAAGATGCAAAAAGTAAACTGCAAACGACGCTTTTAAATTTAAAATATTTTTTCTCTATGGTGATGGTGTGTATTGTTGTTTTATTTGTTACTGCAATTATTATGATTCAAGCTTTAGAATTAAATGGACTGATTGTTCATTTAAAAGAGAGCCTTTGGTTTGTTATGACACTGATTTTTATGGTGGTCTTTATCAAACGCAATCAAGCACAAAAATATTTTGACCAACAAGAGTATGCCAAAGCCAAACTTCAATTACAACCCATTGCAAAATATTTTATCCCTATAAATATTTTATTGGGATTGTGTGCTTTGTTTTTAGGGATTATTATTTAGTAGTGTCCTTAAAATCCTCCGTACATATAAAGTACAAAAGGAATATAAACAACCGAAATCAAGGTGCTTAAAAGTACAGTAAAACTTGCTTTTTCGGGTTTGGCTTTGAGTAATACTGCCAAGGTTACCGTGTTACCTGCAAGAGGAACAATGGAGAATAAAAAAAGCACTTTGTAAATATCTTCATTTAAAAATCCTAAAAGATGTTTGTCTGTAAAAATAATCAACAACACCACCGCAGGCCAAAAAATAAATTTGTAAAAGTAAGCCACTTTGATATATTTTTTGTCAAAATCATTGTGTAAATTAAACCCTTTCATGCCCATGCCTAACATCATCATGCCTAAAATCCCATAACTCCATTTTAACATTTCAAAATAAGGCACAATCACTTCAGGGGTTCTAAAACCTAAAAAATTAAGAGAAAGTCCAAAAATAAACGCATAAAGTAGTGGCAATTTTACCACTTTAAGTATGGATTGTTTGGCCGTAAAACTTCCTTTTGCCGTAACATAAAATCCTGTTGTATTTTCATACAACAACGAAGCTAACGTAGCAAAAATAAAAATATTTGCCAAATCAGGTTCCAATAAAATCATGGCAAGAGGTATTCCAAAATAGCCTGTATTTCCTGTTCCACACGTAAAGGCCAAAGTATTAATACTCGCGTCACTCCACTGTTTTTTGTAATAATGCAAAATAAAAAAAGCAATGGCACTACCAAATAAAAAAACAAAAATGGGTAAAAAAAGCAGTTGCATATTAATATCAATGGACAACGTAGCAAAGAAAATAACAAAAGGACCTAAGATGTAAATCAGTATAAATGCAATGTAATCACGTTTGACTTTTAAATAGGTTGTGAGCAAATAACCAATAAAAATATTAAGATAAAGTGGGGCAATTTTGCCCAATAAAATAAAAAACAAATTCATACGGTTCCTTCAAATAAAAGAGTGATTATATACAAATCAATTAAAAATGACTTTAGAGTTTTAAACAGTGTGCTAATATGAAAAGCAATACTACACAAATACAATACATTTTAACCGCATAAAAAATATTTACTTTAAATAACTCAATGGCTTTTAAACTGTAACGAGACTGCATGGTTAAATTTAAACCTGAAAAAGGAGAAGTTGAAACCGCTGTTGCCCAAGACATTAAAAACGTCACGGCTAAAAGAGTGTGATTAAGTTCATTCATCCAATTGCCAATAACAGCAATAGAGATAATGGGGTGAATGCCAATAAAAGACAATGCAATTAAAATAAAAAGCAACACCGAAGCACTTAAGCCATTTAAACTCTCAAAAGGCAGTTGAACTTCTAACCCCATTAAAATAGAACTTACCATAACACCAAATACCCCAGCAATTAAAAATAGAGCCAGTTCATTTTTCATGTGAGGTAAATCCGTTGTAATATAGTGTAAAAGTGCTTGGGAGGATTTTTTATGTTTAAAAGGCAAAATAAAAAGACAAAGCAATAAGGAAAAAAGTGCGATAAGTACAATGATTTTAACGTTGGGAAAAAACCAGTGTGTCCCTAAAACCAATAGGGCTAAGAGAAAGGGCAAATAAAGCGTTTCAAAATGAATGGGATAGCCTTTAAAGTCATTAAGTTCTTTGGGATTTTGAGAAACTTCCCTATACGTCAGTACAAAAGCACACAGTGCCAAAACCATACCTAAAGGCAAAATCACAAAGGCATCAAGGTTTGAAGCATACGTCAATGCTGCTGCAAATGCCACAAAAAAAGGTGACCAATACGCATCGGAGGAAAAAGCCCGCGTGAGGACAATGATTTGCAAACGACTCAAAGGGGCGTGTTTGTAAAGTCTGTCTGCAACCAATAATAAAGAGGATAAATTAATCACACTGCCAAACAGATGAATGCCCCAATAGGTTTTAAAAAAACTTGGTTTGCCTTGGGGTAAGGCTTTGATGTTTTCTTCTTTGGGTGTGGCAATAAGGCGTAAAAATCCTACACCAATGAGTAAACTCAATAAGTACAAATTAATTGTAAAGGCTTTTTGGTAAGCAATTTCATAACCATTAAATGAACTAATGACAAAACAGAACAAGCTTAATGCGATTAAAACATACAACAACAGTTTGTTGTGAATGGCTCGAAAAAGTAAAAACAGAGCAATCCACGCAAAAAAGGCGGCAACTGCCAATAGCTTTTCATTGAAAAAATAACTGTAATTCACTGCTAAAAAAGAGAGAAAAATCAGAATACCTGCGAGTTTGTTTGTGTGTTTCATGGGCGTATTATACAGTTTATTTTTGATAAAATCATAAAAATTAAAAAGGGGTTCTTTGATACGTTTAGGTTCCAACTCAGCAACAAGAGCGTTGCTTTTACAACAAGCTAATATTGCCTTTATTCAACAAGGGGGCAGTTTTGATGAAGATAGTATAACCACAACCAATCCCAAAGCCTTTGTCTATGAAGCGACTTTGGGAAAATTCAATGAGTTGTTCCAAAAATATGGTGTGGCACAAATGCCACTACTCGTGGCTGATACCGTAGTAACATCTCATGGTCAGCTTTTACGCAAAGCCAAAGATAAAAATGATGCCAGAAGAATGTTGGAATTGCAAAGCAATAATGAGGTCAGTATCATTACGTGCATGATATATCAAAGTCAAAAGCTTAAGATGATGGATATTTCAGTAACAACCTATTGGTTTAAACCTTTTGATAAAACGCACATGAATGAGTACATAAACAGCGGTGAATGTATGGGAAAAGCGGGAGCTATTATGGTCGAAGGCTTTTGTCAACCTTATATAAAAAGAGTGCAAGGATACGAAAGTACAGCCATGGGATTGTGCGTGGAGAAATTGAAACATTTTTTGGTAATTTGATATAATTAATTTAAAGGAGAATATTATGCCTCATTTACAATTTGAAGTTAACAAAGTGCTTACGCAGAAAACCAAAGAGGATTTTGCCCAACAAATCAGAGAAACCTTTAGTGAAGTGATGCAAACGGGTACGGAGCATATTGCCATTTCCTTGCGTGAATATGAAAAATACAATTTAACCATCGGAAGAGCCAATCCCAACGATGATATCTGTTTGATGAATTTAGATATTCGAGAGGGAAGAAGCCTTGAAAAAAGACGAGAATTGGCATTACGATATATGAGTATTGTCAGAGATATTTTAAACGTTGAAAATAAAAATCAATATATCACCTTTACCCAACACAGTGGAGAGGATTTTCATCTGATTGAAAAATATTTAGCCTCTTGGCAAAAAGGAGAAGATCCTTTGGCTTAAAAAAGTGAGAAGTGAGAAGTAAGAGGTAAGTAGTAAGTAGTAAGTAGTAAGAGGTGAGAAGTTAAAGCTATTTTTTACTACTCACTACTCACTTTTAATTTTCAACACTCACCACACAATCTTCTAAAATAGTGGGTTTAGCAATACACAATTTCAGTTTTTTTATTTTATAACTTTGCTTGAGGTAATCTTTGATATATAAAACGGCATCTTCTAAGAGTTCAAATTGTTTCTCTTTCATAACGGTTTTAATGGTTTGGGTAACTTTTGAATAATCAACAAAATTGCCATTTTCATAGTTGTATTGAAAAGAGCAATCCACAATGACGTGTTGTTCTTGTGTTCGCTCGTGAGGAAGTATCCCAATAATGGTGCTAAAGGTGAGGTTTTTAATGTTCACTTTCATACAATTAACTGACTTTTAACTCTTCTTTTTTAAGAAGCCGAATGATATTGGGAATATGTTTATAAAAAATAATAAACGCAATAAGATACATCGGTGCATTTGACCCCACTTCTAAACCATTATTTAAAAACAGAGCACTGATAATAACAGCGGTTAATCCCAATAAAGAAGATAACGAAGAGATTTTTAATACTTTGGCACAAAATCCCCAAACGACGGCTCCAATGAGTGTTGGTATTGGAATTAATACAATAAAAATTCCTAAACCCGTTGCAACACCCTTTCCCCCTTCTAAGCCTAAGAAAATAGAGTAACAATGCCCCAATACTGCTAATACTCCAATTCCCCATAATGTTGAGGTTGAAGCATCTAAAGACAGCGCAACCAATAAAACAATGGTTCCTTTAAGCGCATCTAAAATGACAGTAGCCACACTTAATTTTTTGGCTAAGCTTGGATTGGTTTGTTTGACAACCCGTAAGACATTGGTTGCACCAATACTTTTACTTCCTTGTGACTTTATATCAACCCCAGCAAATATTTTTGCCAAAATCAATCCAAATGGAATCGAACCAAATAAATAAGCAGCAATAAAGAATTGAATGCTTGAATGCGAGAAAAAATCCATCAATGACCTTTGCGTGTTAGTATAGACACCATTAAAAATTGAATCACTTTCTACTTTTTACGTAGGTTTTAATTTTTAAGGGTGCCTTTTTCGTTTAAATGGATTATAACTAAAATTTTGTTATATTCCGATTTATCAAATACAAAGGTTTATTTTGAATTTAAAAGAAGAAATCCTCAAATTAAAGCAAGAACTTGACGTCACAATTGTTGCTCATTTTTATCAACGTGATGAAGTATTTGAACTTGCTGATGTGACGGGCGATTCTTTGGAATTGGCCAAAAAAGCGATGAATACACAAAGCAAATATATTCTTTTTTGCGGTGTAGGATTTATGGGAGAGAGTGTTAAAGTCTTAAGCCCTCAAAAAAGAGTCTTGATGCCTAAAATCGCCTGTTGTGCTATGGCTCGAATGATAGATGTGGATTATTTTGATGAGAGTTTAAAAAAACTCAACGATATGGGTATAAATAATGATGATTTATTGCCTATTACGTACATCAATTCAAGTGCAGCCGTAAAAGCACGTGTGGGAGAAATGGGTGGAATGGTATGTACCAGTTCCAATGCGTACAAAATCATTCAAAAAGGACTTGAAAGCGGCAAAAAAATCTTTTTTGTTCCTGACCGATGTTTGGGACAAAACTTTGCAAAAAGTTTGAAACTAAAATCGAGCGTTATTGGAGATGGAAGCAATATCAATGAAGCCGATATTATTTGTTATAACGGATTTTGTTCAGTTCATCAACTTTTTAGTGTTGAAGATATTGAGTTTTACCGTAATAAATACCCCGATATTTTAATTGCGGTACACCCAGAATGTGATGTGAGTGTGTGTGATGCTGCTGATTTTGTGGGTTCCACGTCTCAATTAATTCAATACATTAAAAATCTGCCACTTGAGCAAAAAGTGGCTGTGGGTACGGAGTACAATATGGTCAATCGGTTAAGAGAAAAAAATACCTATATTTTAAGCTCAACCAAACCAGAGTGCCCTACCATGAATGAAACCACATTGCAAGATGTATACAACACATTAAAGCAAATTCAAAACGGTCAAGAAGCCCCATATGAAAATGAGATACTTGTCGATGAAACGGTAGTAAAATGGGCAAAAATTGCCCTTCAAAGGATGTTTGAGATATGATAAATATACGTAAATTTGTTAAAAATGCCGTTATTGAAGATAATGGACGAGGGGATTTGTTTTTTGATATTGCACCTAAAGGTCGTTTTAAAGCCAGAATAATTGCTAAAGCCGATGGTATTTTTGCTGGAGTGAAATATGCCAATGTGCTGGCACGAACAGAAAAGTTTGAATGTAAATTTTTAAAATTTGATGGCGATGAGATTAAAAAAGGGGATGTTTTAGCTAAACTTGAAGGAAAAGCATCTGTTTTACTTTCAAGTGAACGAACCTTTTTAAACCTTTTACAACATGCCAGTGGGATTGCGACTATGGCAAATAAGTATGCCAAACTTATTGAAGGCACAGGCGTGGTTTTACTGGATACAAGAAAAACTCGACCCCAACTTCGAGATTTTGAAAAATATGCTTCAAGAGTAGGAGGCGCAATTAATCATCGATTGGGATTGGATGATTGTTTGATGTTGAAAGATACGCACTTAAGAACCATTGAAAATCTTAAAGAGTTTGTTCAAAAAGCACGAAAAAGAATCTCATGGGTCACTAAAATTGAGATTGAGTGTGAAACCTTTGAACAAGTTCAAGAAGCCATGGACGCAGGAGCTGATATTATCATGTGTGATAATATGACACCTGAACAAATCAAAAAAGTGGTCGATTTTAGAAATGCAGCGTATCCGCATATTTTATTGGAAGCCAGTGGAAATATCTCTTTGGAGACCATAAGAAAGTATGCTGAAACTAAAGTGGATGCCATTAGCAGTGGAAGTATCATTCACCAAGCCACATGGCTTGATTTCTCGATGAAGTTTGACTAAAAATAGGCAATTAACCATAATAAAGGAAAGCGTTGCATAAAGATTTTATACTGAATAACAAACTTGATACGGCTTCACTTGAAGAGGCATTAAAGCTTATCGAAAAGAGTCGTTATATATTAATTGTTACGCATGTAAATCCCGATGCAGATACGATTGCTTCTGCCTTGGCGTTATCAAACTATTTTAGTGAAAATAAAATTAAACATAAAGTGTTTAATGTGGGAAAAGATTTGCCTTCGAGTTTGGATTTTATTAATGGGTTTTCAAAAATCACCGATGTTTTTCCCAAATTTTACGACTTAATTATCTCTGTGGATTGTGGTACGGTTTCACGTTTGGGATTTGAAATTCCCGATAATATTCCCGTAATCAATATTGACCATCATAAGTCTAATGACAATTTTGGTACAATCAACATTGTTGATTATTATAAGTCATCCACCTCTGAAGTCATTTATGATTTTTTTAAGTTTAATGGATTATACATTACCAAAAACACAGCAACGGCTTTGTATGTGGGTATTTACGATGATTCCTTAGCGTTTACGGTGAATCGTTGCGATGAGTTTACCTACGACAAGATCAATTTTTTGGTTAAATGTGGGGCACATCCAGCGCATATTGCCGATAAATTGATTCGCAGAGATTCTTTGGCAAAATATCGAATTTTGCCTAAAATATTTGAGAGTTTGGAGTTATATAAAGAAGGAGAAGTGGCAACAATTTATGCGCTTCCCCAATGGTTTAAACAAACAGGTGCCAATTTATTGGACACAGAAGTGGCACTGAATATGGTTTTAAATATCAGTGTGGTTAAAATTGCCATCTATTTTAGAGTTTCAAATGGAAAAGTACGGGTTTCCTTTCGTTCCAAAGAGAATATTGATGTATCTAAAACAGCCTCTATTTTTGGTGGTGGTGGGCATGTAAATGCGGCAGGATGTTCCATTGTGTGTGATGATGTGTTTCAAGCAAAAGAGTTAGTATTAAAGGAAATTTTAGAGAATGAAAAAAAAGAGTAATGTTTTACAAATAGTCGTCACGGTGTTAATTGTTGGTTTAGGTGCTTTGGGTGGGTATATCTATTTTTCTCCCTTATTTGAAAAAAATCCACCCCATATTACAATAAACAATAAAACCTATTGGAATTTAAAAGATGAGTTAAAAATAGATTTGAAAGATGAAAGTGGTGTAAAATATTATAAAGTGGTTTTCAAAGACGGAGTCAATGAAAAAGTTTTGAAAACTGAAGTATTGACAACCCCTTTAAAAGAGTTGAGTTTAAATTTAGCGCCACCTGCTTTGGATCTGTTTTTTAAAAGTAAAGAGATAGAAATTGTTGTTACTGCTGTTGACAGCAGTAAGTGGAATTTTTTAGAAGGCAATGAAGCCAATGTCAGTTTTGATATGAAAATTGATACAAAAAAACCCACTGCCAATGTGGTGGCAAACTCTTTGGCCATACGAAGAGGGGGAAGTGCAGTTGCTGTGGTACAAGTGCTTGATGATAATTTAGAAAGCGCTTATATCAGTTTTAATAACGATGAAGAGATTTTTGCGTTAACCCCTTTTTATAAAGACAATTATTATGTCTCTTTAATTGCATGGAACGTTGAAATCGAGAATTTTGAGCAAGTTTCACTTGTTGCAACGGATAAAGCAGGTAATATGACCAAAACTAAAATTCCTTTGTATATTCGACCTTTAAATACTAAAATCGATAAAATTAATATCAGCGAACAGTTTATTAAAAATGTCAGTGCTTCTGTGTTAGAGCAAAGTTTTATGCAAGTTCCCGATGATTTAGTGGATATTTTTATTGCCTCAAATAAACTGCTACGACAAGAGAATGTGAAAACCATTAAAGAGGATATGCGAAAGTATATGGACAGAAGTGCGATTACCTCGTTTGACATTAAACCTTTTTTACGTCTGGATGGTTCAAGAACAGCAGCCGGTTTTGCCGAGAGACGGCACTACTATTTTAATGGGGGAAAAATTGATGAAGCGTGGCATTTAGGGGTTGATTGGGCAAGTGTTAAGCAAGCACCGATTAAAACAACCAACAAAGGACGAGTTATTGCCAATAAATATATTGGGATTTATGGAAACACTCTTATTATCGACCATAAAATGGGCTTAGGAACACTTTATGGACACACCAGCAGTACCAAAGTCAATATTGCTGATGAAGTCAAAGACGGACAAATTATTGCCAGTACAGGTACAAGTGGAGCTGTTTTAGGTGATCATTTACACTTTGGCGTTTTAGTTCAAGGCATTGAAGTCAATCCTTTAGAGTGGATGGACAAAAATTGGATCAAAACGCGAATCACGGATATTTTGGATGAAGCAAAAAAGGCAATTGACAGCAAATGAAACAAAGAACCATAAAAAAATCAATTGAAATCGTGGGAATTGGATTGCATAAAGGCGTGCCTGTAACCATGAAACTTGAGCCTTTAGAAGCCAATATGGGCATCGTGTTTTATCGTAAAGATGAGGGAGTAACCATTCCTTTAAAAATAGAAAATGTAGTTGATACAAAAATGGCAACAGTGATTGGAAAAGACGGTGTCATTATTTCAACCATTGAGCATTTGCTTTCGGCGGTGTATGCGTATGGCATTGATAATTTAAGAGTTATTTTAGACAATGATGAAGTTCCCGTATTAGACGGAAGCAGCAGTGGGTATTGTTTGCTTATTGATGAAGCCGGTATTGAAGAACAAGAGGCCTCGAAAAAAGCGATTAAAGTCAAAAAAGCCATTGAAGTTACAACCAATGAGGGTAAAAAAGTGAGTTTAAAACCCTCTTTGCATATTGTGTATGATTTTTCAATCAATTTTGACCATCCTGTCATTGGAGAACAAGAGTATCGTTTTGATTACTCAATATCTCAATACAAAGAGAATATTTCTCGTGCAAGAACATTTGGCTTTTTACATGAAGTTCAATATTTAAGAAGTATTGGTTTAGCTCAAGGCGGAAGTTTAGAAAACGCGATTGTTTTAGACGACAATAAAATTCTCAATCCCGAAGGGCTACGGTATGAAAATGAGTTTGTTCGTCATAAAATTTTGGATGCCATTGGTGATATGGCACTGTTAGGATATACGCTCATTGGAGAGTATAACGCTCATGCGGGAAGCCATCATTTAAATCATCTGTTGACTAAAAAACTTTTTGAAAGTGAAGAAAATTATGAGATTGTTGATTTGGATCGAGCAGAAGAAGAGAGCAGAGTCTTTGAAGTAGCCTATGCACAAGCAAAGTAAAGTTGTCGTATGGATATTTTAGTTATCAGCATTGCCAATCCAATATTAATTGGAGTGTATGAAGATAAAAAATTAATCCAAACTTTTACGCAAGATGGCAAATCCTCTGATATAATACCGAAAATATTTTCCGAGATATCGAAACAATATGCAATGAAAAGACTTTTTTATGTCAATGCCCCTGGCAGTTATATGGCAATTAAAGTGGCGTATGTGTTTTTAAAAACCTTAAGTATCGCAAAAAAGATACCCTTGTATGCAAGCAATGGATTTAATTTTAATCAAAATTCTCCTATTAAAGCATTGGGTAAGAAATATTTTATATACAACAATGGTGAAATAAACTTAGAGTTTATACATGAGGATGAAAAAATAGAAAATTTTATGTTACCCCTACACTTAGATGAGACCATTTTTTCAACCAACAATTTACCTCAATACAATTTACCCGCCGTTTAAAAGGAAAAAAAGAAGTGAAAGTTACAGTACCAGCAACCAGTGCAAATTTAGGACCAGGATTTGATACCTTGGGTATTGCGGTAGGCATTAAAAATCAAGTGCTTATAAAGCCTTCAAAATTTCATAGTGTCTCCTTAAAAGGAGAAGGTGCCAATAATCCTGTCTTAAAAGACAACAATATGTTTTTGTCCATTTTCAATGATTTTTACAATAATTTAAGTACAAAAAAACGTTTTTTTAGATTTGAGTTTATCAATGAAATTCCTCTTTCTCGTGGATTAGGTTCTTCCTCTGCTGTGATTGTCAGTGCAATTGCTTCTGCTTATGCCATTGAAGGCATTGCTTTAAGCAAAGAAAAATTGTTGAATTTGGCATTGGCGTATGAGAGCCATCCTGATAATATTACCCCTGCTGTTATGGGTGGATTCACCGTTGCAACAGTACAAGACAATGAAGTGCAATTTATCAAAAAAGAGATTCCTAAGCATTTAGTGGCAGTTGTAGTTATCCCTAATCGACCTATTTCAACACAACTTTCACGCAAAACATTGCCGTATAAATATTCAAAAGAAGATGCCATTTTTAATCTTTCTCACTCCTCTTTATTGACAGCTGCTTTTTTAAGTGAAAATTGGGAAATGCTTAAAACGGCTTCACAAGACCGATTTCACCAATATTACAGAATGAAACAGATGCCTGAATTATTTGAAGTACAAAAAACAGCGTTACGCAATGGTGCGTTAATGAGTACCTTGTCTGGTTCAGGTTCAACGTTATTTAGTGTTTCTTATCAACAAGAGGCAAAAAAACTTGAAACCATCTTAAAAGAGAAGTTTCCTCATTTTAAAGTTTTTACCACGCCATTTGACAACTATGGCGTTAAAATAGAGTATTAGTAACAAATTTAAGTAAACAGTAGGTATAATATTGGCTTGTTTAGAAAAACCTTTACGAATGTGTGTGGTATGCAGAAGCAAAATTTCTCAAAAACAACTGTTAAGGTTGCAATGCGATGAAAATAAAAAACTTGTGCCATTTCGAAACTATGGTAGAAGTTTTTATATTTGTAACGAGTGCATAAACAATGCATTGACTGAAAATAAAAACAAAAAAAAACTTGAACAAACCCTTTTTAGAGTTTGTAAAAACAAAGATGAGTACATCATTCAACTTAAGGAGATATTAACACATGTCAGATAGTGTAAGAGTTTATGAAATCGCAGATGAAACAGGTTCTACAAGTACCGAGGTAATAGCTAAAGCCAAAGATTTAAATATTGAGCTAAAATCACCTCAAAGTACTGTTTCTTTTGAAGATGCTGAAGAGATTGCAAAATATTTACTCAGCGGAACAAGCGATAAATTAGTAAAGAAACCAAAAGCAAAAAAAGTGGTTGAAGAAAAAAAAGAAGAAGAACCACAAGCTGTTGAAACAACGCCTCAAAACAGAGAAATCAAAGTAGAACAAAAAAAAGAAGTTGAATTAGAAAAAGAGACAACCTTAAAACGAGTGGATGCTAAAAAGCCATCGGCTGTTGCGATTACAAAAACTACCCCTAAACCTGCAATGAAAAAAGTTGAAGATGTATCCTTTGATGTTTCAAATAATGAAGAGGATGAAACCAATAATTCAGGAAGAATTATTCCTAAGCGAAGAGGCTTAAAGATTGTTAAAAAGAAACAACCTAAAGAAGAGCAAGAAGAGATCAAAGAGGTGACTTCTTCGTTTAATCAATTTAACAGCAATGAAACGGCTTCAGGCAAAAAGAAAATGAAATCATTGAGTGAGATTTTAGGTAATATTTCAAGCGATGAAGAGAATCAATCCGAAGAGAGTCGACTCAATAGAGTAAAAAAAGAGAAGAAAAAAGTTCCTCCTAAAGCACATGAGCATGGAAAAGTCATTGAAGTTGCACGAGATGTCAGTGATGACTTCCCAAGCAGTGATGACTCTTTATTGGGTGAAGAAGTGGTTTTATTGGATATGGATAACTTTGATGAACCTAAGATTTTAGAAGATGAGAAAAAATCAAAAACGGCGGCATCTATTAAAACAACGAAGCCAAGCGCTTTTGGAAATCGACCTCAAGGATTAAAAAGAGGAAAACGTAAAAAAAGAGTGGCTCGGACACAAGAAGCGGTTGAAATTACTGAAGTGACTATTCCTGAAGATATTCGAGTGTATGAGTTTGCAGAAGCGTGTGGAAAAAGTGCAGCAGAAGTTATTACTGTTCTATTTGGATTGGGAATGTTAGTAACCAAAAACGACTTCCTAAAACAAGATGAATTGGAGATTTTAGGAGAAGAGTTTGGCATTGAAGTAACGGTTAAAGATGCCTTAGAAGATGTTAATTATGTAGAAGATTATCACGATGAAATTGACAAATCAAGTTTTGTAACACGACCTCCTGTTGTAACAATTATGGGGCATGTTGACCACGGTAAAACCTCTTTGTTGGATAAAATCCGAAGTTCAAAAGTTGCTGCCAGTGAAGCAGGTGGAATTACTCAACATATCTCTGCGTACACCATTGAGCAACACGGAGAAAAAATTACGTTCGTGGATACACCAGGACACGCTGCATTTAGTGCGATGCGTTCACGTGGAGCTGCTGTTACGGATATTGTTATCATTGTTGTTGCTGCTGATGATGGTGTTAAGCCTCAAACGGAAGAGGTAATTTCCCATGCAAAAGCCAGTGGTTGTCCTATTATTGTTGCAATGAATAAAATCGACAAAGAAGCGGCAAACATTGATATGGTCAAAGCACAAATGGCTGAAAAAGGTATGAGTCCTGTTGATTGGGGTGGAGATATTGAGTTTATTGGAGTATCGGCTAAAACCGGTGAGGGTATTGATGAATTACTTGAGAATGTATTGATTCAAGCAGAACTTTTAGAATTAAAAGCAGACCCAACAGCCAAAGCAAAATCGGTAGTTGTCGAAGCCACTTTAGAAAAAGGAAGAGGTCCTGTTGCTACGGTTATTGTTCAAAACGGTACATTAAGAGTGGGTGATAATATTGTATGTGATACAACATACGGAAGAGTTAAAGCCATTACCAATGACTTGGGAAAACCTGTCAAAGAGTTGGGCTTATCTGAAACAGGAAATGTCTTAGGACTCAATGATGTTCCAACAAGTGGGTCTTTTATGGTTGTTCAAGACAGCGATAAAGAAGCCAGAGATATTGCAACAACACGAGCAGAACATGCACGAGCAAAAGAGTTGTCACGTTCAACTAAAGTTTCACTTGAAGAGATGAGTGGCTTAATTGCAGAAGGAAAAATCAAACAACTTCCTGTGATAATCAAAACCGATGTGGGTGGTTCTTTAGAAGCCATTAAAGGTGCCTTGGAGCAAATTGCCAATGAAGAAGTAAAAGTTAAAGTCATTCATGCTGCCGTGGGTGGTATCAGTGAGTCTGACTTAGTTTTAGCAGGGGCGAGTGATAATTGTATTATTTTAGGATTTAATGTACGACCTACGGGAGCGATTAAACAAAAGGCCAAAGCCGATGGTATTACGATTAACACGTATTCAATCATTTATGACTTAATTGATGACATCAAAGGAACCTTAAGTGGTATGATGAGTGCCGTTATTCGAGAAGAAAATACGGGTCAAGCTGAAGTTAGAGATACATTCGTAGTGCCAAAAATTGGAACGGTTGCAGGATGTTTGGTAACGGATGGAAAAGTAATTCGAGGCGGACATGCAAGAATTATCCGAGAGGGTGTTGTTACGTATACAGGAAAAATCTCTTCATTAAAACGGTTTAAAGATGACGTTAAAGAAGTGGGCAATGGATATGAGTGTGGAATTATGTTTGAAAAATTCAATGACATTAAAGTCGGAGATTTTATAGAAACCTTCATTCAAATTGAAGAGAAAGTTTCTATTGACTAGTGTGTATTCATGAAAAGTATCAATCTACAACGAACGGAATCTCTTTTAATGGAGTTAGTGCCAGAAGCATTAGCAACATTAAATGACAGCCGAATTAACTCATTGCCCATTACAGCAATTAATTGCAAAAATGGGAAATACGATGCCATCGTTTATTTTGATGGCAGCGATTATAATCAAGATGAATTAAAAATTATTGACACATTGCTGTTTAAAGCATCGGGACGAATTAAATCATATGTATTGGCAAGTACAGGTTGGTATAAGTGCCCCAATTTTAAATTTGTAGCAGATGATTCTTTAGAAAACAGCAAAAATATCGAAGACTTATTTGCCCAAATTGCACAACATAAAAAGGAAGAGAAATGACCTTAGAAGAATCGATTCAAATCGCTGTTGAAGGGTGTGGTGTAAGTTTGTATGATATTGTTAATTTAAAAGAGAATGATAACAATATTTACCGAGTTTATATTACCTCAAGCGAGGGTATTTCTTTGGATAAATGTGCCGAAGTTTCACGACAAATTTCTCCTTTATTGGATGTGCATGAGCCATTAAGTGGAAAATACAATTTAGAAGTCAGCTCTCCAGGAATTGAAAGAAAACTCAAAAAACCTGCACATTTTAAAGCGTCAATAAATGAGAACATACGAATCAAAGATTTTGAGAAAAATATCTTAGAAGGAAAATTACTTCGTGCAGATGACAATGAAATTGTTCTACAAACTGAACACGGAGAAGAGATTATCTCTTACGATGAAATCTCATTGGCATCTACGTATTATGAGTGGTAAACACTAAATGCAAATCAATGATAACTTTTACATGAAGTTAGCCATTGATGAAGCATGGAAATATCAACTTTTAACCTATCCTAATCCCGCAGTTGGTTGTGTCGTTGTCAAAAAGGGTGAACTGCTTGCCATTGAAGCCCATAAAGAAGCCGGAAAACCTCATGCTGAAGTCAATGCACTCAAAGCAGCTTTTCTAAAAAAACATCCCAATGATTGTATTAAAGCGATCTCTGATTCTTTTAAGATTCATGAGTATTTAATAAACAATCACAATAATTTTTTTCAGGATTGTACAATTTATGTTACTCTTGAACCGTGTAATCATATAGGAAAAACGCCATCATGTGCTCATTTATTAAAACGGCTTAAACCCAAAAAGGTGGTTATAGCACATAAAGATATAAATAATATCGCAAAAGGTGGGATAGAAACGCTTAAGTCAGAAAACATTGATGTAAGCTTAGGGTGTATGCAAAAAGAAGCGTATGAGCTTTTATACCCTTTTATTCAATGGTCCAAAGGGACATTTATTTTTTATAAAATGGCACAAACATTAAATGGTTCAATAGATGGACAAATTTCTTCCAATCAAGCCAAAGCCTATGTTCACGCATTAAGAGACAAAATTGATGTTTTGCTTATTGGAGGAAACACCGTTCGAGTTGATAAACCCACATTGGATGCCCGATATGTTGCAGGACGAGCACCCAATATTTTCATTTACAGCAAGAATAAAATCTTTGATAACACTATTCCTCTTTTTAAAATACCCAACAGAGAAGTTATTATAAGTGATGATTTGTTTAAACTTTTAGATTATAAATTTGTAATGGTTGAGGGAATTTATCATTTAATGAATGCGTTAAAAGAGAAAATTGATTACTTCATTTTGCTTGTAAGCCCAAAAATACGCAATGGAATCAATGCGTTAAATGAGTTAAATATTGATTTTGAAATCGTGCATGAGAATTATATAGGAGAAGAGAAAATCATTTTCTTAAAAAGAAAATAAAAAGTCATCTTTTGAATGATTTCTGCGTTGAATCTATAAATTTAATCGGTCACATACTTTAGTATGCTCCCTTATAAATTTACATCTTCGCCTTGAACTCATTTAAAATATGACTTTTTATCGCAACAATATATAAATGTAATAACTTTGAAAAAAGGTAAAGATTTATTGGAGAAATCAAAAGAGTGATTCTTTGATTGAAGGAGATGACTGTAGTCAGTGACTGAATGAAAAGGAGCAATATCGCAGAGTTCCTGCGACAAAGCTTTCCTTTTTATTTAACTTTTTCTAGGTATTCACCCGTTCTCGTATCCACTTTGATGATATCACCTTCTACAATATGAAAAGGAATTTGTACAACAGCACCTGATTCTAAAGTAGCAGGTTTTCTGCCCCCTTGAGAGTCACCTTTAAAGTTTGGTGGTGTTTCTACGATTTTCAATTCAACTGTCATAGGAGGCTCTACGGTGATGGCTTTCCCGTTAAAGTACATCATATCTACGTTCATTCCATCAATAATCCAATCAAATGCGTCACCGACTTGCTCATAAGTAAGTCCCTCTTGTTCATACGTTGTGGTATCCATAAATTGAAGCAATTCTCCATCGTCGTATAGAAACTGCATCTGTTTTTGTTGTAAATTGGGAGATTCACATTTATCTCCTGCATGGAACGTTTTCTCAATGACTTTTCCATTGATAAACGACTTAATTTTACATCGTACAAACGCAGCACCTTTACCTGGTTTTACATGTTGATACTCAGTAATTTTATAAGGAATTCCATCAATTTCGATTTTCAATCCTTTTTTTAATTCACTCATTCCAATTGCCATTCGTTATCCTTAAATTTCAGCATAAGAGACCGAAATAGCAGCCTCCAAGCTTTCGAGTTTTTTTAATATATCGTGGGTAATGTTATTATCGACTAAAATAACCGCTAAGGCTGAATCTTTACCTCGTGAGAGCCTAAAGTCAGCAATATTAATATTGTTGTCCCCTAAAATTTTGCCTATGTCACCAATCACACCAGGAACATCTGAATTGCGTAGTAAAATCATATTTCCTTTAGGGGCAATATCAAAAGCAAAACCGTTGATTTCAACGATTCGTTGTACATTTTCATCAAAAACGGTACCAGAAATCGTGTTAACCCCTTTTTGTGTGGTAATTTTAACGGTTACTTTGTTACTGTACCCACTGTTGTGTGGAATTTCGCACGTATCAAAGGTAATTCCTTTATCTTCTGCCCAAAACTTAGCATTGATATAGTTGATTTCATCACCCGCACTTACGGATAAAGCTCCCACAGTGGCAAAGGTACTTAATGAGTCTAAGTACTCTTTGATTTCACCTTGAGCGCAAACTGAAATTGATCGAATAGCACTTTTATCACTTTGGGCGCATAAAAAAGCCATTTTTTGTGTCAATTCAATATAAGGTTTAACAAACGATGGAATTTTACTCTCATCAATGGGTAAATTTAACGCATTTGGATACGCAATTCCTCGTGCTGATTCAATGGCATTTCGTGCTGCTTGAATGGCAATCTCTTTTTGAGACTCTTTGGTGTTTGCTCCCAAATGTGCAGTAACGGTTACATTGGGTAAATCTAAAATAGGATTAGAAGTCGCAGGCTCTTTTTTAAATACGTCGATTCCTGCCATCGCAATTTTTCCGGACTTTAGATTTTCTACTAAAGCCTCTTCATTGTATAAACCACCTCTTGCACAGTTGATTAAAATCACACCCTCTTTCATTTTAGCAATTTCATCAAAACCAATCATATCGATGGTTTCTTGATTTTTGGGCGTATGAATGGTAATGATATCACACGCTAAAATGTCATTAAAATTAGTGGTGTATTTAATTCCCAAATCAGTGGCTTTTGTTGAAGGAATATAGGGATCATAAGTGATGACATCCATCTCAAAAGCTTTAGCTCTAAGAGCCACACGATGACCGATATTACCAAAACCAATGACACCTAATTTTTTGCCAAACAGTTCATTCCCATACCAATCTTCTCGTTTCCATACACGCTCATTTTTTAATTGATTGTGCGCATATGGAAATTTTCTCATACAAGAAAGCATGTGTGCCATCGTAAGTTCAACCGCCGCAATGGTATTAGCCGTTGGAATGTTCATGGCGATGATACCTCGTTTGCTGCATCCTTCCATATCAACATTGTCATAACCAACTCCTGCTCGGATAATGGCTTTTAAATTCGTAGCAGCGTTTAAAAATTTTTCATCTACATCGGTTGAACTTCTTGTAATAGCAACGTCCGCATTTTTAATCACATCTAAGAGTTCAGTTTTATTTATGTCCGCTGCATAGACATAATTAATATCTTCAGTAGTTTTTAATATGTCCAATCCGGCCTCATGGATATGGTCACAAACTACAATTGTATGCTTACTCATTTAGTAAAATCCTTGAATTATTTAATTTGGTCTTTTATAATATCGCCCAGTGTCATAGAAGAATCATCGTTGACTGCTTTTAATGTTTCTCTTTCTCTTTGCACTTCAAGTCGTCGAATTGATAATCGTACTCTGTTTTTCTTTGTATCAATGTTGACCACAACGGCTTCAATTTCATCACCAATTTTAATATCTTCTTCTTTTAATGGACCAAAATCTTCTTTTCGGATTAAGCCATCTAAATTGTCTTCAAGTTTTATAAAAAGACCAAACTCTTTGTTGTCTTTAATGGTACCTTTAACAATGTCTCCCACGTTGTGAGTTTTTTCAAATGCTTTTGCAGGTGAGTCAGAAATCTCTTTAATTGAAAGAGAAATATTCTCTTTTTCTTTATCAATTTTAATGATTTTTGCTTCGACTTCATCCCCTTTTTTAAACAATGATTTACATTTGGCATTAGAATCCCAAGAAGCCTCTTCATTGTGTAATAATCCATCAACATCACCAATAGTAATAAAAGCACCAAAGTCAGTGATAGTGGCTACTTTTCCTTTGACAATATCACCAACATTGTGCTCTTTTGTGAATTTTGTAAAGGGTTTTTCTTGAAGATTTTTTAAAGAGACTCGTAATCTTTTTTTCTCAACATTAAGTTCAATGACTTCAACATTAATCTCTTCACCCAACGTCAACATATCTTTTGGATTTTTAAGATTTTTGTTCCAAGAAATTTCAGAGACGTGTAAAAGACCTTCAATGTCATTGCCTAAATCTACAAATGCCCCATAAGACTCAAAATTAGATACAGTTACCGTAATAGCATCACCTACATCCAATTCATCTTTAATCTCTTCCCAAGGATTAGGTAAGGCTGCTTTGATTGAAAGTGATAAGTGTTGTTTGACTTTATCGTACGATAAAACAACAACAGTAACTTCGTCACCTTCATTGTAGTAATTCGCAGGATTTACAGGTCCTTTGTATGAAATTTCGTTGTAATTAACTAACCCGTCAATACCATCTAAATCAACAAACATTCCATACGAAGTGATTTTTTTAATGATTCCATTTACAGGCTCTTTTTTCTCTAAAATTTCTGTAACTTTTGAATCTTTCTCTTGTTTACCGTCTTCAATCAATTTTTTTCTTGAGATGATAATTGAGTTTTGAGCTTCATTGATTTTCAAAACTTTTGCTTTGATTTTTTTACCAATTGCTCCAACTGTTTTTAAATACGATTGTGCCATTGGCATAAAATATTCACAACCATCTTCGTCTTCAACAATAAAACCACCTCGTTTTTTGACAGAAGTAATTTTACCTTCAATGGTAACATCTTCTACATTGTCACCGTGTTTTTTTACAAATTCATCGAATTTTGTTTTTTGTAACACTTTTCTGTGAGAAATAGAAGGTCTTTCCCCTCGATTACCCGTAAGCATAACAGGAATAACATCACCTGCTTTATACTTTACTTCACCATTAACTGTGATTTCAGAAATTGGAAGTCGACCTTCTACTTTTTGTCCTACATCAACAAGTACATTTTCACCAGTAATTTCAATAATTACACCATCAACTACAGAGTTGTTTTCGCTATTTTCTAAAGACTCATTAAGCATTTGCTCAAAGTCAAAGTCTTCACCAAGTTCAATATCTTCGATACCCATATTTTTCCTTCATATAACCGTTATTTATTAAATCCGTAGATTATAGCCAAAAGTTTCTTAAAGAAATAATTACAAAGCTTGAATTTCGTTGACGACTTCTTGAATTATCCAATCCGGAGTTGAGGCTCCTGCGGTGATACCACATAGGTTTTTGTTTTCAAACCATTGGGCATTGAGTTCATTTTTATTTTCAATTAAATAACTGTCGGTGCAGTTTTCTAAGCAAATAGAGTGGAGCTGTTTCGTGTTTGAAGAGTTTTTCCCTCCAATTACGATCATAACATCCACCTCTTTAGAGAGTTCTCGTGCGGCATCTTGATTTTCAAAAGTAGCATCACAAATGGTATTAAATACTCGGACTTCTTTGTTTTTTAGAATCAAGGCATTAACAATTTGTAAATAGGTCTCTTTTTTTTTCGTGGTTTGGGCAACGGTAGCAATTTTATCGTATTTAAAATGAATAGTATCCAAAGCACTTAACTCTTCAATAACGTGTACATCGTCACTGGCATACGATTTAACCCCTTTAACTTCAGGATGCTCTTCATCCCCAAAAATTAAAACTGAGTATTGTTCTGCTGACATTTTTTTGACAATTTGTTGAGGCGTAGTCACAAAAGGGCAGGTGGCATTGATGACTTTGGCATCTTTTTGTTTGAGTAGTTTCAGATCATTTTTAGGGATACCATGCGTTCTAATAATAACCGTATCATGCTCTTTTACTTCGTGTAAATCGTTATATAAACCAACATTGTAGTCATTTTTTAAACGACTGATTTCATTTTGATTATGAATAAGTGGCCCCATAGTTGAAGAGTTTTCATACGTTTCTGCGATTTTAATGGCGCGTTTTACTCCGAAACAAAACCCGTAACTGGAAGCCAATTTAACTTTCATTTTATACTCTTAGGGTAGATAAAATTTCTGCAAAGTTTGGAAAGGAGGTTAAAATACATTCCGTATCTTCAATAGTCATACCGCAATGAAGTCCCGCAACAGCAAAACTCATCGCAATTCGATGATCTCCATGTGAGTTAATCGTAGCTTTGTGTAAGCTTCCCCCCACAATTTCATATCCATCTTCAAATTCAGTGTAAGTAACACCGCATAATTTTAAGTTATTAACCACAGAGACAATTCGATCACTCTCTTTGACTCTGAGTTCTTTGGCATTTTTAACAAGTGATTTTCCTTTGGCTAATGACATAGCAATACTTAAAGCAGGCAGTTCATCAATTAACCATGAAATATTTTCTTCTACAACAACGCCGTTGAGTTCTTTATGCGAAACTACAATATCACCAATAGGCTCATAGATATCTTCTTTTTGATTAAATTGAACATCAGCACCCATTCGTTGTAACACTTTATACGCTTCAATACGAGTTGGATTGAGTGTTACATTTTTAATAGTAACACTTGAATTAGGTGTAATAGCCGCCGCAACGGCAAAGAAAAATCCCGAAGACGGATCAGTTGGAACCGTAATATTAAGAGGCTTTAAAGCAGTTTTCAAAGGTTCAATTTCAATAAATCCTTCGTCATTGGTTTGCACCTTCGCACCCATTCCTTTTAACATTCGTTCAGTATGGTCACGTGTGAGTTCATTTTCTTTGTATTTTGATATCCCATTGGCTCTAAGTGCTGCAAGTATCATGGCTGATTTTACTTGCGCTGAATCAATGGGTGAAACATAGGTAAAGGCGTTTAATTTTGCCCCACGAATAAATAAAGGAGCTTTATTTCCCTCTTCTCTTCCATCAATATGTGCTCCAATGCTTCTTAAAGGATCTGCCACTCGTTTCATGGGTCTTTCGTGTAAATATTTATCACCCACTAAAACAAATGCTCCCTCAACAGAAGATAAGAAACCACAAAACAGTCGCATTGCTGTGCCCGAGTTTCCACAATCCAATACATTTTTAGGTTCAACCAGTGTGGCTTTTGGTGTAATGGTAACATCTCCTCCATCACGCGTAATGGTTGCTCCTAATTGTTCGACAATACTTAACGTATTTAAAGTATCTTCTGCTGTTAAAAAGTTTTTAATATGCGATGTTTTATCACTTAAGAGTGAAAACATGGCACAACGATGTGAAATGGATTTATCACTTGCGATATTGTCTATGACAACATTAAATGGCTTAACTACTTTTTCGATTAACATCTTTGACCTTTATCTTAAACCCACAGAAAGTTGTGATTGTAACTCTTCTAAAATTTGGTTCATTGTATTTGTAATATCTTCTTCTTCCATGGTTTTGTGTTCGCTTTGAAGCACAAATCGGATCGTTAAACTCTGGTTGTCACCCAATTTTTCATCGCTGTAAATGTCCACTAAATTAAACTGTTTAATGGTCTCATTGTTAATGTTATTAATCACAGTTTTAATGGCTTTAAATGCCAAGCTTTTGGGTGCAATAATACTTAAATCTCGCTTTGATGCTTGAAACTTAGAGTAGGCACTGGCTTTTTTTAGGTTGTTTTCTATGGCATCAAAATCAATTTGTGCAATAAACGTATCGGGCAAATCAAAATCGGCTGCAACACTGGGATGCATTTTTGAAATGTATCCCACTTCTTTATTGTTCATGATGATAACACCACTTTGATAAGGGTGAATAAAATCATTTGGTATGCTGCTCATGGGCTGGATTTCAAATTGTCCTACACAGTTTAATACTTTTTGTGCAAATTCAAAAAAAGTAATGTTTTGTGGTTTTCCATGATTGCCAACATCTTCGGATTCTTTATCTCCGCTGTAGATAAAAGAGACCTTTTTAAACTCATTGCGGTGTGCATTAAAGACGGTTCCTATTTCAAACAATGCCACTTTTTTAAAGCCCAGTTTGAAGTTATTTGAACACGCTTGTGCTAAGTTAAGTAAACAGGTTGTTCGATAGGTATTTAACTCTTGTGTAATGGGATTTAAAATATCTTTTTTATCATCAACGGTTTCAAATCCATATTTTTCCAAAAGCTCTTTGGATGAAAAAACATAAGTAATGGTTTCAAAAAAGCCATTGACAATGGCTTTGGTACGGATGACATTTTTCTTGATTAAATCGTTTGAAACTTTATTGGTTCGATTGACTTCATCAATCGCAAGAGGTTTGGATTGGATATTATCAATTCCAATTATTCTTACAATCTCTTCGGTTACATCGGCAATATTTTTAATGTCATGTCTAAAAAGTGGGATTTTAATAGATAATACTCCACTGGCACCATCTTTGACTTCAAAACCTAAGGCATTTAAAATATTTTCGATTTTGGCTTTTGAGGTTTTTTGCCCAATAATGGCATTGACTTTTTTGGTGCAAATATCTAATGTTATTTTCTCTTTATCTTCAACAAAGGTTTCACTTCCTGCATAAATTTGTGCACCAAACTTTGAGATAAACGTGGTAAAATAATCAATTCCTGCTTTAATATTGGGCTCACTTCCTCGTGAACTTTTATAATAAATATCGCCTGTTTTAATTTTTGTTTCAAAGACTTTACGCGCAAGTAAATCCGGTTCAATGTACGACGCTTGAATAATATAAATCTCGTCTTGGGCTTGAGTTTTTTCAACGCTTACCCCTACGGTGCTTAAATAATCCTTTCCATAAACACAATCAAAACCATTTTTATCTTTTTTGATATGTAAAAGAGCCAAATCCCCTTTACTTGAAGCATCTTTTTTGGCATAAGCACTTAAAATAACCCCTAAAGAATGAATCACATATGTTAGGGCATCTTCAATCTCGTTGCCGCTGTAGGCATCAATTAGTGCCAAGCGAATTTTATATAAAAGGGGTAATTTAAAAGAAGCAAAATTGGCTGCTTTAAAAATCAATGATGAATCGATATTGCTCGCACACTCAATCTCCAGTACTTGACCAATGCCAAATTCATTGTAATTTAAACTCTTTTCTTCTTCAAAAAGCGGTAAGTTATAGCAAGTAGATAACTCTCTGGCGATACCATTGATACTTAAACAATCTCCCCGATTAGCAGTAAGGTCAATCTCAATAATATCATCATTAAACGCCGTGTAAGCGTTAAGCTCTTTACCTAAAACTAATTCACCAATAGAGTTATCCAGAACCAATATTCCATCATTGAGTTTGGGTAAACCAATTTCTGTACTTGAACAAATCATTCCATTGGAGGGGACACCTCTTAGTTTGGCGGGTTTGATTTTAAAATCATTGCCCAAATCACATCCTACGGTTGCCACGGGAACATATTGGTCTTCATCCACATTTTTAGCACCACAAACAATTTGTACGACTTCATTGCCTATATCAACCAAACAAACATTGAGCTTATCGGCATCAGGGTGTTTGCTTTTTTCTAAGACTTTTCCAATGACTACACCTGAGGGAACAGCAATTTTTGAAACGCTGTCAACTTCAAGTCCAATGGAGTTTAATGTTTTGCAAATTTCATCGGTTGATGTTTTTGAAATATCTATAAATTCTTGTAACCAAGTTCGTGTAACTATCATTTAAATTGTCCTAATAATCTTAAATCACTTTCAAACAGTGATCGTAAATCTGAAATATTGTGAATGAGCATGGCAAATCTTTCAACGCCTAAACCAAACGCATAACCGCTGACATTTTCATATCCTACGGCTTTAAAAACATTTTCATCGACGATTCCACATCCTAAGACTTCTAACCATCCCGTTTGTGAACAGACTCGACAACCGCTTCCTTTACAAAAAACACAAGAGATATCAACTTCCGCACTGGGTTCTGTAAAAGGGAAAAAGGAGGGTCTGAATCGAACATTAACATCACCAAAAGTGTGATGTAAAAACTCTTCTAACACGTGTTTTAAATTGGCAAATGATATTTTGTCTGCACTGTCAACAACCAAACCTTCAATTTGATTAAACATGGGTGTATGCGTTAAGTCAAAATCTCTTCTAAAGACTGTTCCTGGAGCAATCATACGAATAGGAGGTTTGGTGCTTAACATCGTTCGAATTTGAACAGGCGAAGTATGCGTTCTTAACAGAGTAAAATCTTTATTGTAAAAAGTGTCTTGCATGTCTCGAGCGGGATGGTATTTGGGCAAATTCAATGCTTCAAAATTGTGGAAATCATCTTCAACCAAGGGACCTTCCTCGATTGAGAAGTTTAGGTTTTGAAAATAGGAAATAATGGCATCCATGGTTCTCATAACAGGATGAACAGCACCAATTGATGACTCGTTATTAAACATCGTCACATCAATTTTATCGGCTTGCAATTGACGGTTTAATGCCACTTTTTCCAATTGCTCTTTTTGAGCATCAATGGCAGATGTAATTGCAGTTTTTTGTTCATTTAAATTTTGAGCAAACTCTTTTTTTTGCTCATTGGGAATATCTTTTAATTTTGCAAACTCTAAGGTTAAAATTCCTTTCTTTCCTAAGGTTTCTACTCTAAGATTTTCAAGGACTTCTAACGAGGTTGCATTTTGAATTTTATCAAGCCACTCTTTCAATATATTTCTCCATTTATAATACTCTTGTTCAGTTAAAATTGCCATTGTACTCAAATTTTTATTAGAGTTTGGTTATAATGTTTTGAGTTAATTTTCAAGGAAATAAAATGTGTATTTTTTGTAAAATCGTTAAAGGGGAAATACCCAATAGAACTGTTTTAGAAAGTGAAGAGTTTTTATGTTTTGAGGACATCAATCCCGCGTGTAAAATACATGTGTTAATTATTCCCAAAGAGCATTATGATTCGTTTGACGTTATTCCGCCAAAAATTATGGCAAACATGACAGAGTTTATTCATAAAGTGGCTTCAAAATTGGGAGTAAGACAGAGTGGTTATCGACTTATAACCAATATAGGCAATCACGGTGGACAAGAAGTTTCTCACTTACACTTTCATCTTTTAGCGGGTGAAAAGGTTGGAAGATTGGTGGGAAAAGAATCGTGAATGGTGAATGGTGAATGGTGAATGGTGAATGGTGAATGGTGAATGGTGAATGGTGAATGGTGAATGGTGAATGGTGAATGGTGAATGGTGAATGGTGAATGGTGAATGGTGAATGGTGAATGG
>Ga0265293_10001496_pt1 | contig 50813 bp, 50 predicted proteins | sample Munlanlewell138R_FD_192505 | JGI IMG/M metagenome (GOLD analysis project Ga0265293, IMG submission 192505) | Leachate microbial communities from a municipal landfill in Southern Ontario, Canada - Leachate well 138R | ecosystem: Engineered > Solid waste > Landfill > Unclassified | place: Canada... | reverse complement strand
GTCGGAGCGAGCCTGTGCGCTCAAATCGGGCGAGATCCAGTGAAAAACAGGCAAACGTAGCCGGTAGCAAACTGTTACCGAGCTGCAATGATGTTTAAGCCTGTTATACCCGCGCAAAACTCAGATTCCAGAGTGTACTGGTGCAATTTCCGGGCTAGAGGGCGTGTGCTCGCGGCGCCAGCGCCCCACGGCGCCCCATCAGCAAGCTGCGCTGCCAATGTTTGACGGCGCAATGGAGAATTTCCTCCGGATTGACGATGCCGGCTTCGAGCTCTATGCCCAGCCAGGACAACGCCTGATAAAGGTTGTCGCAAACCCCCTGCTGGTCGAGACTGGGAGCATGATTCTGCTTGCTGAGTTTCTGCCCGCTGCGGTTTAACGCCACCGGGAGATGCCCATAGACGGGTTGCTGATAGCCGAGCACTGCCATCAACCAGAGCTGCCTGGCGGTAGAGTCCAAAAGATCCATACCCCTCAGCACATGGGTGACGCTCTGGTCGCAGTCATCGACAACCACAGCGAGCTGATAGGCATACAGGCCATCCTTTCGGCGCACGATGAAATCCCCCACCTCCGTATTCAGGCACTGGCGCTGAATGCCCTGAAAAAGATCGCAGAATTCAATAGTGGTGTTGTCGGCAATATGGAGGCGAACAGCGGCTCCCTGGCGGCGGACATCGTGACGGCCGTAACAGCGGCCACTGTAAACACCGCCCATGGCGCGAATGGCCTGGCGGCTGCAGTCGCAATAATAGGCAACACCTTTGTCAAACAGGTGCTGAAGAATATCCCCGTAGCGCTGCTGGCGCTGGCTTTGAAAAAGGACCTGGGCATCCCAGAAAAGGCCGTGATCTTCCAGCTGCCTGAGAATGTGGCTTGCGGCGCCGGGAACTTCCCGCGGAGGATCCAGATCCTCCATCCGAACCAGCCATTTGCCCCCGTGGGCGCGGGCATCCAGGTAGCTCACCAGGGCGGCAAGCAGAGATCCGAAATGGAGTGGTCCGGTTGGAGAGGGGGCAAAACGCCCTGTATAAGGCTCAAGCATGAGACGCGGGCAAGTCCCTGGCCGTCACAAAACTGACTGCGCTTCCCCTATGGATCAGGAGCCGGTCAGTTGGCGCTCTTTGATTTCATCGAGGGTTTTACAGTCGACACAGAGATTGGCCGTAGGGCGCGCTTCCAGGCGGCGAATGCCAATTTCAATACCACATTGGTCGCAGTAACCGTAGTCGTCGTTTTCGATGCGCTCAAGGGTGGAGTCGATTTTCTTGATCAGTTTGCGCTCCCGGTCTCTGGTGCGCAGTTCCAGGCTGAATTCTTCTTCCTGGGTGGCGCGATCTGCAGGATCGGGGAAATTGGCGGCTTCGTCCTTCATATGGGAGACGGTGCGATCCACCTCTTCCATCAATTCCTGTTTCCAGGCGTAGAGCAACTTCTTGAAATGCTCGAGCTGGCCAACGCTCATGTACTCTTCGCCTTTCTTTTCCTTGTAAGGCTCATAGCCGTGGAGGGCAATAGACCCCATTTTGGTTCCCGCCTTGGTGCCAGCATTAGTAGCCACGTTCTTCGCCATTCGTTCGCCTCGCTTGTGCGTTCAAACTCAAACCCGCGTTTATAGTAGTATAGCCTCCTTTTTTCAAGCAGATTTTTTCGTTACTGCTTGAGGGCTATACCAGTTGAAGCGGCAAGTATGGGGGAAATTAATGAAATGTCGAGGGTTTGCTGACAAACTACAGCATCTGAAATCTTTTAAGGTTGTCGATTTTCTCGACGCGGCAATCGCCATGGAAGCTCGAGGCCTGGACGTGATTCGCATGGAGGCGGGACAACCCGTATTTCCATTGCCGGAGCCAGTGCAACAGGCCGCTCAAAGCGCCATCGCCACCAGCGTTTCCAACATTTATACCGCGTCCCTGGGCACAGAGGCTCTGCGCCTTGCCATAGCGCGCCTCTACGGGCGGAGGTACAACATTGACCTCAACCCGAAACGGGTTGTCATCACCACCGGCAGCAGTGCGGCGCTGGCCATGCTCTGCGACCTGCTTGTCAATCCGGGGGATTCCATGTTGCTGCCCGACCCCGGCTACCCCTGCAACGCCAACTTTGTTCGCCGCTGCAACGGCACGCCAATCACCATTGCGGTGGATGCGTCTCAAAATTACCAGCTCAGCGCCGACCAGGTGCGCCAGCACTGGCGCGCCGATACCGCCGGAGTTATTGTCGCCTCACCGAGCAATCCCACTGGCGACACCCTCAGCGCCGAGGAGCTCAAGGAACTCGGCAGCGCGGTGCGCGAACGCGGTGGCCGCCTGATTGTCGATGAAATCTATCACGGCCTTAACTATTCCTCCGCAGGGGATATTTCCATCCTCAACAGTTGCGACGACGCCTTTGTCATCAACAGTTTTTCCAAATATTTTGGCCTCCCCGGCTGGCGTCTCGGCTGGATGGTGGTACCGGAAGACGCCATAAAACCCCTCGAAATCATGGCGCAGAATTTCTACATCTCCCCGCCCAACATTTCCCAGCAGGTCGCACTGGCCGCACTGTCTGCGGAGGCCATCGCCGTTTACGAACAGCGCCGGGAAATTTTCAAAACCCGCCGCGATTTTCTGGTGCCACAATTGCAACAGCTCGGTTTTGACATTCCCCACGCCCCGCCGGGGGCTTTCTACATCTATGCCGGCATTGATCAGCTGGCCACAGACAGCGAGCAATTTTGCTGGCAAATGCTCGACAAAGCCCATGTCGCCTTTACGCCGGGCACGGATTTCGGCAGCAATGGCGCCCGCAACCATGTCCGCTTCTCCTACACAGAAGAGCTGCCCCGTTTGCAGATCGCTGTCGAGCGCCTGGCCAGGGCGCTGGAGGCAAGTCGTGGAATTTGACCCTCCCCTTGTCGAAGCTGTAATCCTCAAGCGCTACAAGCGTTTTCTCGCGGATGTTCGCCTTGCCAGCGGCGAGATCATCACTGTCCACTGCCCCAATACCGGCTCCATGAAACACTGCGTGGTTGCCGAAACCCCGTGCTGGTTTTCCCTGAGCGACAATCCGAAACGGAAACTGCCAGGAACCCTGGAATTGACCACCACAACCCTGGGTTTTATCGCTGGCGTCAATACCGCCAGACCCAATCAGCTGGTTCGGGAAGCTATTGAGTCAGAAGCCGTTAAAGAGTTGCGAGGCTACGACCGCATGCGCTCCGAGGTTAAGTACGGCGATGAAAACAGCCGTATCGATCTGCTTCTCGAAAATGACCGGCAGCAGTGTTTTGTGGAGGTCAAAAATGTCACCCTGGAAAATTCCGGCGGCCTAATCAGCTTTCCCGACGCTGTAACCTCCAGGGGCGCCAAACACCTTCGCGAGCTGATGGCCATGGTTGCCCAGGGGCACAGGGCGGTATTGTTTTTTTGCGTTCAGCACAGCGGTGCACAACAGGTGACCGTGGCCGCCGACATTGATCCTCTGTATGCAGAGACCCTGAAGCAGGCGTTGGCGGCCGGGGTCGAGGTACTGGCCTACGGCTGCAGGTTGTCGCCAACGGAAATTGCCGTGACGCGGCGGCTTGATTTTATTTTGCCCCTCTGAGACATTGGCCGCCTGTGAGGCTTCATCAATGACGGCAAGGAAATTCTGACCCCATGCTCAACCATCGCCTTTCTGCGTTTCTGGTTCTCCTCGCCTGCGTGCTGCTTCCCATGGCCATTCATTGGCTGACGTCGCCGGGAATAAACTGGATCAGACCCTATATTCTCTGGGGGCTGTTTATCATCGCAACCTGGCTGTGGCAGCGGCGCAGGCGGGTTCTCTGACCATGGATTTACAAATCAGTTTTGTGGTTTTTGCCCTGCTTTTTCTTGGCATCGCCACGCTTTCCCAGCTGCGCGCGATTCCCGATACCTTCTGGCAACACCCCCTCATTTTCGCCCTGTCGTTTATGGGTGTCAGCGGTGTTTTGTTCTTTTTTGGCGCCGTTGAAATCGTCGGTCGCTACGGCGTTGCCGGACTGATAGGCCTTGCCGCTTTTGGCGGCATTTTTATCTTTTCGCCGCTATTTATTGACCCGCTGCGCTGGATTTCCCGCAGCCATGCCTTTGCCACACTTCCCGACCTTCTGGTCTACCGCTTTCGCGCTCCGGCGGTGGCAAAAGCGAGCGCCGCACTGCTGTTTACCGCCAGCCTGCCCATAGCCGCAGCTCAATTCAGCATTTTTTCCTCCCAGTTCAGCGACTCCGGAAATTCAGGGTTCAGCGACAGCATCGGCCTTACCAGCGCTGTCGCCACCATCGTTGCGGTTTTCATTTACTGCTTTGGCGCCCCCGGCAAATCGGCAAAAGCGCTACCCGGAGTTACCGCCTTTGCCACCACGATTGCCCTCATTACTCTGCTGGGCTGTGGTTATGTGGCGGTGCAACTGGTGTTTGGCGGCATTGCGGAGCTCAACAGCTGGGCGGAAACCAGCGGCCAGGATCAGGTGATTCTGCGCTTTGACAGCGCCTACGCCCTGATTCTGTTGCTGTTGCCAATGGCGCTACTGCTGCCCCAGCAGGGTTTTATGCAGACTCTGTCAAACTGGTGGCCAAAGCATTCAACGTCGTCGTGGATGGTGCCCTTTCTTTTACTATTAATCACCCTGTCCCTGTTTCCGGTGCTCTGGGCCGGGTTGCGCCTGCCCCTGAACGCGCCATTGCAACAGTATGTTTCTGTTCTGCCCGCCACCCTTGGCATTGACGGGCTTTACTATCTCAGCCTGGTAACCATGTTGTTTATCAGCGCCAGCCTGCTCACTGTCACGGCCATTGCCCTGGGAAAAATTGTGGTTACCTCCTATCTGGTGAAACCCGGGCAGTGGCGCGGCAATGCCGACCTGGATGTGTGGCTCAACAGGCGCTGCTTCTGGCTCAGCTGCGCCTGGCTCGTTACCGTCTGCCTGTTCACGACATTCAACAAGTCCAACAGTGTTACGGATCTAAGCATTACCGGCATGATCGGCGTGATTCAGCTATTGCCCGGCATGATTGCCACCCTGTACGCCCCCAAAATTAACCGCCTGGGGTTTCTCGCCGGCCTGGCGGTTGGCAGTGGTTTCTGGCTTTACGGGGTGGTTTTTCCCGTGTGCTTTAATACCTCGCCACCGTTGTTGTTTGATGTTCATATTGCAACCGGATCTGAAAACTGGCCGTTCTGGCTGATCGAATCCCTGGTGGCCAATCTTTTGGTGGCGCTGAGCGTTTCCATGGCTACCCGCACCTCGGACAGCGAGCGGCACCATGGCTTTCAGTGCATGGTGGACAACTTGCCGACACCGCAACGGCAGAGTTTGGCGATTACCAGCCTCGACGGCATTCAGTCCAGACTAGCGACGGCCATTGGCGCACCGGCGGCACGCAGAGAGCTGGACGCCGCTGTCAACACCCTCAGTATCAGTCTCGACGATCACCGCCCACTGGCAATGCGCATGCTTCGCGACCGCCTCTGCTTTCAGTTGAGCGCCAAACTCGGCACCCTGACCGCAGACCAGATCATGGACAGCGTTATGCCTTTTGGCGGCGGCGCCGCCGTTGACGATATCAGTCTGCTGGAATCCCAGCTCGCCAGCACCGGCAGTGTCCTCTCCGGCCTGGCGGCAGAACTCAACAAGCTGCGCCTTTATCACCGCCACACGCTGGAGAATTTACCCATTGGCGTGTGCTCCCTGGATTCGGAGGGGGAAATTCTTCTGTGGAACCTGGCCATGACCAAATACACCGGCCTTGAGTCTGTCAACATGGAAGGCGCCAATATCGGTGACCTGCCGCCGCCCTGGGGCAACACCCTGAAGAAATTTTGCGCATCCCAAGACATCAGCTGGCCCGTACATGAAATGGAAGACAGCCACAGGGGTGTGTGCTGGTATCACCTCAGCAAACACCGCATCGAGGAAAATTCTCCCGTCTACGCCGGTTATCAGGTGGTGTTGATGGAAGACATTACTGAGAGACTCCGGCTGATACAGGAACTCGCCCATACCGAGAGGTTGACCTCCGTGGGTCGCCTCGCGGCTGGCGTCGCCCATGAGATCGGCAATCCGGTGACGGGGATTTCCTGTCTTGCCCAGGATCTGCTGGCGGAATCAAGCGATACCGAAACCCGCAAAAGTGCTGAAATCATTCTCGAATTGACCCAGCGTATTGCCACCATTGTCAACACGCTGATGGATTTTTCCCGCAGCGACAGCCAGCGCACCCTTAAACCCATTGTCCTCAATACTGCTTTGAACAGCGCCATTCAGCTGTTGAAACTGGACAAAGGTGCTAAAGTGGTTGAATTTCGCGTCGCGATTACCGAAGATTTTAGGGTGCGGGGAGATCTCCACCAATTGACTCAGGTATTCGTCAACTTGCTCGCCAACGCCCGCGACGCCAGCAAAGAGGGCGGCGCTATTGAAATCAGTGGTGAAATCGATGGGCAGCAGGCTATTGTTCACATCACGGATTGGGGCTGCGGCATTCCCGAAGAGTTCATTAGCCGCGTTATGGATCCTTTTTTTACCACCAAGGATCCGGGTGAAGGCACAGGTCTCGGCCTGTCAATGGTGTACAGCATCATGAGGCTCCACAAGGGCAGCGTCAGAATCGCCAGTCCGGTGGACAACGGCAGGGGCACGAGAATAACCCTGACAATGAACACCCCCTAAATTGTCCGCACATTTAGAGTACAGACATCAACAGGAACTTTCAGGCAAAAACATGCAACGAATTCTTATAGTTGAAGATGAGGAAGTGATTCGCAGCTCGCTGTGCAAACTACTGGAAAGGAATGACTTCGACGTTGAGGCGGCAAGCAATATTCAGGATGCCACCAGTCGCTTTAAGCTATCTGACTTCGCCCTGATCATCAGCGACCTGCGCCTGCCCGGCGCTCCGGGAACTGACCTGATCAAACTGGCCGGAGATGTTCCCGTTCTCATTATGACCAGCTATGCCAGCCTCAGATCCGCTGTCGACACCATGAAACTTGGCGCTGTTGACTACATTCCCAAACCTTTCGATCAGAAAGAAGTTTTAAACTCCATCAAGCGCATTTTGCGCACCCAGCCCCAGCCCAAGGAGTTCAACTCCCCCACCCATGCCAGCCGCGGCATGATCGGCGACAGCCAGGCCATGAAGGAGGTTTTCAATATTATTCACAAGGTCGCGCCAACGGACGCCACCGTCTTGATTCACGGGGAAACCGGCACCGGCAAGGAGTTGGCTGCCAAGGCGATTCACAACGAGAGTCCCAGAGCCGACAATCCAATTATCTGCGTCAACTGCGCCGCCATTCCCGACACCCTGATCGAGGCCGAACTCTTTGGCCATGAAAAGGGTTCCTTTACCGGCGCCACAGAAAACCGCACCGGCCTGGTCACTGCGGCGGATGGCGGCACTTTGTTTCTCGATGAAATTGGCGAACTGCCCTTAGAAGCCCAGGCGCGGCTACTGCGGGTGCTTCAAGAGGGGGAGGTTCGCCCCATTGGTTCCATCAAGCCTCGCAAGGTTGACGTGCGCCTGCTGGCGGCGACCCATCGCAATTTGCAAAAGCTCTGCCAGGAAGGCAAGTTTCGCGAGGATCTTTTCTACCGCATCAATGTGGTCAACCTCAATCTGCCGTCCCTGCGCGAAAGAGGCAAGGACATCTTCCAGATTGCCGAACATCTGCTGGCCAAATTTTGCATCAAAATGGGCAAGCCCCTGCTGGAACTGGCGCCAGACGCCATTCAGGCCATTACCACCTATGCCTGGCCCGGCAATATTCGCGAGATGGAAAATTCCATACAACGGGCGGTGATACTCTGCGATGAAGGCCAACCCATTACCCACGACCTTCTCGGCATCAATCTGTCTCTGGTAGAAATAGACACAGATCTCGACAGCACTCTCGAATACATCCAGGAAAACCGGCACCAGCGCACCCTTGAAAAAGATATTCAGGAAGGCTTGTCCCTGGAAGACTATTTCACCCACTTTGTCCTTGAAAACCAGGATGCCATGAGTGAAACAGAGCTTGCCAAAAAACTCGGCATCAGCCGTAAATGTCTTTGGGAACGGCGTCAAAAACTGGGCATTCCAAGAACCAAGACTGCCTGACAACGGCACAGATCGCGGCAGATTGCCTGGAAACACCTGAATCCGCCACGCTTATATTCGCGCCTAAAATGAGTTGGCACCCGATCACCGCCAATAATTTTCAAGCCCGGCGGAACTTTTAAATCTGCCCCCTGTCTTATTCCCCGAAACTGACAATAACACCCGTCTTGAAACCTCTACTTCTGATTCAACCTCAGGGGCGGGTTCGCTCAAATGTAACCCAGGTTACACAATTCGTGAAAAAAGGTAACGCATCTCATGCTTGAGACTCCGAACAAAAACCTGGAATTCTTGTAATGCAATGATTTTTATCAGTTTATTTTTTTGGCACGGTATATGCTCTATACATGGCATAAGAATAAAAAAACACTCGGCTAAATAAAAACAAGAAACATTAATAATAAACTGACTGACAGATTGCAATTAGACTCAGGGGGGTTAGGACCCGAATCTTAGGCATCTAGACACTGGAGGAGGCGTAAAGCCTCCTTTTTCATTTCCGCCATACCCCCGTCGCCGCTTACCGCCAGGATTAATAGGTTCAGCACTGATGTGTTAGAATGCCGCCTCCAACGCACGTGTGTTTTCCAACGCCCGGTATCTAAATGCTGAAAAAGCTGTTTAAAATCCTGTCTCCCCGATCGGCTCGCAACAAGACTGCGGGCAATTCTGCCAAAATCCCTTCGGGCAAACACGAACTTCACCCCAGCAAGGTCAGCAAAGGGGCTCGCCAGGTGGTGGAAGCTCTCGCCGAGAAAGGTTTTCAGGCCTATGTCGTGGGCGGCTGCGTTCGCGATGCCCTTCTGGATCTCCACCCCAAAGACTTTGATGTTGCCACCAACGCCACCCCCGAACAGGTAAAGGACATTTTTCGGCGCTCCCGCATTGTCGGCCGTCGTTTTCGTATTGTTCACGTCCATATGGGGCGAGAAGTCATTGAGGTCACCACTTTCCGCGCAGGCCACGGTGACGGCAATCATTTCGACGCCATTCAATCCGACCAGGGCATGCTGCTAAGGGACAACGTGTTTGGCAATATTGAGGAGGATGCCCGCCGCCGTGACTTCACCGTCAACGCCCTCTACTACGACCCCATTGAAGATAGCGTTTTTGACTATACGGGGGGCATCAACGACCTTAACAAGCGTACGCTGGTTCTGATCGGCGACCCGGAAACTCGCTACCGGGAAGATCCCGTACGCATGTTGCGGGCAGCTCGCTTTGCAGCAAAGCTGGGATTTGCCATCAGTGTCGAATCCTCCGCGCCCATAAGACCTCTGGCTCACCTGCTTGCCGACGTCGCCCCGGCGCGGCTTTTTGATGAGGTGCTCAAGCTATTTCTCTCCGGCTACGGGCTCGCCACCTTTCGCCAGTTGATGGATCACAACTTGATGGCGCAACTGTTTCCTCAAGCCATGGACGCTGTGACCAGGGATGAGTCCGGGTTCTATCTGGAGTTTATCGAACAGGCACTCACCAATACCGACAAGCGCATTCGTAACAACCAGCGGGTCACCCCGGCTTTTCTGCTGGCGGCGCTACTCTGGCCTGCGGTTGAAAATGCGCAGGCGGGCTATGAGAGAAAAAATGAAAATCCCGCCATGGCCATGCAAAAGGCGGGCGGCATGGTTATCGCCCGCCAGGTGGACAGAATTGCCATTCCCCGCCGCTTCAGCCAACCCATGCGGGAAATTTGGGAACTGCAACTTCGTCTCCCCAACCGCAGCGGCACCCGCGCAGCTCACCTCATCAGCCTGCCCCGGTTTCGCGCGGCCTATGACTTTGTTCTGCTTCGCGAGCAGGCTGGGGAAAACCTTGACAACCTTGGCCACTGGTGGACCCGCTACCAGGACGCCGATGAAAAGGGGCGCCGCACTCTGGTGGAAGCCCTTGGCAAAGACCCTGGCCACAGCGGCCGCAAGCGGCGACGAAGGCCGAAGAGAAAACCCCGGGGCGACGCCATCAGCGAATGAGTGCTGTTGCCGCTTTCATTGCCCTTGGCAGCAATCTCGGCAATCCTGCCGTTCAGCTGACAACGGCCATTGGGGACATTGATCTGTTGCCGAAAACCTCAGTCACTGCGACATCCCGCTTCTATCGCAGCGCCCCCATAGGGCCACAGGAGCAGCCGGACTACATCAACGCCGTGATCAAAATTGTGACGTCACTGGCGCCCCTTGAGCTTCTCGACCATCTTCAGGGCATTGAACAGCGCCACGGCAGACGCCGCCACCTGCACTGGGGGCCGCGCACCCTGGATCTGGATATTCTCCTTTATGGCGATGCCATCATTGACCTGGAAAGGCTGCAGATTCCCCACCCCCAAATGACCTTTCGCAACTTTGTCATTTACCCTTTGGCGGATATCGCCCCAACCCTATGCCTTCCCGGTGGAGTTTCTATCACCCAACTCTTGGCAAACCTGCCCTCAGGGGGTATTGTCTCGCTCTCGAATGGAGACTGACGTGGCTTTCCAGACAAACGATATTCAGCTAGACCTGTCGCCATACGACCTGCCCGGATTTATTGCCGTCGAGGGTTCCATAGGCGTTGGCAAAACCACCCTCGCCAAGCGCTTGGCGCACACGTTTAATTATGACACCCTGCTTGAACAGGCAGAAGAAAACCCCTTTCTGGAAAAGTTTTACCAGGATCGCGCGTCAGCAGCACTGCCAACACAGCTGTTTTTTCTTTTTCAACGGGTCAAGCAACTGCAGGCCTTGCGCCAGGGCGATATATTCAAGCCTGTGCGCATTGCCGATTTCCTTATGGACAAAGACCCCATTTTCGCCAAAGTGACCCTGGATGAAAACGAACTCAACCTCTACCAGATGGTGTACGACCAACTCACCGTCGATGCCCCGGTTCCCGACCTGGTGATTTATCTGCAGGCGCCCACCGACATACTCCTCGAGCGCATCTACCGCCGCGGCAAAGCCATGGAGCAACAGATCGCGCCGGAATATCTGGCGGCTCTCAACGATGCCTACACCCAGTTTTTTTACTACTATGATCAGGCGCCGCTATTGATTGTCAACGCCACCGAAATCGATATTGTCAACTGTGAGGCCGACTACAAAAATCTTGTGGAATTTCTGCTCACCGTTAAATCCGGCAGACATTATTACAATCCGGCCTCCCACGCCTGACCTTCTTTAACAGTTATCAAAAAAAGGCCACACCATGAATGCCCTGTCTTTAGCCAAGCTCAAAGCCATGAAAAATGCTCAAGAGAAATTCGCGGTAATAACCGCCTACGACGCCACATTTGCGCGGCTGGCGGCAATGGCTGGCATCGAAGTGATTCTCGTCGGCGATTCCCTCGGCAATGTCTGCCTGGGGCACAGCAGTACCGTACCGGTCACCATGGCGGACATGGTTCACCATACCGCTGCGGTGGCTCGCGGCAATACCAGCTCGTTCATCATTGTCGATATGCCCTATATGGCCTATGGCAGCGACGACCAGGCCATCGCCAATGCGGCGCGGCTCATGCAGGCGGGGGCACAAATGGTCAAAGTTGAAGGCGGCGCGTGGCTCGCACCCACCATTCTCAAACTCACCGAGAGGGGAATCCCCGTGTGCGGCCACCTCGGATTGACCCCCCAGTCCGTCGACAAGCTCGGCGGCTATAAAGTACAGGGCAGAGACAGGGACGCCGCCGCCAAAATGCTTGACGATGCGCGAAGCCTTGAACAAGCTGGCGCCGATATGCTGGTGCTGGAATGTGTGCCCTCGGCATTGGCAGAAACCATTTCAAACGCCCTCGACATTCCGGTTATCGGCATTGGTGCGGGCAAGAATACCGATGCCCAGGTTCTCGTCATCTACGACATTCTCGGCATCTCGGCAAAAATTCCCAAATTCGCTAAAAACTTTCTGGCCGAAACCGGAGATATCGCCACGGCAATAGCCGCCTACGGCGCCGCAGTCAGAGCAGGTTCGTTTCCCGAGAAAAACCACTGCTTTGACTGAGGGACTGGTGGCCATGAATTCTGGCAAGTAATTGATCGGTCTGCTGCTCAAGGGCGGCTATAGCTTCGGCAACCGCCTGGCGCATGGCATCGGCGCCGCCCTTGACCTGGGAAAAATCACCTATCGACCAGTTTTCTATGTGCGCCTGGCCGTAAAGCTCGCGCACGCTCATCCCCAGAATTGCGCACTGCTCCCCCTGCTCCTGGTTGCAAATAAGCACCACCTGATCGAACACCTCTCCGGCGGCGAAACGTTCAAAAACGCTGGGGAGCTGGTCTTGATGCAAATGAATACCCAGGGATTTCATAACAGCAAAATAGTTGCCCGGCAGCTGACCCGCTTCAAAGCAGGCAGCAACGGCAATTTTTCCCCAGGGAGACCGCCTGTTGGCAAGGTGCGCGGCCAGTGCGCTGCGTCCTCCAGACTTGGTACAAACAAAGAGTATTTTAGGTGGTGTCAACACGGGTCATATCCCTATTTCCGTTCATTTCCATTTTGTGATGGAGCCACCACTGTCAAAGTGGATTGGAGAACAGGTCGACGCCAGCACCAAAGAATTGTAGTTTCCAAAATAGCCCTACGCCAACTTTCATCGATAGACGGAAGTTTTCGCGGGATAAGAAAGGATGATGGCGAGGTAGAGAGAAAACAGTACTGTGATAACAGCGGAAAAACCAGGTCGGTTATAAGGTAACCGACCTGGCAGACAATTTCAAAGCGCTAAAAAGCAATTTCGAGGCAGATTACGCAGCCTTTTTGGTCAAGTCCTTGATTTTTCCGTAAGCGTCTTTGTAGCCGCTTTTGACCTTGCCGAAATTGTCCTTGAGGTCTTCTTTCAGATCTATGGCCTTAATACGTTTTTCAAGATCTTTTTGCGATTTTTCCAGGTTTTTCTGCACTTTCTCTCCCCGCTTGATCAGGGTGATCCACTGCTTGGCGGTATAGGAGCGGCGCTCTTCGTAAAGACTGACGACTTCATCGTAAATCTTTCCACAAATACCCAACTGGGCATAGGCAACATTTTTCATCACTTCTGACACTTTTTCTACCGAGTCTTTAATTTTTTCCCGGGATTCCTTGATTTTTTCAGAGGAGAAAAACAGGTCAAATGATTTTTTCTCCTGCTTTTTGGCAATGGGCTTCTTCACCCCAGTTTTTTTGAGAACAGTCTTTTTCTCAACGGTCTTTTTGACAGCGGGCTTGCGAGTCGGCGTTTTTTTGGCCGCAGCTGTAGCCTTGGGAGTTGGACTGGCTGGAGCTGCGCCAACATCGGCTTCCGGTGTAACTGGTGCGGTTGTTTCAGTGTTCATGGGTATCCCCTCAAAGTAGTGTTGATGTACAAGACCTGTATCACTAGTTGGCAGACTACCCATAAAAATTAGAAAAGGCATACTAAAAGCAAAACACTGACTCTGCAAAAACCCTCTTTTCTATAGCGCCGACTCAAAAAGTTCCAATTGGGGCGGCTCCAGATAAATTCCCTTGCTGCCGCCCGCATTGGCATGCGCTTTGCGGAATGCTTCAGAGCGCGTCCAGGCGTCAAAAGAGTCCCGGCAATCCCATTCTGAATGGGAGGCAAACAGGGCATAGCCTTCTTTCACAGGCCCGGCGAGGAGGTGAAAGCGCTTAAATCCCGGCACCTGTTCCAGGTAAGTGTTGCGATTTTTCCACAGCTCGATAAATTCCTGCTCTTTACCTTTGGCGATTTTGAATCTGTTCATGGCTAAAAACATACTGTTGCCTCCATAGGAATCTTTTGAAATGCTGCCTCAGGCGCCCGGTTTCCAGCCATTGGTGACCGGGTAGCGCCTGTCGCGGCCAAAACCGCGACGGGTGATACGCACGCCAATCGCAGCCTGGCGACGCTTGTACTCATTGATATCCACCAGGCGAATGACGTGGTAAACATCCTCGGCATTAAAGCCCTCGGCAATAATGGCCTCGGCACTGCGATCCTCTTCGATGTAGAGTTCGAGGATTTTATCGAGCACCGGATAGGGCGGCAGGCTGTCTTCGTCTTTTTGATCTGGAGCCAACTCCGCCGACGGCGGCCGCGCTATCACTGTCTCGGGAATAACCGGGGACAAGCTGTTTCTGTATCTGCAGAGTTCAAAAACCAGGGTTTTGGGCACATCCTTAAGCACATCAAAACCACCGGCCATATCCCCATACAGGGTGCAATAACCCACCGCCATTTCGCTTTTATTGCCGGTGGTTAGCACCAGATAACCCTTTTTGTTGGAAATCGACATCAGCAATACGCCCCTGGCGCGAGCCTGAATATTTTCTTCGGTCTTATCCGCCGGCAGCCCCCTGAATTCGTCGGCAAGCTGGGTCATAAAGGCTTCAAACAAGGGCTCAATACTGATGCTTTGGTATTTGACGCCCAAAAGTCGCGCCTCCTCGGCGGCGTCGTCCTGGCTCATTTGCGAGGTATAGCGAAAAGGCATCATCACCGCCTCCACCCGCTCGGCGCCAAGGGCGTCCACGGCAACAGCCAGGGTCAGGGCGGAATCAATACCTCCCGACAAGCCGAGAATAACGCCTTTAAAATGATTTTTATTGACGTAGTCCCTGACCCCGGTGACCAGCGCCTGGTACACCGAGGGAATCAATTCCAGTGGCGGCTCAACGGCTTTTTCAGCAACACTGACAGCATTGCCATCAAAACTCAGCCGAGTATAAAAAATCCCCTCGGCAAACATCGGTGTCTGCACGCTCAAATGCCCGCTGCTGTCAACGACAAAGGAGCCGCCATCAAACACCAGTTCGTCCTGACCGCCCACCTGATTGAGGTAGACCACCGCCATATTGCCTTCCAGGGCGCGCTCTTTGACCACAGCCTGGCGCAACGAATGCTTATTGCGGTGAAAGGGCGATGCGTTGATATTGAGCATCAGCCTGGCACCGGCCTCGCGCGCCTGAAGCATGGGCTGGGGGTGCCAGATATCTTCACAAATGGTGACTGCTGCGGCAATGCCGTCGATGTCGACAACACAGGGGCTGTCGCCACAGGCAAAATAGCGCTTCTCATCAAATACCTGATAGTTGGGCAGCTGTTGTTTGGCATACTCTGCTATGAGTTTGCCATTCTGGAAGACTCCTGCCATATTGAACAGGCCGCCATCGCGGCGGCGCGGGTAGCCGACAACGGCGGTAATGTCCTGTGTAAATGCTGCGAGCCGGGCTATGGCCGCAGCAACGCGACCATCGAGACTGGGGCGCAGGAGAAGATCTTCCGGCGGATATCCGGTGAGTACCAATTCGGGAAAAAGTACGACCGAGGCGCCATTTTCACGGGCGACGCCAAGGGTCTGAATCACTTTTTCGGTGTTGCCGGGAATATCGCCAACCAGGGGATTGAGCTGAGCCAGAGCAATCTTGATATCTGTCATTTGAGTGGGACAATCCATGAAAGGGGCGGCTATTTTCGGCTAAAATCCGGCCAATAGCAAAATAACAGGAACAGTATTGCAGTAAATGATCGACGCTAACGCAGTCACGAATAAAGAGCGCTTTTCCGCAGGGTTACTGCGCCTCTACCTGTACTACCGCTTTTTGCTCGCCCTGTTGTTAGTGGCCGCCATCGCGGCAAATGCTGTGCCCGACGTTTTTGGCGCCTCGGTGCCCAGTCTCTTTCAAAGCACCGCCATCAGCTATGTGGTTATTGCCGTCATTACCCTGGGGTTTTACCAGCTTCAACACCACTCCCTGAAAAAATCCCAGCTGCTGGCAACACTGATCGCCGACATCGCCATACAAACACTGCTGATGTACTCCAGCGGCGGGCTGGGCAGTGGTTTTGGCTACCTCATGCTGGTCACCGTGGCGGCGGGTTCGATTTTTTTCTCGGGACAGCTGGCGGTGTTGATACCGGCCATTGCCAGTATCTGCATCATTGCCGAAAGCGTACTGTCGGCAATCTTGTTTGACCGCACCCAAGCCAATGTCTTGCCCGCCGGTGTTCTTGGCCTCTTGCTGTTTTTCACTTCCCTGCTGTTTTCCAGACTCAGCAAGGCGCTGGTGGCGGCTCAAGAAATCGCCGCGTCCGAATCCGAGCTGTCGGCAGAGCTGCAAGAGCTCAACCAACTCATCATTAACCGCATGCGCACAGGCATCGTGGTCATCGACGACAGCGGCCTGATTCACCAGATAAACAATGCCGCCCAGGAACTGCTCGGCAACAGCCACAGCTTTCGCATCGGCGACAGCATCAGTGGCGAGTCTGGCCTGTTGAAAAGGCTGATACACTGGAAACAAAACCCCGCGCAAAAAACCCTGCCATTCATTTCCCAACGGGGCAATACGGAACTCCAGGCCAATTTTGCCCGCCTGGAGCAAAGTGACAACCCCAGAACCATTATCTTTCTCGAAGATTTTCGCGCTGCCGCCCAGGAGGCGCAGCAGTTAAAGCTTGCCTCCCTGGGGCGGCTGACCGCCAGTATCGCCCATGAAGTGCGCAATCCCCTGGGCGCCATCAGTCACGCTTCAGAGCTTCTCGCCGAAATACGGGAAACCGACAAGGTTACCACCAGGCTCACAGAAATTATCGAAACCCAAGTGAAGCGGGTGAACCATATTGTCGAAAGCATACTTCAGCTCTCCCGGCAACACAGCCACCAACCTCAGCGGATAAAAATCCGCCCCTGGCTAGAACATTATCTAGACAACTACTTGCAGGGTAATCGCGCCGAGCCAAAAATAGCGGTCAGGGTTTCTGAAAGCGCCATAGACGAAGTTACTTTTGACCCCGTTCACTTACAGCAGGTGCTCAACAATTTGCTCGACAACGCCGTGAGATACAGCACGGAGGCCACCGGCCTGCCCTGGGCTGAAATTGTCGTCAGCCGCCACAGCGACCAGAACGTGGTTTATGTGGATATCTGCGATGCCGGCGTCGGCGTTCCCGCCGATGATCGCAGCAAACTTTTCGAACCTTTTTTTACAACCTCACCAGGGGGTTCCGGGCTGGGCCTCTATATTTGCCGGGAACTTTGCGCCATGAATTTCGCCACCATCAAATACCAACCCCCCCAGGGCAAGGAGAAAGGCTTTTTCCGCATCACATTTATCCATCCAGACAAAATTCTCAACATTAATGAGGCCAGCCATGAGCCCCGGTAAGGCGCTGATCGTCGATGACGAACCCGATATTCGCGAACTTCTCACCATGACGCTGGAAGGCCTTGGCCTCAGTGTCTCCCAGGCAGGCAATACCAGAGAAGCTCTGGAAATGATCGCCAACAACAGGTTTAACTTTTGCCTCACCGATATGCGCCTGCCGGACGGCGACGGCTTTGACATTGTCGATGCCATACAGCTTCAATGCCCGCAAATGCCCGTGGCGGTAATTACCGCCCACGGCAATACCGACCTCGCCGTAGAGGCGTTAAAAAAAGGCGCCTTTGATTTTGTTTCAAAACCCATGGAGCTGAAACGGCTGCGCAACCTGGTGGAAACCGCACTTGCGATGGGTAACGAACGCCCCTCCAACACCAAAAAAGATACCGGACTCATGGGGGATTGCGCCGCCATGAATCGGCTTCGCCAGCAGATAGCCAAGGTAGCCCGCAGTCAGGCACCTGTTTTCATCAGCGGCGAATCCGGTTCAGGAAAAGAATTGACCGCCAGAGCCATCCACTACCAGGGACCCAGAAGCAACGGCGCTTTTATTGCTGTCAACTGCGGCGCCATACCCAGCGAGCTGATGGAAAGTGAATTTTTTGGCCACAAAAAAGGCAGCTTTACCGGCGCCATTCAGGATAAACAGGGGCTCTTTCACGCCGCCGATGGTGGCACCCTGTTTCTTGACGAGGTGGCCGATCTGCCGCTGGCAATGCAGGTCAAACTGTTGCGCGCCATTCAGGAAAAAACCGTCCGCCCCATTGGCAGCCAGGAGGAAAAAACCGTCGATGTGCGCATCCTCAGCGCCACCCACAAAAATCTTGCCGACGAGGTCAGCAATGGCCGTTTCCGTGAAGACCTGTTTTACCGCATCAACGTTATCGAAATTGCTGTACCCCCCCTGCGCGAGCGCAGCGAAGACATACCCAAACTGGCGGTGGTTTTCCTCGAGCGCTTTGCCCGAGAAACCCAGAGCGCAGCGCCAACCCTGTCGAAAGCGGCTCTCAAAGCGCTGACAGACTACTCGTTTCCGGGCAACGTCAGAGAGCTGGAGAACACTCTGGAAAGGGCATTTACCCTCTGCAGCGGCAACACCATCGATGAGGAAGATCTGAATCTGGGACAAAAAAAAATCGCCGCGGAAACCCCTGCGCACTGTCTGGAAGGCCAGCCGGGACAGGATTTTCACGCCGATGGCAGCCAGTGCATCGACGACTATCTGGCAACCATTGAAAAGAGGATTATCTCCCAGGCTCTTCACGAAAACCGCTGGAACAAAACCACCACCGCACAAAAGCTCGGCATCTCCTTTCGCCAGCTGCGTTACAAACTGCAAAAACTGGGGATCGAATAATATCGCCGGCAACAGAAACACAGTGACCCAAGGAAACTCATTCATTTCAATCAGCAAATGCCGAGGTCGCGGAATTAACTGCGGATGCGGCTTGATAAGTCGCCTGCATCAGCCTAGTCTCTAGACCATTAGAACAGCAAAAAATACTTTTACAGACGCCTTATCAAATCAGCTGGAATCCATCTGTGAATCTGCTGAGCGGGGTTGAGGATGGCGTTGAAAAACACCTGGAACCTGAAGAGCAATTCACATGGCGCAAAACCCTTATATACGCTGGTTTGATCAACTGGGCATGGACGATGTGGCCAGCGTTGGCGGCAAAACGGCATCCCTTGGCGAAATGTATCGCGTGCTGACGCCAATGGGCATTGAAATTCCCAATGGTTTTGCCATTACCAGCGCCGCTTACCGAGCCATGCTGGACAAGGCCGGGGCATGGCAACCATTGCGGGCTTTATTCAATACCGTCGAACTCGACAATACCTCTCTGGCCGACATTGGCGAAAAGGCGCGCCAAATTATCTACGCAGCGGGAATCCCCGACGACATCGAAAAGGACATTATTGCCGCCTTTGGGCAACTGCAGCGGCAATACGGTGAACAACTGACAGTAGCCGTGCGCAGTTCAGCCACCGCGGAGGATTTGCCGTCCGCCAGCTTTGCCGGCCAGCACGATACCTATCTCAATGTTGGCGGTGGCGCCGACCTGATCGAGGCCTGCCGCCACTGTTTTGCCTCTCTTTTCACCGAACGCGCTATCAGCTACAGAATCCGCAACGGTTTCGATCACTTCAAAGTCGCCCTTACCATTGCCGTGATGAAGATGGTCAGGGCTGACCTGGGCGCCAGCGGTGTCATGTTTACCCTGGATACGGACAGCGGCTTTAACGATGTGGTGTTTATTACCGGCACCTACGGTCTGGGGGAAAATATTGTTCAGGGCGCGGTGGATCCCGATGAATTTTATGTTCACAAACCCACCTTTGCCCAAGGAAAACGCTGTGTGCTGAGTCGCCACCTCGGCGAAAAACAATTGACCATGACCTATGCAAGCAACGGCAGCGGAATAGAAAATATCGACACCCCAGCCAGCGCTCGCAGTAAATTCTGTATCAGCGACGGGGAGGCGCTCACCCTGGCGGATTACGCCTTGAAAACCGAAGCTCACTACAGCCGGCAAAAAGGCGCGCCCTGCCCAATGGATATCGAGTGGGCGAAAGACGGCGTCGACGGCAAACTCTACCTCGTCCAGGCACGCCCTGAAACCGTGTCGTCGCAAAAAACCCGCAACGTTCTCGTTCGCTACAAACTCGCCGCCAAAGCTTCGCCAATAGCCACCGGGCGCGCCATCGGCAGCGGTATAGCATCGGGAGTGGTGCGCAAGATCAGCGACGCTTCACAATTGACACATTTTCAAGAGGGCGAGATTCTGGTAGCGGAGAGCACCAGCCCGGATTGGGGGCCTGCCATGCGCCGCGCCGCTGCCATGGTCACCAGCCGCGGCGGGCGAACCTGCCACGCAGCTATTGTTGCTCGGGAATTTGGCATTCCCGCCGTGGTGGGAATAGGCGAAGATATCCATAGGCTGAAGGATGGCCAGAGCATCACCCTGTCCTGCGCAGGGGGGGAAGTGGGCAAAATCTACGACGGCGACATCCCCTTCAAAATCATCACAACCGAACTGGAAACCCTGGCCAAACCGCGGACGGGCATGATGATCAACTTGGGCAGCCCCGATCAGGCCTTTCGTCTCAGCGCCCTGCCCTGCGACGGCGTCGGTCTGGCTCGGATGGAGTTTATTATCAGTGAATACATAAAAGCCCACCCTATGGCGCTGCTCTATCCGCAACGGGTTACAAACAATGAGGATAAAAGCCGTATACAGGGGTTAATTGCCAACTATGACAGTGGCGCCAGCTTTTTTATTGAAAAACTATCCGAGGGCATAGGCACCATCGCCGCCGCATTTTATCCACGTCCGGTGATTGTGCGCATGTCCGACTTCAAAACCAACGAATATGCCAAGCTGATTGGGGGAGAAAATTTTGAGGTTAGCGAAGAAAACCCCATGATTGGCTTCCGTGGCGCTTCCCGCTACACCCATGAGGCCTATGCGGAAGGTTTTGCCCTGGAGTGCGCCGCGGTGCTTCGCGCCCGCAATGCTATGGGGCTGACCAATATCAAACTGATGATTCCCTTTTGTCGCCGTGTCGAGGAAGGCAGAAAAGTACTCGCTGCCATGGCCGATATGGGACTTAAACAGGGGGAGAACGACCTGGCGGTTTATGTGATGTGTGAAATCCCCAACAACGTCATTCAGATTGATGCCTTCAGCCAGCTCTTTGACGGCATTTCCATCGGTTCCAACGATTTAACCCAGCTGGTGCTCGGTGTCGACAGGGATTCAGACGTTGTCGCCTTTGACTTCGATGAGCGGGATCCTGGAGTGATGACCATGATTCGCATGGCCATTGAGGGCGCCCATCGCAATGGCATTCCCGTGGGCATTTGCGGGCAGGCACCCTCAGATTATCCCGACGTCGCTGAATACCTGGTAAAACTGGGCATAGACTCCATCAGTCTAAATCCGGATGCCTTGCTTGCCACCATTGCAAATGTTGTCGAGATCGAAAAGGAACTGCCACAAAAAAATTAGGCACAGGATCTGATTCAGCGCAGTTCTTTGGGCATGGAAAAGCTGATATTTTCCTTGCGGCCATTCATTTCAGACGCCTCTGCCGCCCCCAGCACCTGGACACGGGCAACCACTTCTTTAACAAGAACTTCGGGAGCCGAAGCGCCGGCAGTGATGCCCACCGTCGTTTTACCGGCAAACCAGCTTTCAGAAATATCGTCGCCGCTGTCAATCAGATAGGCTTCAGCGCCGCAGCGTTGCGCCAGCTCCCGCAGGCGATTGGAGTTGGAGCTGTTGGGAGACCCCACCACCAGCACCAAATCGCACTCCAGTGCCAGCTGTTTAACGGCGTCCTGGCGATTCTGGGTGGCGTAGCAAATATCGTCTTTTTTTGGCCCCTGGATCAACGGAAATTTCGCCCTCAGGGCATCGATCACCCGGGCGGTATCATCCACAGACAACGTGGTTTGGGTGACATAGGACAGTTTTTCAGGGCAATTCACCTTGAGTCTGGCCACATCGGCGCAGTTTTCAACCAGGTAAATAGCGCCGCCTTTATCCTTGTTGTACTGCCCCATGGTGCCTTCCACTTCCGGGTGACCCGCATGACCGATAAGAATGCATTCGCGGCCTTCGCCGCTGTATCGAACCACTTCCATATGAACCTTGGTCACCAGTGGGCAGGTGGCATCAAATACCCTGAGATGACGATCCAAGGCCTCGTTGCGAACAGTCTGGGAAACCCCGTGGGCACTGAAAATCACAATGCAGTTATCGGGCACCTCGTCGAGTTCATCGACAAAAACAGCGCCGCGCTCGCGAAGGCTGTCGACCACAAATTTATTGTGAACCACTTCGTGGCGAACGTAGATGGGCGCACCGTGAATATCCAGGGCGCGATTGACAATATCGATGGCGCGATCGACTCCGGCACAAAAACCGCGGGGGTTGGCGAGAAGAATTTTCATCAGTGATACCCTTGGCGTTTATTCAGGTCGTCCAGGCAAAACGGCCGTGCTCCATGGCTCGCACCCCAGCGGCGCCTGCCTTTCCTAGTGGGTGACCAGCGGCTCCACCGCAAGGATAGCCGCACGAAAGACCAGTGTATGCCCGGCGAGGGGATGGTTAAAGTCGACCGTGACTGTGTCGTCTTCAATGGCGACGATAACCCCAGGCAATTCCGCCCGATTGGCGTCGGCAAAGGACATCACCAGTCCCTCCTCCAGGTCAAGATCTGGAGAAAAATCACCCCGTGCCAGGGTTTGCAGATTGCCAGGATTGTGCTGGCCAAAGGCTTTTTCCGGCGGCATATCAAATGAGGCCTCCTGCCCCGCCACCATACCAAAAAGCGCTTCTTCAAAGGCGGGCAAGAGATTGCCATCGCCCACATCAAAAACTGCAGGCTGCCCTTCGAAGGTAGAGTCAACCAGGGTTCCATCCGCCAACGCCAGGGAAAAATGCAGGGTTACACGAGTTCCCGAGCCCACCGCAAGTTCAGTCATTGATTTCCTCCCGGCGTATAAAAAACGCATCGTAAATCATCAGAATTGCCCCCACTGTAATAGCCGCATCGGCGATATTAAATGCCGGGAAATAGTAGCGGTTGTCATAATGCACCTGAATGAAGTCAACGACATAGCCCAGCAACAGGCGATCCCACAAATTACCCAGGGCGCCGCTCAGAATCAACGCCAGAGCCAGCTTTTGCAAATAATCGCGGCCACTGAGGCGAAACAGCCAAACGATCAGGGTGGCGCTGACCCCGACGCTGATGAGGGTAAAAAACCAGCGCTGCCAGCCTCCAGCATCACTGAGAAAACTGAAAGCCGCCCCTTTGTTGTGCAGCAGTGTCCAGTTGAGAAAAGGCAACACCTCAACGGGTTGGGCATAGCTGAGCACATCGGATGCCAGCAATTTGGTGGCCTGATCCAGAGCGATCAGCAAAATCGCCAGCAAAAGCCAGAACCAGGCGCCGCTGGGGGACAGGGATCGCTGCAAAGCTGTCATCATGGTTTGCGAAGCATTTGGCATCAGGCAAACAACCTGTTTTCACCCTTGCCCTCAACGTTGTCAACGCAGCGACCGCAAAGTTCGGGGTGATCGGCATGGCGGCCGACATCCTCGCGAAAATGCCAGCAGCGCACACATTTTTCCTCTGTGGACGCCACTACACTGACCCTCAGCCCCTTGAGTGGTGATTGAACACCATGATTGTCAAGTTGCCCGCTGTCGCAGGCCACCGTTCGAGCTGCGGAGGTAATAATGACAAAACGCAATTCATCCGCCACCTTGTCAAGCAGCGCCTTGAGGTCTGCCGTCACATACAATGTCACTTCGGTTTGCAGGCTTCCCTTCACCCTGCCGGCACTGCGCTCATCTTCAATGACCTTGTTAACCGCTTCCTTGACGGCAATGATTCTGTCCCAGTCATCGGCGCTGATTGCCGCTGCGTCGGGCAGCTTCGCCAATGGATACCATTCCTGGGTAAAGACGGTTTCGCCGCGCTCGCCGGGCATATATTGCCAAATTTCATCGGCGGTAAAGCTGAGAATGGGGGAAATCCAGCGCGCAAAGGCTTCAGCGACATGGAAAATCGCCGTTTGTGCCGAGCGCCGGGGAGCGCTGTCGCTGCCGCAGGTGTAAATGCGATCCTTGATGATGTCGAGATAAAACCCGCCCAGCTCACTGACGCAGAAATTGTGGAGTTTCTGATAAATCATGTGAAAGTTGTACTGCTCATAGAGAGCGACAAGCTCGTCCTGGAGGGTGGCCGCCCGGTGCATAATCCAGCGATCCAGCCACACCATGTCATGGCTGGCGAGGGAATCTGTGGCCGGATCAAAACCGTCGAGATTGGAGAGCAGAAAGCGGGCGGTATTGCGAATCCGTCGATAGGAGTCCGCTGTGCGCTTGAGAATTTCATCAGACACGGTCATTTCGCCGCTGAAATCTGTGGCCGCCACCCAAAGGCGCAGCACATCGGCGCCCAATTCGTTGATCACTTTCTGAGGTGCCACCACATTGCCGACGGATTTGGACATTTTTCTGCCCTGGGCATCAACGGTAAAGCCGTGGGTCAGCACCGCCCTGTAAGGCGCCGTGCCGTTGATGGCGAGAGCGGTCTTCAAGGAGGACTGAAACCAGCCGCGATGCTGATCCGAACCCTCGAGATACAGATCCGCCGGGTAGTGAAGTTCTTCGCGGGGGCCGAGCACGGAAAAATGGGTGACACCGGAATCAAACCACACATCCAGGGTGTCGGTGACCTTGACATAATGCTCCGCGTCAGCCCCCAGCAATTCAGCGGGGTCGAGATCAAACCAGGCATCCATGCCCTCCTTCTCAACCCGCTGCGCGACGATTTCGATCAGGCGCGGGGTTTCAGGATGTAGTTCCTGGCTGTCTCTGTGAATAAAGAGGGCAATAGGCACACCCCAGGTTCTCTGCCGGGAAACACACCAGTCGGGACTGTTGTTAAGCATGGCCTCCATGCGCGCCTGCCCCCAGGAGGGCAGCCACTGAACGGTTTTGACCGCGTCTTTGGCCTGTTCGAGAAGGCCTTTTGCGGTCATGCTGACAAACCACTGGGGCGTGGCGCGAAAAATCAACGGTGTTTTGGTGCGCCAGCAGTGGGGGAAGCTGTGGGTGATTTTGCCCTGCGCCAATAAATGACCGCGCTCCGCCAGAACGTCGACCACTTTTTCATCGACTTTATAGACATGATCCCCGGCAAACAGCGGCACGTCGTCGCGGTAATAGCCGCGATCATCGATATAGTTCAGGGTGCCAATGCCGTATTTGGTGGAGACCACAAAGTCATCCATGCCGTGATCCGGGGCAGTGTGAACACAGCCGGTTCCCGCTTCCGTGGTGACATGATCCCCCAGTAGCACCGGCACATCGCGGTCATAAAAGGGATGTCCGAGTCTGAGATTTTCCAGCTGCTCGCCTTTGAGACGGGCAATCACCTGATGACCGTCAATGCCCGCTTTTGCCAAGGTGTCTTCAAGCAGGGCTTCGGCGAGAATCAGGCGCTGATTGCGGCCATTACAAACACAGGAAACAACCACATAATCCAGATCGGGATTGACGGATACACCCTGGTTGGCGGGCAGTGTCCAGGGGGTTGTGGTCCAGATCACCACAGCAACATCCCCGTCTCCGGCCAATGACCCGGTGACATTTTCCAGAGCCGCCATATCCACCACGGGAAAGCTGACGTAAATGGAGTAGGAAGTTTTATCCTGGTATTCCACCTCCGCTTCCGCCAGGGCGGAGCCGCCCACCACACTCCAGTAGACCGGCTTGTAACCCTTGACCAGATGACCATTGTCGGCAATTTTGCCCAGGGCGCGGATGATATTGGCCTCAACCTTGAAATCCATGGTCAGGTAGGGGTTGTCCCAGTCGCCAATCACACCGAGGCGAATAAAATCTTTCTTCTGCCCCTCAACCTGCTTTGCCGCGTACTCGCGACATTTCTGGCGAAACGTTTTAACGTCGACCTTGTCGCCGGCTTTGCCAATTTTCTTTTCGACGTTGTGCTCGATGGGCAAGCCGTGGCAATCCCAGCCGGGCACATAGGGGGAATCAAACCCCATCAGCACTCGGGATTTGACAATAATATCCTTCAGCGTTTTATTGACCGCATGGCCAATATGAAGATCGCCATTGGCGTAGGGAGGGCCGTCGTGGAGAATATATTTATCGCGCCCGACGCGGGCAGCGCGCATTTTGCCGTAGAGATCATTGCCCTCGGCATCCTTGGCATACCATTTTTTCAGCATGTCCGGTTCCCGCTGTGCCAGGTTGGCCTTCATGGGAAAATCCGTCTTGGGCAGATTGAGGGTTGCCTTGTAATCTTTGCTAGCGTCTGTCATTGCGGTTCGATAGGTTAATGGCCCCTGCGGGCAAAATAGGATTTAGCGATATCAATATCACCGTGAATGGCGCTTAACAGTGCTTCCTGACTGGAAAAGCGCTGCTCTTCGCGAATTTTTTCGACAAACTCCACCTTGAGGCGGCAGCCGTAAATATCGCCCTGCCAGTCGAGCAGGTGAACCTCCAAAATCGGCTTGACCAGGCCGCCCACAGTGGGGCGAATACCCACATTGGCGACGGCGGGTAATTGTTCGCCGCCGACAAAAACCCTGGTGATATAGACACCACTTAGGGGCGCCCTGTAGCGTTGCAGGTTGATATTCGCCGTGGGCACCCCCAGCTGCCTGCCGAGTTTTTGCCCGTGAACCACTTTGCCGCTAATACTGAAGGGTTTTCCCAGCAAGGTTTCAGCGAGGACAAAATCACCCTGCTCCAAAGCTTCCCGCACCCAGGTACTGCTGATGCGGCAACCATGGTGCTCAACAGTGGCGGTGTCGATCACTTCAAAACCGAAGTCCCGCCCCGCCTGTTCCAGCATTTCCGTGTTGCCCTTGCGGTCACAGCCAAAACGAAAATCATCTCCGGCGATCAGACAGCGCACATTGACGCCGTTGACCAACACCTTATCAACAAAATCCTGAGCCGTCATGGTGCGCAGAGCGCGGTTGAAGTGAAGGCAAAACACCCACTCGACGCCTTCATTCCAGATCGCCTCAACCTTCTCCCGCAGGCGCATAAGGCGGGCTGGCGCCAGCTCATGGCCAAAAAATTCCCTGGGGTGAGGCTCAAAAATCATTGCCATGGTCGGCAAGCCGTACTCCCGGGACTTTTGCTTGACCTGCTCCATAATCGCCTGGTGGCCGCGATGAATGCCATCGAAAGTGCCGATAGTCGCCACAACTCCGCCCATATTGGGGGGAAGATTATGCAAACCGCGAATGAAGGTTTTGGCCACAAAAATTCCGCTGCTTTATCTGCAAAGGGGGGGATTATACATAAGCTGCGTGCTCCGATGTAGGCTGGCAAGCACAGCACCTGCCCTTCGTTCCGAAAACCAGGGCCGCCCTCGACAGACTACTCCGCAGCGCCGCCCCCACCGGAACGCAAATGCTTCGGTCTTATCCCTGCCACCAGCAATGCCAGACCATAGGTTATTGCACCACACAGGCAAACCCCGGCCAGCCACAACCCCCTTTCGGCGGTCGTCCAGCGGTACCAGCTGTTGGCAAAATAAAGAAACAGCACAATCACAGCAACCATTGCCAGGTTGGCAAACACCAACTGGGCTGCAAACTTGAGCCAGTCGGGAAGCGGGTGATACACCCCCTCCCGGCGCAAACCGCGATACAGCAAATAGGCATTGAGATAGGCCGCCAGGGATGTGGCCGCCGCCAGCCCGACATGGCCGATCTGCCACATATTGTGGGCAATAAGGACAAAAATGATATTCATCACCATATTGGCGGCCATGGCAATGACGCCGATGCGCACCGGGGTGCGGGTATCCTGGCGGGCGTAAAAGCCGGGCGCCAGCACCTTGATCAACATAAAGGCAATAAGGCCGCAAGCGTAGGCAATAAGACTCGCCGACGACATAAAAATATCGCGGCGATCAATCTGCACGCCATCGTAAAACAGGGTTATAAGAATGGGTTGCGCCAGCAAAACCAGGGCAATGGTGGCGGGCACGGCAACCAAAAGCACCATGCGAACCGCCCAGTCGAGGGTTCGGTTAAAGGTTTCCACACTGGCTCGCGCATGCTGGCGGGACAGGCTCGGCAGAATCACCGTGGCCAGAGCCACGCCAAACACGCCCAGGGGCAGCTCGGAGAGCCGGTCTGAATAATAGAGCCAGGAAACACTGCCCGTGGGCAGGAAGGAGGCGATCACCGTGTCGAGAAGCAGGTTTATCTGGCTGACGGAAACACCAAAAATGGCAGGCCCCATCAACCTGAGAATTTTTTTAACACCTTCATACCGCCAATCGACAATGGGTTTCGGCATTAATCCTATGGCTTTCAGAAACGGCAGCTGGAACAGCATCTGCACCACTCCGGCCACCAGTACTCCCCAGGCGAGGGCGTAGGCCGGTTCAGCAAACCAGTTGACGCCGACGAAACAGGCAGAAATCAGACAAACATTCAGCCACACCGGCGTAAAAGCGGGAATGGCAAAACGGTCATAGCTGTTGAGAATCCCCGCCGCCAGGCCGGTGAGGGAAATAAAAAACAGATAGGGAAAGGTGATGCGAATCATCTGGCTGGCGGCGTCAAACCGCACTTCATCCTGAAGAAATCCGGGAGCGAAGAGGGTGGCCACCAGCGGTGACGCCACCACCACCAGTACGGTCAACAAAATCAGCACAGAACCGAGGGCGCCCGCGACCCGATCCACCAGCGCCTTTACCGCCTCCTGGCCGCCTTTTTCGCGATATTCCGCCAGCACCGGCACAAAGGCCTGGGCAAAAGCGCCTTCGGCGAAAAGGCGACGCATAAAATTGGGAATTTTAAAAGCGACAAAAAACGCATCGGCAAGGCCATCGGCGCCGATTACCCGCGCCATCACCACATCCCGCACCAGCCCCAGCACCCGCGACAGCATGGTCATTGCCCCCACCAGGGCGCCGGAACGCAACAGACCGCGCCCCTTCGCCGACGCATCTGCGCTGTTGTCACGGGAGTTGAAGACTGGGGGCTTGTCGGTCAAAAAATCATTCCAGAGTTGGTTTGCGCCATTCTACTCTTCTAAGATGTGCAAAGCAGCTGCAAGCTGGCCATTGAATTTCCCCCATCAGCCCCAAAATAAACACAAAACCCAAAAAAGGAATGGATCATTGGAACAATATCGCGGTACAACCATCCTCTCCGTGCGCAGAAATGGCAAAGTCGTTATCGGCGGCGACGGCCAGGTCAGCCTTGGCAACACTGTTATGAAAGGCAATGCCCGCAAAGTCCGCCGTCTTCATCACAACCAGGTTATCGCTGGTTTTGCCGGCGGCACCGCCGATGCCTTCACCCTGTTTGAACGCTTTGAAGCAAAACTGGAACAACACCGCGGCCAGCTGGTGCGCGCGGCTGTAGAACTGGCAAAAGACTGGCGCACCGACCGTATACTGCGCCGTCTCGAAGCCCTGCTGGCGGTGGCAGACAAAAACGCCTCTCTGATTATTACCGGCAATGGCGACGTCATCGAGCCGGAGGACGACCTGATCGCCATCGGCTCTGGCGGTCCCTTCGCCCAATCTGCGGCAAAAGCCCTGCTCGACAATACCGAACTGGACGCACGCGCCATTGTCGAGAAAGGGCTTGCCATTGCAGCGGACATCTGCATCTACACCAACCACAACAGAACCATCGAAGAATTGGAGTATTAGCATTGTTTCGAGGGCTATTGCCGCGCTGCCCAGGAACGCGGCAATAGCAGCCTGAGACAACGCTCGCGGCGGGCTGCGACAACGCGGCCATTCACGCCCGGACATTATTAGCGAATGCACAGGAAAGAATTTTTATGTCTACCATGACACCCAGAGAAATCGTTCACGAACTCAATCGCCACATTGTCGGCCAGGACAGCGCCAAACGCTCCGTGGCCATCGCCCTGCGCAACCGCTGGCGGCGCATGCAGCTTGGCGAAGACCTGCGCAATGAAATCACCCCCAAAAATATTCTTATGATCGGCCCCACCGGTGTCGGCAAAACCGAAATTGCCCGCCGTCTCGCCCGTCTCGCCAATGCGCCCTTTATCAAGGTGGAAGCCACCAAATTCACCGAAGTCGGCTATGTGGGGCGGGATGTGGAGTCCATCGTCCGCGACCTGGTGGAAACTGCGGTAAAACTGCTGCGGGAAACAGAAATGCTGCGCGTTCGCCAGCGCGCCGCCGATGCCGCTGAAGAGCGGATTCTCGACGTTCTCCTGCCCCCCGCGCGGGGAGCCAGCGCCGAAGACAATGACACCACTGCACGGCAAATTTTTCGCAAAAAACTTCGCGAAGGCTCTCTCGACGACAAGGAAATCGAAATCGACATCAGCGCCACGCCCATCGGCGTGGAAATCATGTCACCCCCCGGCATGGAAGAAATGACCAGCCAGCTGCAAAGCATGTTTTCCAACATGAACACTGGCAAAAGTAAAACCCGCAAAATGACCGTTGCCAAAGCGATGTCCCTGATTACCGATGAAGAAGCAGCAAAGCTGATCAATGAGGAAGACATTCGCGTGCGCGCCATCACCAGCGCCGAACAGAATGGCATTGTTTTTATCGATGAAATCGACAAGGTCGCCAAGCGCGGCGAAACCTCCGGCGCCGATGTTTCCCGGGAGGGCGTGCAACGGGATTTACTACCCCTCATCGAAGGTTGCACCGTCAATACCAAATACGGCATGATCAAGACCGACCACATTCTTTTTATTGCCTCCGGCGCCTTTCACTTTTCCAAACCCTCCGATCTGATTCCCGAGCTTCAGGGGCGCCTGCCCATCCGCGTGGAACTGGATTCCCTCAGCGCCGAAGACTTTGAACGGATTCTCACCGAACCCAACGCCTCCCTCACCGAACAGTACAGGGCGTTGCTCGCCACCGAAGGCGTCACCCTGGAGTTCACCCCGGACGGCGTACGCCGCATCGCCGAACTGGGCTGGGAAGTTAATGAGCGCACGGAAAACATCGGCGCCCGCCGCCTCCACACACTGATGGAGCGCCTCCTTGAAGAAGTCTCCTTCAGCGCCGCAGATCTGGGAGCAAAAGCCGAGACCATTGTTGTTGACCAGGACTTTGTCAACGACCATTTGTCAAATGTGGCCAGCGACGAGGATCTATCACGGTTTATACTTTGACCATTGTCGACAGATTAAAGGTTCTACAGCCATGACCCCGGAAAAAATCAAACTGCACAAAGACAGCGGCGATCTCCACATTCAGTTTCCGGGGCACGGCGCCTTTACCCTGGGCAGCGAATATCTTCGTGTCCACTCCCCCAGCGCCGAGGTCAAGGGGCACGGCCCCGGCCAGGAAGTCCTGCAATGGGGCAAAAAAGATGTCCGCATTGCCACCATCGAACGCTCCGGCAACTACGCCATTCGCATCTATTTTGACGATGGCCACGATACCGGCCTCTACTCCTGGGACTACCTACTGGAGCTCTGCCTTCACCAAGAGGATTATTGGAATCAGTATCTGGAACGCCTGCACAAAGAAGGTAAAAGCCGCGACCCGGAAGTTCAGGTGGTCAAACTTTGGGGCGGGTAAACCGCCGCCAGCGCCGCTGCAGGCAATAAACAGGCAAAAGATGGCGAACGACAGCAACGTAAAAAAAGGGCTATACTCGACGCAAAATTCACGTCTGGCGAAAAAAGGAAATAACCATATGTTGAGCAGCAATTTCACTGGCAAGATTATTCTCCCCTGCGCCATTGCCGCGGCTCTCTCCGCCTGTTCCGGTACACCCACCTCCTACAGAGCCAGCTGCGCTTCAGAGGTGGATGCGGCATGGAACGAGCTCAGTATCGCCAAAGCCGAGGGTTTTGCCGGCACCATCAGCTATACCAAAGCCCTGAGCCTGATTACCACCGCCCGCACCATGCAAACCGTTGAAAACTTTGACGGCTGCTATAAAAATGCCAACAAAGCGCGCTTTTATATTCAGGAATCCCGCGCTGGACGCTGATCTTTATTTCCGCCTAACCACTGCAGCAATTCAGGGAACACCCTCAGCTTCACGACGCCGTGGATTCATAGCCTATACCCACTGTTAGCGGGACATAATCCCGGCTTTGCGTGTACAATGCTTCGGTCAATTTCGGGGTAAGCAATGACCGACAACGAAAACACCCATTTTGGTTTCAAGCAGGTTCCTGCTGCAGAAAAAGCCAGCCATGTCGCCCGGGTTTTCCACTCGGTGGCGGCAAAATACGACTTGATGAACGACCTGATGTCCGGCGGCATACACCGCCTGTGGAAACAGTTCACCATCGAGATGTCGAGTGTTCGCCGCGGCCAGCGTGTCCTCGACATCGCCGGCGGCACCGGCGATCTGGCGGCTAAATTTTCCCGCCTGGTGGGCGCCGAGGGTCTTGTCGTTCTCGCCGACATTAACGCCTCCATGCTCAATGTGGGGCGTGACAAACTCACTGACTCGGGGCTTGCCGGCAATCTGGTTTTTACCCAGGCCGACGCCCAGTTTCTGCCCTTTGCCGATCACAGTTTCGACTGTATTACTATCGCCTTTGGCCTGCGCAACGTCACCCACAAGGATCTGGCGCTCAGTTCCATGTTGCGGGTGCTAAAACCTGGCGGTCGCCTGCTGGTGCTTGAATTTTCCAAACCCACCAATGACGCCTTAAGCAAAGCCTACGACCTCTATTCCTTTAAAATACTGCCGAAAATCGGCCAGCTGGTTGCCGGTGATGAAGACAGTTACCGCTACCTGGCGGAATCCATTCGCATGCATCCGGATCAGGAAACCCTGAAGGCCATGATGGACGAAGCCGGTTTCATCAACACCAGCTTCCACAATCTCACCGGTGGCATTGTCGCCCTTCACAAAGGCTTCAAACCTTGACTGGAACACTGGAAACCTTCGCCCTCGGGCGGCTGCAAATCCTGATCAATCAGGCGTTGGCGCTGGATCCAGGCACCCTGGCAACCCTGCAGCAGCTGGCCGGAAAGACCGTGTTGATCAACATCACGCTTCCACCGCAGGCGCTGAGACTCCAGTTTTGCGACGACGGCAGCATCGTCCTTGCCAGCGATACGGGTGAAGCCGCCGATGTTTCCTTGACCGGCAATCCCGTCTCCCTGGCGCTATTGCTGGCAGACGCCTCCGATCGAGTCAGTTTTGTCGGCACGGGCGTCACTCTTCGCGGCGATCAGGAAATTCTGCGCAAACTCGCCGCCAGCCTGAAAAATCTTGATATTGACTGGGAACAGGGGCTCGCGGGGATTATCGGCGACACTCCCGCTCACCTCGCGGGAAAAGCTGTTCGCAATGCCCTCAAATGGCAGCGGACTGCGGGAACTCGCGCCGCCAGCGGCATCAGCGAATTTTTTCAACAGGAATCCGGTCTGACCCTCAGCGCCAGCGAAGCCGAGCCCTGGTTCAAACGTGTCCGCCACCTGGCCACAGACACCGACCGCCTCGCCGCCCGCATCAACAAGCTGCGCATAACCCTGGAATCTGCCGACCGCTGATATGCAACGATTTTTGCGCCTCTGGCTGATCTTTCGCACCGTTTTTCGCCATCGTCTCGATACTTTTTTTCGCGGCGACCGCTGGCCACTGCCGGTTCGCATCCTCACCTGGTTTTTGCAAAAATTGCCAACCCCCAGCACACCCCGCAGCCAGCGTCTGCGTCTCGCCCTTGAAGATCTCGGCCCCATATTCATCAAGTTCGGCCAGCTTCTGTCGACGCGACCGGATCTGATTCCCAGTGATATTTGCACCGAACTCAGCCGCCTTCAGGACAATGTCCCCCCTTTTCCCTCCGCAGAATTTATCGCCATTGTTGAAACTGCCCTGGGAAAGGATGTCGACCAGCTGTTTCTCAAATTTGACCGCACCCCGCTGGCGTCCGCATCCGTAGCTCAGGTACACAGTGCCGTGCTCAAGGATGGCCGCGAAGTGGTGGTCAAAGCCATTCGCCCCGGCATCAGCAAGATCATTGAGCAGGACATTGCTCTCCTCTTGACCCTGGCGCGCTGGATAGAAAAATCCAGCGCCATCGGCAGACGACTGCATCCTGTCGATGTGGTTCAGGACTACCGCCACACCATTCTCGACGAATTGGATCTCAAGCGGGAAGCGGCCAACACCTCCACACTCCGGCGCAACTTCAACCACTCCCCCATGCTCTATGTGCCCGAGGTTCACTGGCCGCTCACCAACGAAAAAGTCATGGTCACGGAGCGAATTTACGCCATTCCCGTGACCAATATCGATGAGCTCGCCCGCCTTAATACCGACTTCAAAACCCTGGCGGAACGGGGCGTGGAGATTTTTTTCACCCAGGTGTTCGAGCACAATTTTTTCCACGCCGATATGCATCCGGGCAATATTTTTGTCGATGCCAGCAATCCGGCGCTGCCCAGATACCTCGCCGTAGACTGCGCCGTTATCGGCAGTCTCAGTGACGAGGATCGCTACTATCTCGCCCGCAATCTGTTGGCGATTTTTCGCCGCGATTATCGCCAGGTGGCGGAACTCCACGTGCTTTCCGGCTGGGTGCCAGAAAAAACCCCTGTCAGTGAATTTGAGGCCGCCATTCGCACCGTCTGCGAACCGATTTTTGAACGCCCCCTGAGCGAAATTTCCTTTGCCCAGGTGCTCGTCAGCCTGTTTCGCACCGCCCAGCGCTTCGATATGGAAGTGCAGCCCTCTCTGGTATTGCTGCAGAAAACCCTGATCAATATCGAAGGCCTGGGACGCCAGCTCTACCCGCAGCTGGATCTGTGGGCAACCGCCCACCCCTATCTGGAAAAATGGCTGAAAAACCGTTTGCGCCCCGATGCCCTGATGGAAAGACTCAAACGCCACGGCCCCGAATGGCTGGAGCAATTCCCGCAAGTGCCGCAATTGCTGTATCAGTCCATGGAACAGCTTCGCCACCTCGACAAGTCGGTCAATGCTCTCAAACAGGCACCGCAACCAGCAAGGTCAAAACGCTGGCTTGGCGCTGCCCTGATCGGCATCAGCGCCGGGCTGGCGATCCCCGCCTGGCAGCTCCTCCCAGGGGAGCTGCCAGGCGCAGCGGCAGTCCTGGCGGCAGCCGGGGTCTTACTATTGATATTGCGCTGACTCTGGCATAATGGCCGCCATGACTATTGACTTTACTGACGCCATTACCTGGAATTCCGACGGCCTGGTTCCCGCCATTGCGCAGGATCAGGTGTCGGGTCGAATTCTCATGGTGGCCTGGATGAACCAGGAAGCCCTGAAGCTCACCCTGGCCAAAAAGGAAGCTGTTTACTGGTCCCGCTCCCGGGGCAAACTGTGGCACAAAGGGGAAGAGTCCGGGCACATTCAGAAAGTGGCTGACATTCGCCTCGATTGCGATGGCGACGTTATTCTCTTAACCATTGAGCAACTTGGCGGCATTGCCTGTCACACCGGCAGAGAATCCTGTTTTTACCGATCCCTGGTGGATGGTGAGTGGCAAATAACAGACGCTGTTATTAAAGACCCCAGTCTGATTTACCAACAATGATCAACAGACGGGTTGAGCGCTCATGAATGACATACTCACTGAACTCAGCGCCATTCTCGAGGCGCGCAAACAGGCAAGCGCGGAGACGTCCTATGTGGCCAGCCTGCACGCCAAGGGTCTCAACAAGATTCTCGAAAAACTGGGCGAAGAAGCGGTGGAAACCATTATTGCCGCCAAGGACGCCAAAATCAGCGGCAATGTCGACGACCTCGTTTACGAGATGGCAGATCTGTGGTTTCACAGCCTGGTAATGCTTTCCCACCTGGGCAGCGACGCCTCGGCGGTGCTGGCAGAACTGGCGCGCAGATTCAATATTTCCGGCCTTGACGAAAAGGCCAGCAGAACTAACGTATAGCGGAGAAAATTATGGGACTTGGCGGTATCAGCATGTGGCAACTGTTAATTGTTCTTCTTATCGTTGTGCTGTTGTTTGGCACCAAAAAACTCAAAGGCCTCGGCAGCGACCTGGGTGACGCCATCAAAGGTTTCAAAAAAGCCGTCAACGACGACACCGACAAAGCTGACAAAGCCATCGAAGAAGGCAAAACGGACTCTGTGGAAACCAGCTCGAAAAAAACCGAGGCCGAACCTACCTCTAAACACTGAGGCAGAACGCAGCGATGTTTGATATCGGGTTTACCGAGTTACTGGTGGTGGCTGTGGTCGCGCTGGTGGTCATCGGCCCCGAGCGCCTGCCTGAAACCATTCGCAGTGTCGCCCTGTGGCTCGGCCGCTTGCGCCGCATGGCCTCCCAGGTTTACAGGGAGATGGAAAAAGAAGTTGGCATGAATGATATTCGCCAGCAGCTCCACAATGAGGAAGTGATGCGCTCCCTCGGCGAGGGCGGCAAGCAGAATCAGCAACCGGAGAACCGCCCAACAGCGCCCGCGCAAACCCAAACCGCTCCAGCTCCAGAAGCGCCCCCAGAAACTGACGGGAAAAAACATGGCAGCTGAACCCCAGGATCAGGATACCTCCCAGCCACTACTCAGCCACCTCATCGAGCTGCGCTCGCGCCTGCTACGCATATGCTTCTGGGTTTTACTTGTTTTTCTCTGCCTGTTTTACTTCAGCAACGACATCTACAGCATTGTTTCCCAACCGCTGAAAGCGCTGCTGCCGGAAAGCAGCTCGATGATTGCAACGGATGTCGCCTCGCCGTTCTTTGCCCCCTTCAAACTGACTCTGGTGGTTTCCGTACTGCTGGCCATGCCGATTGTGCTCTACCAGATCTGGGCATTTATCGCCCCCGGCCTCTACCAACGGGAACGGCGCATCGCCATTCCGCTGCTGATTTCCAGCGTCAGCCTTTTTTACGCCGGAATGGCCTTTGCCTATTTTGTCGTCTTTCCCATACTGTTCGGCTTTTTCACCGCCACAGGCCCAGAAGATGTCAAGGTAATGACGGATATCAGCAGCTACCTGGATTTTGTCCTCAAGCTGTTTTTTGCCTTTGGCATCGCTTTCCAGATTCCCATTGCCGTGGTTATTCTCTGCTGGACGGGCATCACCACAGCGGAGCGTTTGGCGGCGAAAAGACCCTATGTAGTGGTCGGTTGTTTTGTTGTCGGCATGCTGCTGACGCCCCCGGATATATTTTCCCAAACCCTTCTCGCCGTCCCCATGTGGCTGCTGTTTGAACTGGGGGTGATCTGCGGCCGGGCTGTCGTCAAGGAAAGCGACGGCGAGTGATTCAACTAATATGGCTATCGAGATAATCTTCTATCTCTTTGCTGATGCTGCCTTTAAACATAGCCATCAACATCCCCAGTTTGACATCAACGTTAATATCCGCCTCGGTGCACTGGATACAGGCGGTTACCCCGCCGCTGTAATTGTAGGTAAGCTGGTCACCATTCCATTGATAGTCACCGCCATACTTGGCAACCAGCTTGTCGGCAAGGCGTTCAACTTCCGCCAGCAATTCGCCGTGATTCATGTGGTGATTTCGAGATACACTGATTTTACTCATTATTTGCCGCTGTTCCCAATCATTGCTCGACGGAAAGTATAACCTCTGCGCCCAACGGAAAGTATGTGCTTATCCCCTCCTGGGGAATTTTTTATTATTGGCCAAAATAATCTGCGCAGATATCACAAATCAGTGCTAGATTACAAAGACGATAGGGAATAATAAGGGAACAACAGGGTGAAAACTGCGTCTGCCCCACCGCCCGGTGCTGGTAATCTCATCTTCTGCTTCGGCAAAGTGATGGCGCTTTTTTGCTGTATGGCGCTGCTGTCGGCGAATATTTTCGCCGAGCCTGTCAATGACCTCTTTTTGCCCTCAGAACTGAAGCTTCAGGAAAACAGCCAGGTCACCTCATTTACCACCCTCACCAATGAGGATCTCGCCACCCGCGCCGATCAACTGCGCGACTCCGATATCAGCCCATCTCAACGCGCCATGAACTATCAGTGGCTGTCCCAGGAGTCCGGCAACGAGCAGGCCATCAGCGGTTCCAAAGCGCTCTCGAAGCTGGCAGAAAGACAGCTTAAAGCCTACCTCGATGAAAAGGACAGCACCATCTGGCTCAAGGAAAAACTGATGCCGGACAGCGACGGCTTTATCAAAAGCATGGATTACGACCTCAAACTGAGATCCAACCAGTTCGTCATCGGCGTCAGCTACGAATTCTAATTCCTGCGCCACAGGACAAAACCCTGAATCGGCAGGACGACAACCATTTCTGGTAGAATCGGCCACCGTTTTTGAATGTGGCCAGGATCAATGCAACAGCCCTCCCTGCAATTTTCTTCACACCCCAGTGCCGGTCTTCTCAGGCGACTGATGGCCTTTGTTTATGACGCCCTCCTATTAATCGGGGTTTCCTTTGCCTATGGCGTACTGGTGTGGATTGTGCGCAAACTGGCGGGGCACAACGCCATGGAAGCCCTCACAGGAGTTGCCGCGTACCTGGAATTGCTGGGTTTGTGGTTGGTACTGGCGGGATACTATGTGCTGTGCTGGATAAAAAGGGGGCAAACTCTGGGCATGAAATCCTGGCGCCTGCGCCTGGAAACCCTCGACGGCCGCCCTATCGATGTCGCCACCGCCTGGCTGCGATGCATTCTCGCGCCCCTGGCGGCGCTGCCCCTGGGGCTGGGTTATCTGTGGTGCCAGTTTGGCAAATCCCGCAGCTGCTGGCACGACCTCTGGACGCAAAGCCGCGTGGTTGTGCTGCCAAAGGAAAGAAAAAAGCGCGCTCCGCCGACGGTGGCAGGGTGACAAATCCCTAACCCGCCCGCCGCAGAAGCATCAACCCGATACAGATACTGACGGCAATGGGCGCCAGCACTGCCCAAAATGCAGAAAAGCCATAAACCAGACTGGCCGGCCCCAGCAAATCCTGGCTGGTACTGAAAATGATTCCCGTCACCACACCGGCAAAAATCCGCAATCCGGTGGTGGATTCCCGCAAGGGACCAAAAATGAAGGATACGGCGATGAGCACCAGGGATAGTGTCGTCAGCGGTTGCAACGCTTTGTTCCAGAACGCCAACCAATGAATACCCGCACTCTGCCCCTGTTGTTGAAGGTAATTGGCGTAATCATAAAGTTCAGAAACCGACAAAGACTCAGGCTCCATGGATACCAGTCTGAGGAGTTGAGGGGACATCTTTGAATGCCATTGCCGCTGTTCGAATGTTTCCGCGCTGGTATGGCCATCGCCAAAATAGGTCACAACTCCCTCTTTTTCGACCCAGCCGCGCTCTATGAAATTTGCCGACGCCGCAAAACTGGCGGACTCAAGTTCTGCGTTGTCATCAAACTGATAGCGGGAAACCCCAAAAAGATCGCCATTGGGGAAAACTACAGAGACATGGATAAACTCGTTGTTTTCCTTGTTCCAAAACCCGCGACTGAGATCCTGTTTGCCCAAGAGTATGGCGCGGCGCCCTTCGGCCAACTGATCGGTATAGGGCACCGCATACTCGCCCAGCAGCACGGCGACAACAATGAACAGCATAACCGGGCGCAGCACAAAACCGATAATGCGCAACAGGGACACACCGGCGCTGCGCATAACCACCAGTTCGGTATTGCTGGCCAGCAGCCCAAGCCCCACCAGACAACCGATAAGTGCAGAGAGGGGAATGTTTTCGTAAATTCGCCGTGGCAATGTGGTAGCCACATAGGCGAGGGCATCGACGAAGCCATAGTCCATTTTAATATCGCTGGCCTCTTCGATAATGGCAGCAATAACGTCTACGGCAAGCACCACCAGGAGCACCGCCAGAATGGAGAAAAAAACAATTCTACTGACGTAGCGACTGAGAATCTTCACTGTGCCACCACCGCTTTTGCTGGTCTAAACCGCCAACGGCCGCTGTTGGCAGCCAACAGAACCAACGCCAGGGCAAAAAACAACAGATGCACCCCCGCCATGGCAAACTTGGAATAGCTGGCGGCATCTTCTACGGCACCCCTGGCACCATTGAGGGCAAGCAGATAAATCACATAGAGAACCACTGCGGGCAGGATTTTGGCAAAGCGCCCCTGCCTGGGATTGGTTTTACTGAGGGGCACCGCCAGCATGGTCACCACGAGAACCATCACCGGCAGGGACAGCCGCCATTGCAGCATGGCTTTGTGCAGGGGATCACTTGAAGCCACCAACGCCCTGGTTGGTGTGGCTTCAATATCGCTGCCCCCCCCAAAATCGACAGCATCGAGGCGTTGGCCAAACTCAGCAAAACGGGTCAGCTGAAAATCGGCGCGGCCGGGAATACCCTGTATCCGCTGGCCGTCCTTGAGAACCAGATAACTTTCACCGGTTTCCTCTGACTTGCGGGAGAAACCATGCTTGGCGACGATGATCACCAAGCCATTATCGTCATACTGGTCTCCGGTTTGGGCGAGAAAGACATTTTCGAGAACCCCTTCGTCAGTGATTTCCTCCGCGTAGGTCACCCCTTTATTGGCTCTCAGCGGGTAGAATTTTCCCGCCGTAAGGGTTTCCACCTCACCCCGCTGTTTCTGGTTTTCCACCAGCTGTTCCATCCGCGAGTATCCGGCCGGACTGATATACAGGCTGAACGCCGCCACAAGCACCGCGACCAGAAGTGCCACCGTCATGGTATAGGCGATCAATTTTTTGTCGCTCATACCGCATGCCTGAAGCACGGTCATTTCACTGTCGACATGGAGCTGCCCATAGGCGAGGAGAATAGAAAGGAAAAAGGCCAGCGGCAAAACCACCTCAAAGAACCCGGGCAATCGAAAGGCCATAAGGGCGAGGAGCACGGCGGCGTCGTACTTTCCGGATGCGGCTGCGGCCAAATATTTGACGAACCGCGCACTCACCACCACCAGCATGAGGACTGCGGCGACCCCCAGGGTATTGGACAACAGGTTTCTGGCGAGATAGCGAAGTATAATCACGAAGATATTCGTCCTTGCGCAACATTGATCGTCAGGCACTTGGTCTGCCTGCACGCATGGCTTAAACTGAGCGCCATTATCCCGCAATTAACCCGCAAAGTCTTGAGAGAAAAGCATGGAATTTAAAGCCCGTCCATTTAATCCGGTCACATTAAAAACAGATTGTCTGGTGGTGGTTGTTCCCTCCAAACCAGGGTCAGCGGTCACCGACATCGACCAGGCTACTGGCGGACTCATCGCTACCGCCAGCAAAGAGGGCGAGCTAAAGAAATTTCTCGACACTTTCAGCAGTTATGCTCCGGCGGGGCTGGCAGCAAAGCGCCTGGTTGTCATCAGCAGCGGTGACCAGGATCTCAAATCCGGCCAGTTCAGCAAACTCTGCGCAAAAATCATTGGCCTGCTCAAGGGCATGCCCGTTAAAACCGCCGCCATCAGTTTTGCCGATGTGGTTGTCAGCGACCGCGACGATACCTGGGCGGCCACCGAGCTTGCCAGAAAAATTGGCGAAGGGCTCTATGTGTTTGACCAGTGCAAGTCGAAGAAAGCAGATCCGGTCAAGCTGGGCAAACTCGAACTTCTGGCCACATCGACGGCTGCCGCCCAAAAACTCAACAGCGCACTCCATAAAGGCGCTGCCTTGGCGCGGGGCATCAACCTCGCGCGGCAACTGGGTGATCTTCCCGCCAATATCTGCACACCCAGCCATCTCGCCAACACTGCGCAACAACTCGCCAAAGACTGCGACAAGCTTGCGGTCAAGGTACTCAGCGAAGCTCAGATGAAACAATTAAAAATGGGTTCTCTGCTGTCTGTCACCGCAGGCACGGAAACACCGGCAAAGCTCATCGTGCTCGAATACCGTGGCGGCAAAAAGACCAGCTCCCCCATTGCCCTTGTCGGCAAAGGCGTGACCTTTGACACTGGCGGTATCAGCCTCAAACCGGGCGCCGCCATGGATGAAATGAAATACGACATGTGCGGCGCTGCTAGCGTGCTTGGCACCTTTGCAACAGTTGCAGCCCTCAATCTGCCAGTCAATCTGGTGGGTATCATTCCCGCCGTTGAGAACATGCCCAGTGGCGCAGCCACCAAACCCGGCGACATCGTCACTTCCATGAGTGGTCAAACCATTGAAATTCTCAACACAGATGCCGAGGGACGCCTGATTCTCTGTGACGCCCTCACTTATGCGGAGCGCTTTAAACCCTCCGTCGTCATCGACATCGCCACCCTGACAGGAGCCTGTGTCATCGCCCTCGGCAATCACGCCACTGGCCTGTTCAGCAACAACGAGGAACTTGCGGAAAAACTCAATGCCATCGGCGAATTCACCGGCGACCGTGTCTGGCGCTTGCCCCTGTGGGAAGAATACGACGAACAACTGAAAAGCAACTTTGCCGATATGGCCAACATTGGCGGCCGCAATGCGGGAAGCGTCACCGCCGCCTGCTTCCTGGCTCGCTTCACCAAGAAATTTACTTGGGCGCACTTGGATATTGCCGGCACGGCCTGGAACTCCGGCAACCAAAAAGGCGCTACGGGGCGCCCCGTAGCACTGCTCACCGAGTTTGTTATTCAACACGGCGGCTGATCTGCACCCCTCGTTGCCGCCCCTCCGCCAACGAGGGGCAGCAATGTGCCAAATCAGGATCGGGGCGAAATTGACCAACAGCCGCCGGGGCTGTTTAGAGTATCGCCAAATTTATCCGCAATCTCTGCATTGAGCGCCAGAATGATACGAGCGCTTTGCGCTGCAAACGGCTCCAGCCACTGCTGAACATGACGGTGAAAATCCGGGGAGTCTTCCTGGTCAAAGCCATCCACAATCTGAAACTCAAAGTACGGATGCTGCGCCTTGAGCTGATTCAATTCCTTTTCGAGATAGAGCTTGTCGAGAACAATCCCCGCGTAGAGAAGATTAATGCCAGCGCTGTGCCCCTCGCACAATGCCTTGCTGATCAGACTGTATGCAGCGGCGAGATTGGCATCGCTGGCAACCACCGCCAAGGGTTGCTTGAGCAGTTCGTCGCGGTAGTAGTGATCGCCGAGGGCGGTCATGATCTCAAGGCCATCACCCACCTCCAGCTCATCGACAATATAAGCGCTCAGTGCCTGGCCGCAATCCCTGGGAATATGAAATTCCATCAGCGGATTAACGCCGTGAACACTGGCAACGGGGTAATCCACAGCGACACCATCGACATTGATCAGGGTTGTGTATTGCCCGGCTTCGTAGGCAAAATCGTGTTCCGGCGCCAGTTGAATTTTCACCACGGCGTCAGTCAAGTTTTCTTTGCTGCGAACCATGGCGACAAAACGGGTTCTCTTGTCCTTGTCCGGCCTGCGCACTTCCATGGGCGCATAGACCGCGCACTGGCAGGTAAGAAAGTAGTTTTCTGCGGCAAGCTCATCGCTGAGACCAATCTGGGTGAAGGGCAAAGGTGTTCCCTTCTCCGCTTTCATCATGCAGGAATGGCAAATGCCGCTGCGACAGAAGTTGGGAATGGCGTGGCCATTTTTCAACAGGGTATTGAGTACAGTATCGAAATCATCGACCTGGTAAACATGGCCTTCAAAACAGAGTTCAGGCAAAAGGCTACTCCAGTATCACGGGTTGACTAACGAGAGATCAGGCAATGCGGTAATTGAGAATTTGCTGCAATCTGGCCAGGTCGTAGCTGACCACATCCCAGCACAAATCCACCAACATGTTGCAGGCAGCGGAGTCGCTCTTGAGTTTTTTGCGCACACCAGCGGCAAGTACCGACAGGTGGCGAATCAGAAAATCCTGCTGGGCGCGGTGAATGGACTCCGGGGATTCGCCGCGGTCAATGGCGTTGGCCTCAAGGGTGGCAAGAAACTGCATAAATTGCAGTTCCACACTGATATGGTCGGGCATATCGGCGTTCGGGGCGCGGCTCAAACCGAAAAACTGATAGAAACGCAGCAACTCTTCATACAACGCGGTTGAATGCACTTCCGGAGCATAGGCATAGCCCCTCAGGGAACAGGCATTCTCATTGGCGGAACGGTCAAAGGCAGCGGTGTATTCAACACCGCTAAGAACGCCATTATTCCCGTCCCGCGGATAGAGAAAGGCCTCCGCCAGCCGCCCGTAGGTTTCGCTACGGGCTTCGGCTGTTGCCAGGCTTTCGAGAAAATCGTCGCTCACGCCTTGGCTCCCTTGGGCAACTTGACAATCTCGATACGGGTATCACGGTCATACATGGATGACTGACCGGAGAGAATGCCCGCTTTAAGGTGAGGGTGACCACCGGCAAGCTCGACAGGGTTGAGGGGCGACGGCGACACACTGTTCATGTCTCCTTTGCTGGGAAACTGGTATTTTTCCCAGGCGTGCCACATCAGGGACTGGCCGGGACGCATACTCGGCGTTACCTGGGCGCGGGCAATGAACTCGCCAATATCATTGTAGGCGCGAACCCAATCGCCATCTTCGATATCGCGGGCTTTGGCATCGGCTTTCGACATCAAAATTGCCGGATCGGGGCGGTGGAGACGCAACATCAGGTCACTGTCGCGCCAGGTGGAGTGAATGCTCCAGCGGGTTTTACCGCCGGTGAGCATCAACGGATAGTCGCCGCCCATCTTCGGCGGCTCCTTATACACCGGCAGCCCTTCATCCATTTCGAGATAGAGCGGGTGGTCGATATAGAAGGAAATCCGTCGCGACGCTGTAGGCCAGGGCACTTTATCCTTGACGTGATAGGTGAGCGGCACCATGGTATCGTTTTCGGGAATATCGCACATATTGCCGATGGAACTGGGTTCATGGGGCAGCTGTTCAAAGCGGGCAAAGCCTTTTTTCTTGGTTTCTTCCCACGTCATTTTGGTGTGGGTTTCCGAGAGGTCGTAGATCGCTTTTGCCACCTTGTCGTCATCACCCTCCTTAAACTCACCATTCATGGTGAGGTCGTCATACAGAGTATGGAGATTGACATCCAGACCTTGCGGACTCTTCACCGTAGTGATACCCCGTGCGAGGGCGCGCTGCTGAATATGCTTGGCCAGCATAACCACGGCGCCCCAGTCGCTGAGGGATTCCCCCATGGGTTTGGTTGCCGCCTCGGTGGTTGTCAGATAGGGGGACAGGGGCGTCACCCACTTCAGGCTGGTGCGCTCATACCAGGGCGCAATAGGCAGGACATAATCCGCGTAGCGGCCGGTGGAGTTGATGCGCCAATCAAACACCACAATTTTTTTCAGTTTCGGCCACAGCACTTCGCGCAATTTTTCACTGCCGCGCATGCGTCTCATGGTGTTACTCACCATACAGAACATAATGCGGGGATCGCGCCCTGGCGGCGGATGCAGGGGTTGCCAGTTTTTCTCCAGACTTTCTTCGAGATACTGGTAGATGGGACGCTTGATTTTCAGATCCCATTTTTTAATGAGGGCAGGATCGGCAGAGTGTTCACCGATACCGCCATGAACATTCCAGAACAGGGTTCCCGACGTCCAGATAGGCAAGCGAATCAGAGGATTTCCCGGCTGAAACATCATGCCGCCAAAGTCCTGCATGACCATTTCCATGGTGTCGCCGTTGGCAATACGCTGGGCAATCATGGGCTCCAGCTTGGCAAAGGTTTCCTTGGCTTCTTTCAGCGAGGGCGCAACCTGAAACTTGTCGCCGCCGTCCGGTGTCAGCAGGGGAAAACCGGCAAAACCGGCACCTTTGCGCCCCATATTGCCGGTCAGGCAGAAAATCAGGGCGACACTGCGCTCCGCCAGATTGCCATGATAGAACTTGCACATGGTCGTCTGGGCAATACTGGATACCGCCCTGGCAGAAACAATTTCCTTGGCGAAACGGTGAATGACTTTTTCGTTGAGGCCGCAGAGCTTGGCAACATGGGCTGGCGTGTAGGGTTCGAGACGCTCTTTGAGCATCGAAAACACCGAGCGCACCTTGACAGATTTGCCGTCTTTTAGAGTGACCTTATCGCTCACATCCAGCTTGGGTTTTAAATCCCCCAGAGTCAGGGTGCGGAAAGGCGCAACCTGGGGAGCATTTGAAGCCTCGTCCCACAGAACAAAGAAATCTTCACGGCCGCCTTCAAGAATATCCGCTTCTTTAAGAAATTCCTTGGTATCGTCGCGCACCAGTAGCGGCAAGTCCGTCTGTTCTTTGACGAAAGCTTCGTCAACATGACCTTCCTTGACGATAAGGTGACAAACACCCAGTGCCAGGGCACCATCGGTGCCCGGCTTCAGCGAAATCCACAGATCCGCTTTGGTGGCAGATGGGTTGAGATCCGGCGAGATGGAAATAATCTTTGCGCCCCGGTACTTGGCCTCAATATAGAAGTGCGCCTGAGGAATCTGGGTGTGAACCGGGTTGCCGCCCCAAAAGAGGATAAGATCTGAGTTGAAATAATCGTCAGCGGAGCGTTCGAACTGGATTTTGCCAAAGGTTTCCAATGTGCCGCGACGGGAGTCGCCGATCTCGCCATCCATATCCAGGCCGATGGACTGGGTCAGCATGCTGAAGCGCCCCTGCGCCGCAGTGGACACCCCCAGGTCGATACCGGGTCCCAGATCCCAAATGGTGCGATCCGTGCCCTCTTCCACCGTGGCGTCGATATAGGCATCGGCGATATCGTCGAGGGCTTCCTCCCAGGAGACTCGCTCCCACTTGCCGCTGCCACGCTCGCCAACCCTGCGCAGGGGATGGGTTATGCGCGTATCGTCGTACATGCGGTGGCTGAAACAGCCACCCTTCTGACAACCCCTGGGGTTAAAGTCAGGAAGCTCGGGATTGACCTGTTCGTATTCGCCAGCCTGTTCTTCCCGGAATACCAGACCGTCCTTGACGTAGACGTCCCAGGCGCAGTGCGCTTGGGTCCAGCAATTGAGGTGGTGGGTGCTTCTGACAACCTTGTCCCAGGACCATTGATTGCGAAAGATATCTTTCCAGTCGGTGTATTTGGGCACGGTTGACTTCGCCAAGGCAGCAACGTTTTCTGCGGCGGCGGCGACAAAACTTGGCATCGCCAGGGTACCGGAAACCGCAGCCAGGCCTTTGAGAAAACCGCGGCGATCGAGATTGACACTCATGATTTATCTCCCATATCCATGATTTGCACTGGATTGGCGCCACTCAACTGAGCGGGGTCAACAATTCGTACCGGTTCTGCGCTGACAACATCCCGGGGATGTTTCGAGAAAGGCCCGAACATATCCAGCCATTTCCGTGAAATGAGCAGATCCATCAATTCGGATTCTTCGCCAGCGGCAACCCGTTTGCGTTCACTCTCTATTTTGTCGAGCACTTCCTTGACCCGGGGGCCAAAAAGAGATTCGAGGTATTCCAGAGGAATTCTATGTTCGTCGGTGGGGTTGCCCTCATCGTCGTATTTCACAGGGGAAATGGGCGGTACATAGAATACGTTGGGGTCAGTGCCGTATTCCGAGTGCAGCGGCAGGGCGACCTTATATTCGTGAACCAATTTGTAGATGGGGCCTTCGGGATCATCGTGATAACCAAGAAACCGGACGCGGCCGGGACACTGGCGGGAACAGGCGGTGGCTACACCCTCATCGATACGGGGAAAACAGAAAATACATTTTTGCGACTTGCCGAGAATTTCATTGAAATAGATTTTTTTGTAAGGGCAGGCTTCCTGACAGAAGCGGTAGCCGCTGCAACGGTCTTCATTAATAAGGACGATACCGTCCTCGTCGCGTTTTTCAATGGCCTTGCGCGGGCAGGCTTCCAAACACGCGGGTTTGGTGCAGTGATTACAAATTCTCGGCAGGTAAAAATAGTAGCTGTTGGGAAATTCGCCAGCACCAATATCTTCATCCCAGTTGGGACCCTTCCAGTTCTCGCCGTTATTCCACTCGCCGTAGTTGGCCTGCAGAAAGGCATCCTCGTCACCGCCGTGAAAGACGTCGTCGTGATTGAAATCCCAGGCGACACCGAAATCTTCCTCGGTGGGGCGAATACCCTTCTGAGCCTCGCCGTTGCGGAAACCACCCCCCATCTGTTCATAGTTGTGGGGCGTACCTTCACCGGGCTGGGTGTTCACCGTATTCCACCACATGTGTTTCATGCCTTCGCGGCGAGTCCACAGTGTTTTGCAGGCGATTGAACAGGTGTGACAACCAATGCACTTGTTCAAATCCATAACCATTGCGACTTGTCTTTTACTCATGGGTTTCTCCTCTTAGGCCTCCACAACGAAAGGAATCCAATCGATGGAAAAGGCTTTCAGCCCAGCTCGCTCGTCATTGGCGCCAGACCAGAGCGCAAAGCCAATTTTAGTATCGACACCGGGGGTTACCGGCGCAATGCCGCCACCCGTGCCGAGAATGCGGCTGATGACAACCCGCCAGCGATTGCCATCTTCTACGGCTTCGGAAGCAATCCTGAACTCCGGCCCTTTTTCGGAAAGACCAATGCCGTGGGCGACCATGGATTTGACACCCTTGCCCGCTTTCCAGTGAAGGATATGAATGGGATCGGTTTTCGAGCCCATCATGATAAGAACCGGATTACCCTTGAGGGGGAAGGCAACAGCGATAGCGTCGGGGAAATCTCCACCTTTGGGGGATACGCCTTCCCAGCTCAGATTGACTGCCAGTGTTTCACCGTCGTGGACGCTGGAAACCTCGATCTGGCCTGTTTCGCCATGGGGCATGCCCGCCCTTGAATTGCGGATATAGGCGGTGGGCTGCATGGCCATGGGCGTGGGCATCATTTTGACCACCTCGACCTGCTGCTGTTGCCATCCCGGCGCCATTGGGTTCATAAAATCTTTGATATTGGCGATTCGTTTACTGATCAACTAACTCTCCTCCCACAGAAAGACGGCAACAGCGCCACAAGCCATTTTCGGCTCGCGCATATCGTTATTGAAGATTTGTTATAATTGCATCAGAAACCCTTTAATGCAAGTTGTTATATCGTTTATTGTTCTCTAAACACCTACTTGTTGACTTCATCACCAGGCTGACTGTTTGCTGACGAACAGTGGCAGGGAAGAAATCACATCAACCCGAAAAGCCGCTGAAAATTGTCGCTGGTTGCAGCGGCCACTTCGTCCAGGGAAAGCTGTTTGATCGCCGCAACTTTTTGCGCCACTTCCACCACATAGGCGGGAACATTGGGTTTGCCCCTGTAAGGAACAGGCGCCAGCCAGGGAGAATCCGTCTCCACCAAAATTCGTTCGAGAGGCACCTTTTTGACCACCTCCCGTAGCGCCTCTGCATTGGCGAAGGTGATAATGCCGGAAAAGGAAATATAGAAATTCAGCGCCAGCGCCGCTTCCGCCATTTCCCAGCTTTCGGTAAAGCAGTGAAGAACGCCACCCCGCTGGCGACAACCGTGGGTAGCAATCAGTTCGAGGGTGTCTTCACAGGCGTTGCGGGTATGGACAACCACCGGTTTACCAATCTGTTTCGCGGCCTCGAGATGATTGATAAAACTCTGCTTCTGCCAGTGACTGGTGGCTGCGGAGTAATAGTAATCCAGCCCGGTTTCACCAATGGCGACCACGCGGTCATTGGCGGCGAGGCCAAGCAATTGCTCGACCTCGGGCACCGCTATGGCCTTGTCCTGAAGGGGGTGGGCGCCAACGGATACCGAGATATCGGGGTGACGGGCGGCAAGTTCAATAAGATGCCGTGAAGAGTCGAGGTCGACGCCGATGGCGAGAAACCGGCCTACTCCCCGCTGGCGCGCCGCGCACAAAACCTCATCGACATCGGCGCTGCCGCCCAACAAATCGAGCCGGTCGAGGTGGCAATGGGAATCAATCAGCATGGCGCCAGAAGAGCGTGTTGATGTCAAAGAGTGTAGGTGGCGCGGTCAGAATTGAGCATGCCGGCAAGTTGGGTTTCAATTTTTGATACCAGCTCGGCATTGCCCGGCGAAAACTGAATGCCTATGCCCTGCTTGCGATTGGTGACCACACCTGCTGGCGTGATCCAGACAACTTTTCCGGTCAGGGGGAACTTTTCCGGCTCATCCAGCAACTCGAGCACCACAAAGACTTCGTCCTCCAGCAAAAACTGGCGGTTGGTGGCAATAAACAGGCCGCCATTGGTCACAAATGGCATATAGCATTGATAAAGCTCGCCGATATCCTTGATCGAGACATTGAGAATAGCACTGCGCAAACCGCCAAGACCTTTCATTGCATTATTCCCCTAAACCTTGTGCTGCAAGTCTATCACCGACTTCCAGTCCATCAAAACCTCTTCCCAAACAAGCTGGGGATTGGGGTTTGCCGTACTCAGAAGCCGCTGCTTAACCCCGTTGAGGCGATCCATAAAGCGAAACAGCAATTCCAAATTGTGATCCTGATCGACAGCGGCTGCTTTGACGTTTTCATAAACCAGATACTGAAACCATTCCAGAGCATCCACAGGAGCCAACCCCTGGAGGATTTTTGCAGCATCCAGGGTCTGGAGTTGATTATTGGCCACAGCCTCAAGAGTAGTCTTAAAAAGCTGGAGCTGATCCCAAAGGTCGCCATCCAGTAGGCGTCGCCCCCGCAGCGGCCTGCCACCGGACAGGGACATGACTTGGTCGAAATCCCGGGATGACGGTTTCTCTTCCTTTAGCCAGGTCGCAACCAATTCCCTGCTGGGCAGGGCAAAGGGGAAAATGCGGCAACGGCTGCGAATAGTCGGCAAAATCCTGCCCGGCTGATGGACAACCAGCACAATAACCACATCCTTACCGGGTTCTTCCAGGGTTTTCAGAAAGGCATTGGCAGCATTCTGATTCATGGCTTCGCCCGGACTGACAACAATGGCGCGGCGCCCGCCCATGGCTGCGGTGCGGGTCGCAAATTCTGCCAGCTCGCGAATCTGATCCACCTTGATAATCCTGCCCTCTGCTTCCGGCTCAACCAGCATAAAATCGGGGTGGCTGGCGGCGCCGAACAGTTTACAGGCCTTGCAGTTGCCACAGGGTCTCTCTGTGGGGGTTGCACAGAGCAGCAACTGGCTCAGCCTGAGGGCGAAGTTCTGTTTGCCAATTTCCGCAGGCCCCGTCAGCATCAGGGCGTGGGGAAGGCGCTCGCGGCCAATGAGCTGGACAACAGACTGCCATTCCTGACGCTGCCAGGGGTAGACATCCAACTCGGCGGCGCTCATAAAGCCCTCAGATAATCGTCAAAC